>Ga0310343_10000750_pt1 | contig 15875 bp, 10 predicted proteins | sample HC15DNA2025_MG_FD_203519 | JGI IMG/M metagenome (GOLD analysis project Ga0310343, IMG submission 203519) | Marine microbial communities from station ALOHA, North Pacific Subtropical Gyre - HC15-DNA-20-25_MG | ecosystem: Environmental > Aquatic > Marine > Oceanic | place: Pacific Ocean: North... | reverse complement strand
CGTGTGATCTAACCGATCCTTGGCGGAAGCGACAAACGATCTCGACTGGAAATCGGAACCGAATAAATCCTGCCCTTCAAACCAATCGGGCTTTTCTATCCCAGCCCATGCGAGGGTCGTCGCCGATAAATCCAGAATATCTACCAAATCATCGCGTACTTTTCCTTTGGTTACATATTTATCGGGGCCGCGAACGACAAAGGGAACGTGAAGTCCGCCTTCAGTAGGCATTTGCTTGTGGCGTACCAGATTGTTGGCCCCGTGATCTGAAACATAGACCACGATAGTATTCTCCCATAGTCCAGATTGCTTGAGCCCCTCGAGGACCCCACCAATAAAATCATCATCTTTGCGTATAGAGTCGTAGTGCTCGGCCACCACTTCTCGATAGAGCCTGTTCTGCGGGTAATCCGCAGGAACGGTAACGGATTCGGGATCGGTCTTTCGATCGGCCGGAAAGTTTCTAGTATTGTTTTTGCCTCCAGCCGTCTGGATCTGTCCGTAGAATGGCTGATTTACCTTGATCGTATCCCAAGGGATTGGCTCCCGCTGCTTTTGCTCCATGGAATAAGTCGCGCTCTGATCCCAGATGAAATTGTAGTCAGTCTTGCCAAGGTTGAAGGTATAATACCCGCTTTCCTTCATAATTTGGGGCAGTAGCTTCAAGTTGCTAGGGTACTGGATCTTACGGGGGCCTCTGGAGGATCGGTGTTCGTGGGCCCCAAATCGGATCTGATTCTGTCCCATCATAACCGCTGATCGGCAAGCCGAACAAACTGGCGCTGGAACGTAGGCCCGGGAGAAAAGTGTTCCTTGAGCGGCCAGCGAATCGATATGCGGCGTATGGCCCGCATTGACCTCATCGCCGTAGCATCCCATCCAGGGAGAGGTGTCCTCAGCGAAAATCCACAGGATATTCGGCTTTCCCGCGGAAAATCCACTCGCCTCAAACACGACGGCAAAGAGCAAGGAAAGGGGCGTACGATTAATCATACCCCAATTTACGCAGGTGGGAGGAAATTCGACAATGAAAGAATTTGAGAGATTGGCACGGCGTTTAAAAGGTAGAACAAGCTTCCAGTCTGCGTCCCATGCAGGCAGGATGCCTCTGCTACCTATCCCTCAGTAATTCCTTCAGCTTATAAGCTACAGCTTCCCCCTGGGCTCGTATGCCTTCCGAGTTGAAATGCACATTGCCCGGTCTGGTCCACCACTGTTCGTGGTGTCCAACTGTGAATGAATACAAGTCGTTGACCACAATATCCGGTTGTTCTCTCAAGACTTTTAAAGCGACTTCGTTGTAGCGTTTGGCATCACCCGCGTGTCGACCGCGCTCGCCTTCGGGAACGGGAGTAGTTAACGCGAAAACGATTTTCGCGCCCTGATGCTCTCGCTTGAGATAGGCAAATATGCCCCGCAAGTTTTGCTCGTATTCGGAAAGCGATGCCACTTGCTTGCCATTCTCCTTATCCAGCTTGGATCCATTGACCACGTATTTCAAATCGTGCAGTCCAACATTGACCTGAATTACGTCCCATTCATGCGTCCAGCGATCCTTGATTTTCCCTTCTCGCATCGTCTCGTGAAGCGTATCCATCTTCTCCATAAGCGAAGCTGAAAAACCCCCATTCACGTGCAATCGGTAAACATTGGCCTCCCCTTCCAGCAATCCTCGAACAATCGGAGTGTAGGCAATGGAAATCGAGTCCCCATAGATCAGCACATTCGGCAGAGCTGGATTATTCTCGATGTACAAAAAGGCCTTATTCTTGTCATTCTCCTTGTTGCGCAAAGCGATACTGTACCAAGCTTCTTCGGCGGTTTGAGAGGCCGGGGCGAAGACCGCAGTAATAAGAACGATCAATGAGGTCGAAAGAAAACGGATCATGGCCAAAGCAAACGCTGCCGAACGGAAAAAGTCAATGGAACGGCCGCATCGTGTTTCTCCTTTTCAATTAATTGAATCCACCCTTCTCTTTATCACTATGCAATTAAACTCACGCGTTCGCGATTCCCTTAGACTAATTGGGTCCACCCTGCTTGCCGTTTGCTTGCCAGCTACTACTCGGATTGCCGCCCACGTTCACGGAGACGAGTCGCTCGCTCACGAAATGGCGGATGCCGCTAGGAATTTCATCAACTCGCTCGACGGTTCCCAGAGGAGAAAAGCGATGTCCGAGCTCGACGATCCCTACCGCGTTCAATGGGACTTCCTACCCGTGGCGATGATCAGCCGCAAAGGCGTTGCCCTGACAACGCTTTCCGATCATCAAAAACGCTTTGGGTATTGAGCGAGAATATAAAATCATGCCCTCGACAAAACCGAGAATCCCGCCCCGAAACCTGGTGAGTGGTCTAGAAAGTTCACGAACGATGTTAAAACAAATTATCAATCGTTCGGATCGACCAAATTTCTCCAATCAGAATAAGTCGGACGGCGCTCGGAATAGCTCTGGCCTTTTACCGTGGGAGCAGGAGGCGTTTCTTCCAAGAAGGCTTGCAGCTTCTCGCGAACGACTTCCGCCCGCTCGCCCGCTTCCCCGATGGCCAGGTCGTTGGCTTCCTTCAAATCCTTGGGCACTTCGTAGAACCGTCCATCTCGGTAGAGCTTGAATCTCTCTGTCCGGGCAAATTGAGCAGGCGTCTTATTCCAGTACGGCTGATAATGAGTGAATACCCAATCGCGAAGATTACCGGTCTCCCCTTTCAATCGGGGATAGAAACTGCGCCCGTCTATGGGGTCGCTGTCGCCAAGTTCTACCCCAGCCGCCTCAGCCAAGGTAGCGTAGAAATCCGTAAAATCTATCAGGTCGTCCGGCACCTGCCCTCCGGGAGTTTGCCCTTTCCAGTATGCGACGAAAGGAACATGGGTACCCATGTTAGTCGGTCCACCCTTCCCACCTTTGATATCCATTCCATTCCAGCGGGAAACGATCGGGGTGCCCGTGCCATTGTCCGCAGTGAAGAGAATAATAGTGTTTTCAGCGATACCTAGATTTTCCGTCTTGTCGATAATCTTGCCGATTATCTTATCCATGTAATTCACCATGGATACAAAATGCTCCTTATTGCGGGGGCGATCCCACTCATTCGCAGTCGCCTTTGGGGCATCACCGATGGTGTCCGGCGTGGGCACGAACGGATCGTGAACAAGGACCATCGGATAGTAGGCAAAAAATGGAATGTCCCGATTGCGTTCCATGAATTCGCACAAGTAATCGCTCATCTGGTCCGGCCCATAAGCGCCCGCATTTTCTTCCTTGGTGATGAACTTGCCATTCGTTTCAATTGGAGGATTCCAAAACCGCTCACCCCCAATCTTGCCGCTCTTGCCCGTGGTCAATTGCCAGAGAAAGTATTCATGAAATCCCGCTTTTACTGGACGCGAGTTATCGTCATGCCCAGGCATTAAATTATACAGGCCATTGAGCTGCCACTTTCCGACTATCGCCGTCCGGTAGCCCGCTTCCTGCATCAGATGGCCAAAGGTTTTATCATTCGGATTCAAGTAGCCGAAATGCGTGTAATTGCGGAAATTATACTGGCCCGTCATCAGTTTGACTCGAGAGGGCGTACAGATTGGCGTAGAGAAGCAATTTTTGAAACGCAGGCCTTTAGAAGCCATATCATCGATCCGAGGCGTCTGATAGTCCTCCGCCCCGTAGCAACCTATAGCTTCCCAACTGACATCATCGGCCATGATAAGAACCACGTTGGGCTGATCTACGGGATCGCGCCGCGGTTGCCCCTGCGCGGAAAACCCAATTGATAAAGCGATTAAAGAAACGAGACACATAAGAGGAAACGCTTTCATCGAGACATATAAGAATAAGAAAGATGAAAAGATCGATCCATTTTTCACGGCCCGCGTTTTTAGAATGATCCTATCTTACAGGAACTCTATCCATCTGCCAAATTGCGAGAACTGGCTGACTCTCCTCGTTAAGGATCAGCCCTAAGACCGGAATATCTTCTAGAATTGGGACAAGGCGGAGTAGTTTTCTCGTCCGAAACCGGAATAGTTTAAAGACAGGAAGGATCGTCTTTATCCGCAGCACGGATTTGGTCGACGGCCACTGAACCTATTTTCTTTTTCAAACGCAGCAAGTGCTTTAGACGGCTACTTGAGGACAGGTATCCCAACCATTCGGGATAGGTTCCTGCTAATTATCCATGCCGACAACGATCGACTCGCTGTATTTGAATTCGCCGGTAAAAGCGTCGTAATACTTGAATATCACGTGCGGATGCGGATAAGCTATCCAACGCGTTTCGCCTCTTTGTATCGGGCTGTTGAATACGTTATTCACTTGCACCACGCAGTAGTGGGGATGCGTCCGCTCCCGGCGTGGGGTATCGGGATAAACATAGGTCGACCAGCGAACGTCACACTCTCTAGGTCCATACTTGAACTTCCCATTGATTGGACGATTTCCTTCATCATCCACGGGGACATGGTTAACGGAATTCCCTGGACCCGATGCGAATTCCCAAACGTTGTTCAGCACTTTGATGGCGAATGAATTATGCAAGTCGCCCGTTAGCATAAAAAATTGCTTGGGACTGTTGGCCTCGAAGAAATCGATAAGCTCCTCGCGTTCCTCCAGGAACACTGTCCATGCATCATCCTTCTTGAGCTTCGTATTGAAGTCGGTTCCGCCCCCACTTCCCACGTGAGGGATCATAAAGTCCACGCTAGAAGCCATGAAAAAGAAATCCGCGTCCGAGTTACTGATGCTGTCTTTAAGCCACTGCAGCTGCTGCTTGCCCAAAATTGTCGCCCCCGGTTTATCCGGATTGTCGACATCGTGTAGCGAGCGATGGGATCGCGTATCGAGCATGAAGAATTCGCAATTAGCCACCCGAAAGGAACCGTAAGAACGCCGACCAACAGAGTAATTCGCTTCACCATCGGCGCGACCCGCGGGAGAGATCTTTAGGCGATTGCGGTCGACCACCTCTACAATATCATAAACGCCAGCATTAGGATCGCCCGGAATCTGATCCAAATCCATGGCCTGAATACCATCCGTAGGCTTCCCCCAATGAACGACCATATTGGCATGGTCCTCGAGGTCCATAGTCGAGAAATTCGCGTTAGGATCGTAGAGGATGTCGCTCCCCTCTCGGAATCTTCCCACTCCAAACCGAGCCGGCACATCGTGGGCGACTGGATTGGCCCAACCTAGATAGTCGAACCAAGCTCGTACCGCCGTATCGCGGAAAACGGCCCGGCGATCCACGTAACCAACCTCACCAGTACCATAAATATCATTAAGCAGCTCATGGTCATCAAAGGTATAGAAACTGGGAACCTTGCTGTGCCATTCCATCATGTTGCGGCCTCGATACATGTAGGTCTTGTAGTTTTCCCAGACGCCCACAATCGGGGGGGCCAAGTCCACTATTTCCGGATTGGGGTCTTGATCTTCTAAACGGGCTTGAGCTCGCCAAGCATGAACCGGAAAATCGCGATCCTCCTCGTATAGCCAATCCCCGTTCATGATCGCGAAATGAACGTCGTCCGCGACCTGCTCATTAAGCGTATCGTAAATCGGCATGTTTGGACCCATGCTGCTTTGCCAGGCTTGATTGACACAGGAAACGAATTCGAACTGGAAATTGAAAAGCCCCTTAGGATTGTGCTCCTCGTCGATAAAGTCTTCTGTACGCGGGAGCGTTTTGAAAGATCCGCTTAAGCCTTTATCGACTGTATAATAGTAGAGCGTATCTGGATACAAATTCGTGAGCGTGATTATGGCCGTATTATCGTCCTCGATTTTCGTTTCCACATACTCGGACATCATCAGCTGTTTAAGACGCTCTGTCCCGTAGTTGACAGCAACCTCTCCCGGGACATTCGTGCGCACCCAGATACTCATGGTTGTCGACCCAGGCCGCCCGAGAATCGGACCATGGGTAACTTTTAAATCGATCCGTGCCTTATCGGCTATAGCAGGCAGTGTGATCAATAAACATAGGGATAAAAGTGGGAGGATTTTCATAAACATAGATTTAAACAGATCCTTGGACTAAAGGCCAAGCGAATATCGTGCTTTGGAGGGATTGGAGACAATTGAGTGCGATGCACCTCAGTCGCGATCCCGTAGCTATACATACATACCGAATCTAGATGGAGCCGATTGTAGGAGCGGGTTTATCCCGTGATTCCAAAACCGGATGCATTAGATTGGGAAAAACCCGCTCCTACAGGTCGCCAACAACCCTGAATCCCTCACCCATCACTTTACCCCAAAACCTCTAGGCCAGCTTGGGCTGAAGAGCTGCCCCACTCAATCGATCCAGTCGATTTGCTTCCAATCGTCTCGGACATAGTCTTGTTTTGGGCCCGGTGTACTACGGCCATTTTTGACATATTCCACGGCAAGAGCAGTGAGCCCAGCGACGATATCGGGCCGCTCGCTGGCCAGATTCTGAGATTCCGCGATGTCCAATCTCAAGTTATAAAGTTGACGCTCTCCCGTATCAAAAAGTCTCTGTTCTAGCGTGTTCGCATATGCATCGGCGCGTCGGCCAGACTTAACACTGTAATTGTTCCCGCCTGAGCCGCTATGGAGCAATAGCTTCCAATCGCCGCGCCTTATGGCAAATCGGCCAAGACTCGAATGATGGACGATTGCATGCGACTCTCTGTAAGCCGCATCTCCACCTTTGAGAAGAGGCAAAGCAGTGACGCTGTCGACCGCTTGGCTATCGGGCATTTCCATTTGGAGTAGATCCGCGAATGTCGCCATCATATCGACCAAGCTAAAAGGTTCTGAATTTGCCGATCCGGATCGAATTGCTCGTGGCCAGCGGGCGATGAACGGAACGCGATGGCCACCTTCCCAATTATCCCGCTTGGATCCGAGCAACAATCCTGAACTGTCATGACCGGTATTCTGCAAGCGGTCGTACATATTTGTCTCCGGACCATTATCGCTGGTAACGATCAAGAGCGTGTTCTCCGCGAGCCTTAGATCGGACAAGTTTTGCATGACTCGGCCCACATGATGATCCACTTCCACCACAAAGTCGCCATAGACATCTAGTCCGCTCGTTCCAATAAACGTATCGGCGGGAGCATGCGGCGTGTGGGGAGAGTTTAAGGGCACGTAGGCGAAAAAAGGTTCGTTGCGTTGATCTCCGAAGAACTCGATAGTCTTATCGATAATCGCATTCATCACGTACTTGTGCTTCCATCCTGTAGCAGCGGGCCCTGGACGCCCCCCCCTGTCCTCGAATTCCAGCATCGAGGTGGGAAGCTCCACTACGCGATCATTCTCGATAAAGACATAAGGAGGCATGTCCAGCGAGGCTGAGATACCGAAAAAATAGTCGAAACCATTTGAAGTCGGCGTCTTTTCGATTCGCTTGGAAAAATCCACTCCATCCCACTTCTGCCGCATAGCGTATTCCTGATCTCCCCGATGCGGACGATCCCACTCCATGCCCAAATGCCATTTTCCAATACACGCAGTCGCGTATCCCCTTTGCTTGAACAGGTTCCCCAAAGTCATCCTGCCAGATTCGATAAGCGGCAGAGAGAACCCTCCGAGAACGCCGCTTTTCAGTTCGGTGCGCCAGCTATAGCATCCTGTAAGCAGGGAGTATCTCGATGGCGTGCAGACAGCAGAAGCGGAGTGAGCATCCGTCATCTGGACACCTTCAGAAGCGAGACGATCCAAATTGGGCGTTCGAATTCTCGAGCCCGGATTGTAGCTACTCACATCACCATAGCCTAGATCGTCCGCGAAAATCAGGATTACATTGGGGCGGGCACTCTCTTGCCCCGCCACTAAACTTTGAAGCTGTAGACCTAAGCCTACAGCTAAAATGGTTTGGCAAATCGATCTCAGCATTGAGAGCTGATCGGGAACCTAGAGTCTTTCGACAACCGCGTAGTAAGCGCTGACGAAATCCTTAGAGCCGTTTCCATACCTGAAATTGCCGCGCAATTTGAAGTCACCCGGCTTGAGATCGACGGTAAAGGTCACGCTCTCCGCTCCCTTCTTGACCGGCTTCTCTTCATAGAAATCCGCCACATTCAAAATCGCCCGATTAATATTAAATGCCTTACCGGGAGTTTCGCGGAATGTTACCAGGCCGGGCACTGGGTCGCCAGGCTCCAGGCCTTCATTGATCCCTCTCGACAATTCTTGGGGCCAACGGCGCAGGGAAATCTTGTAAGTCCCCGCTTGCTCCACTCGCACTGCCCAATAGCCGACCCCTTCCTGTCCACTGCGGATATGTCCTTGATTCCAAGGCGAGGTTCCATCATCGGTCAGCCAGTCATGACTGGTCAGTTGAGTGGGATTTTCCGCGTCATTGCCAAGAACCGGCCGCTCATCGATAACAAAACTTGGCGAAATGCTGTCCCACCATTTGTCGTAGGCATCCCTTAGTCGTTTAACCGTTTCGGGATTTCGTTTCGCGACATCCTTCTCCTGTTCCGGATCCGCTTCAATGTCGTAAAGCTCATTACCATTTATCAGACGCCACCGATTCGTCATAACCGAAGACTTGCGCCATTTGATAGGATCGCGAACGCGCTGAGAGTCGGTGATAACAACCCGGTCCGGCCAAGGAGTCGGAGTACCGTATAGCAAGGGCGTTAGGGCGCGACCGTCGAAACTGTAATCCATTGGTCCTACCAACCCGCAGAGATCGATAAGCGTCGGCAGAATATCGATATGGGCTGTCAACGTGTCCACATCTCGCCCACTATCTAAATTCCCATCGGGCCAATGCATGAAAAAGGGAACGCGATGGCCGCCGTCATATTCACTGCCTTTCTTGCCACGCATTCCGCCGCTGAACAGCTTTTCACCAGTTGCCGTACCGTTATCCGTCGTGAAAATGAATATTGTGTTTTCCGATAGACCTTCCTCTTCCAGCCAATCTCTCAAAGCACCTACGTTCTCGTCGATATTCTCGATCATGCCGTAAAAGATCGCCTCCCTTTCAGACATTCCGTGCTCCAGGTAGGGTTTCCAGTATTCCTCAGGACAATGAAAAGGTCCGTGAGGAGCGTTTGTGCAGATGTACGCGAAAAAGGGATTGTCGTTTCTGACGCTCGACTCAATGAAGCGTTTGGCTTCCTGGAAGTAAACATCCGTACAATAGCCTTTGTATTTCTTAGGCTTGCTGTTGTGCCAATAAGTATCGTCGAAATAAGAGTTGTCCCAGTAGTCAGGCGTCTGGCCTACGCCCCCGCCTCCATGGCGAACCACTTCCGAAAAGCCACGATCTTCAGGTCGGTAAGGATAATTGTCGCCCAAGTGCCATTTGCCGAACATTCCCGCCTCGTATCCATTATCCAGGAACGCTTGACCCAAAGTCATTTCGCCAACCCTTAAAAAAGAACGGCCCATGATGGTGTGCCAAGGTCCTGCTCGGTTAGTGTAATGCCCACTCATGAGAGCACCACGCGTTGGAGCACAGGTGGGAGTTACGTGATAGTCCGTCAACCGTACCGAGTCCCCGTGCAGGGCATCGAGGGCGGGGGTCTTGATGATGGGGTTGCCATGAGCCGCGATGTCTCCGTAGCCCTGGTCATCGGTAATGACCAATATCACATTGGGGGCGTCCGCAGAGGCCACGGTAGCGAAGAGGGAGGTTTGAATCGCGACTGAAAATCCGGTTTTAAGCCATTTTCTGAGGTACATGCTCCCATTCGATAGAGCTCTTTCGTCCGAGTGCAAAACATTCCTACCGAGATTAGGAAAACACTGGCAGATAGCGCGTTATTTCACGAACTTTCGATTCCGAATAGGATCGCAGCCTCAAAGGTTAGATTCGACGGCGACGATACGCTGTCCTATACAATGAATGGCCATTTCTATTTTCCAAAAAAATCACCCAACCATGTTCGCTTTACCAGCGAGCAGAGCGCCTTTGGCAACCACATTTTCTCCAGATGCAGCTTTAAATATTGAGCAATCTTTCAGTGTTGCAGCTAGGCAAGTTCTCTCGATCTCATTTTGCATCGATTCAAAATACCCTGGAAACCTCAGAGTGCCTCCTCCGACCACAACATGCGAAGGGTTGAGTAAACTTATGACTCCTGAGATGACACCTCCAAGGGCCTGCCCAGCATTATTCACAGCTGAAATATACTTTTGGTCCCGATGTAATACTCTCGATGTAATTTCTTCTGGGCTCGCACATAGTTTTGAAATGATGTAACGCCCCCCTGCAATTTTATCTAATCTCGTGGACTCGCCATCTTCGTTTATCGGGAAATAACCAAGCTCTCCGGCGAATCCGCTCACTCCACTAAATGGTTTTCCATTTATTGCGACCGAAGCACCTACAGTCGTTCCAACCATTATGAAAAGACACGTTGTATTTGGTGGTAAATAGGTTAAAGCATCAATTAATCCTGCATCCACATCATTCAGCAAAGATGTAGGAATTCCAGGGATTCCAATCGTTGATCCATCAGTTTTGCTGAAATTCGGCAAATCATCGCACTGGATTATTTGAGGTGGTTGAAGCAACCCAGGAACAGCGATTCCTATTGTATCAGGGTATATACCTTGCCTGGCACAATAATCCTCTATTTTTCGCGACAACATTTCAGGATTAAATTCTGGACCCGATAGGCTCTGTTCTGAAACCAAATCGCCTCTTAAGTTAGCGACAATACGAAGCTTTGAGCCACCTAAATCTACTCCAACATGAACTCCCATATGTTGCCCTCTCTCTTTTCAGTTTTTCAATAAGGAATCACCCTGGCCTATTGCAGTTTGGTAATTTGCCAGACGCTAAAAGCACAATCTGAGGTCAGTCGCGGAGCGAATGGCCGGAGATGTATAGCACACCTTGTTCACCCTACTACTCATTGCATTATCTAAAAACTCAGGAATAGGACGATTTTCGAGAGTCTACTCTTCTCCTGCAAACGGTGGACGTTCAAAGGTCATGCGGTCACCAGTCACTCGAGGATCTCCATTCTCTTCAAGATGCTTCAACAATCGATTACGCAATTCATCGCGCTTGGCCCCGTAAATAGGATTGGACGCCAGATTGACAACCTGGTCAGGATCGGCATGCAAGTCATAGAGCTCTTCGCCAGGCCGCTTCCCAAAAGCAAAGTTGTAGAAGGCTTTTCCGTACTCAGTATCCTTGTTCAGAACGAGCCAGGCTTTAGTTGGGCTGGCGTCAAGATCGCCGAAGGTTATGAATGTGTTGTTGGTCAAGGTATCGGCATCGAGAGCCATTGGTCCCGCACCAGGATCACCCTCTGGCCAGCGATCGGGTTTGAAATTGCGAATATAGAGAAAATCATCGGTTCGGATAGCCCGATGAGGATAGGGCAAGTTCCCCGCCCGAGCCTTCGCCACATGACGCTCGCGACCCGTCACCACGAAATGGCGCCGGCTTTCCACTCGACCTTCGCGATCCGAAGACAGAATTCCCATTAGGCTCCGACCAGTCATGACTTCTGGGACCGAAACTCCTCCGATTTCCAGAAAGGTCGGGGCAAGATCCATGAGATTAACGAAATCCGTAACCACCCGACCCGGTTTTCCTTGTCCTGGCCAACGGACCGCTAAAGAGACATTGGTCCCGTAGTCGTAGAGATTAGTTTTCGCATTGGTGAAGCCAGGTATGCCATGGTCTCCACTTATCACCACTACGGTGTTTTCCAGCTCGCCCGTAAGAGCTAGCCGATCCAACAGAACCCCAAGGGCCGTGTCGAACGCCATGATCTCCCCAAAATAGTCGATCATGTCTTCCCGCACCGTGTGAACGTCCGGCAAGAATGCAGGCAGCTTGCCCTTGAGATCGTCTGGCTCCAATCCCCATAACTCCTTGCCCGAACCGCGTATCCACTTCCTGTGGACGTTTGTCGGCCCAAACCAATAGCAAAAGGGAGCTCCATCAGGCCGAGCCTCAAGGAAGCTCTCGAAATTCCCTAAGGTCTCGTCGTAAAGCTCCCGCTTGGCTTCCAGGACGGAAGCCCCTTGTTCAACCAGTTCTGTCGCGTTCTGCGAGAACTGATTAAATCGCCTACCAGCAGCTTCGTATTCATATTTTCGGCCTCCAAAAGGGGCATCGGTCACAGAACCTGGTGACCACACTTTGTAGGTCTGACCGACATGATAACCGGCATCACGCAGCAATAACGGAAAGGATGGAATCGAATCATCCCAAACCGCGCCTTGTAAAATTGCTGCCCGACCGGTCCTAAAAAAATACTGTCCAGAGAGCAAGGCGCTACGGCACGGTGTGCAGGAGGGGGAGTTGACGAAAGCATTTGTGAACAGAACTCCTTCCTCCGCGATGCGGTCGAAATGACGCGTTTGCAGAGCAGTGTTGGGCGTATACTCGAACTCCAATTCAGCATATGCACTAGCGAATTTGCCCCAATCGTCCGCGAACGCGAAAAGTATGTTGGGACGCTCTGCGGTTAGTCCGCTCGCTAGAAGGGACATGCTAATAAAAAGGGTGCGAAGGCAATTAGAGGAGCTCATATAGCTAAGAGGGCATAGCGAACCCGATGCCCTTGATCAAGCGATAGATAACAGGAATCCAAAACTCTCGAGAGCTCGACAATAGGCCCTGCATTTACTAATCCCTTCTCTCTAAATCACCAACGCTGCGAACTTGAATCCTGAGACGCAACCGCGAAAAAACCGCGATGGAAACAAATTCCATCGCGGTTGAAAGTGTTTTTGCCAGCCTGCTGGAGGCTTACTTACGTTAGTTGGTAATATCGAAAGTGGTGCTCCGCGCGCGAACCGGGAGATATACCTTATACCACTCCTTTTGGGCATCGCTACCCGCGTAATCCTTGAGTGCCTGCTCGTCCGCGAATTCCATGACGAATGCATGTCCATGGTCACCTTGAGTCTTGATAGCCCGGGTCCAGACGCGGGTCACTCCATCGAATTTCTTTGCAATGGTCTTTACACCATCAAGGGCTTTTTTGATCTGCTCGTCAGAGGCGTCATCCTTCCAGGTCAAAGTGACCACGTGGATAACGGTCTTGGGAGCGATCTTGCTACCTCCATGGTGATCGCCAAAAGCGGTAGTCGCTCCAACAATCAGAAATAAGGCCCCAATAATGGATAGAACTGATTTTTTCATATGAGTATTGATTAGTTTAGTTTAGATGAAATAAGGCAACGTTTCCCTCGCCCCCCAGTGATGAAATTAACGGCACATTTTAGGAAACCAAAGGCTTCGGCAAGCAGAATAGGCTTGGTTCTTTATAGCTACGAAGATATTCCCAATGGATACGGCTTCTTTGAAAAACTCTTCCGATCTCTTTAAATCCGACCTTAATCGATGTCTACCAAGCAAAAGTGAGAGTGACTTAGATTCTCGAAACTGAGAATGTCCGCATGCAGAAGACTAGAGAAGACCAGGCTCCTCACCCCGATTATAACGATCTTCGGCATGAACCCAAGATTCGGTGATACGATTCTTGATAGCGAGCGATAACCGCACCGGATCGTCCCAACACCCAATACAGCGAAATCAAAGTGCCGCAACGTCGCGTCACCTCAACAACCATCGTGCCACTATTTTTGGTGAGGTTACCAATAATGGTGGCTTAAGGGATTTCGATTTTCGGAAGGGGCGACGCATCTCCCCCTCGCCCGAGCTTCTGAAAGTTCAAAAAGGTAGTTAGCCGATCGGCTCGTGCTGCCGTAAACTACGCGAAAGTGTGAGCCCGGCGGCTACCCCAAGTTTTCTTACTCCACAGGAACTAATTTGTACACCCCACCCTTATTCGGGCTACGGGTATTAAGGGCCACATAGATCAGCCCATCGGGACCCGTTTCTATGTCGCGAACGCGCCCCTGCTTCTTCAATATCGTCTCAATGTGCACGACCTTCTTGTCCTGGATAACAATACGTTGTATTTCTTCGGCCGACATACCCGTTGCTAGAAGGTTGTATTTCCACCCTGGAAACGCGTCTCCCTCATAGAAGTCGATTCCCGCGGTGGCGATTGAGGGCAACCAATAGTGGACAGGCTGCTCCATACCTTCCATGTGAGTCTTGTCAGTCCACGGCGTGCCGTCGTAATTCATCCCATAGGTAATCACTGGCCAGCCATAATTGATGCCGGGGCGAATCCAATTGAGTTCATCTCCCCCACGCGGGCCATGCTCAGTTGACCAAATATCACCAGTAAGCGGATGCATATCCATCCCCTGCGGATTTCGGTTTCCGTAGGCCCAAATAGTTTTGTACGCTCCCGGCGTATTGTAGAATGGATTATCCTTCGGCACTCGACCATCGACATAGATGCGATGAATCTTGCCATGAGGAACGGTCAAATCCTGGGCCGGATCTCCTTCCTGACGGTCTCCGATACTGAAAAACAGATATCCGTCTTTGAACACAAATCGTGATCCATAGTGCCCACCCTTAGCGGTATGGAACTTCGGCGGAGACGTGAAGATATCTTCCTGGTCCACCCACTTATTATTCTTTATGCGGCCCCGAACCACTGCGGTCATCGACGCCTTCTTACCATCTACTTTGGCCCCAGCATCTTGACTGTAAGACAGGTAGATCCAGCCATTTTTCTTATATTCAGGATGCGGAGCGACCTCCAGTAATCCGCCCTGGCCTACCGCCAAAACTTCTGGCGTACCCTTGATCTCGCGCTTCTTGCCATTCGTAACCTTCCATAGGACCCCATTTCGTTGGGTTAGCAACATTGATTCGCCCGGCAAAAAGGCGATCGACCAAAGGATATCGTCCAGCTCCAGGACCTTCTCTAATTCGAATTTGTGATACTGAGTCGTAAAGATTCCGTCCTTAGGCATCACCCTCTTCAGCAGATCCGTCGTTTCCGCCAAATACTTCTGCTCGCGCATGTAAATGATCAGGCTGCGTATCTGCTCCTCGGATAAGGTGCCCTTCCACGGCACCATTCCCAACTCCGGAAGCCCATCCCGAATCACCTTGGCGATTTCTTCGTCCGAGCCGCCCCATTTCCAAACATCATCGATCAAGGAACTGCCTTGCCCGCCCTCGCCATTCTGGCCATGGCACTGAGCGCAATACTGAGTGTAGAGCTCCTTACTACCACCCGTGCCGATTCGGCTTTGGGCAAAACTGGTGGAGCAAAGAGCTATGAGGCAAAGAATCGAGAAACACTTCATAACTCTCTACTGATACGGATCATTCTGGCTCGTGACAACTCCAAAGAGTTAGGAAATCGGTCACGACATACTTCGCTTACAAGTTGTTGGATGGAAGTTTGTTCCTTGAATAGCGCTCGCATATGAGGCAATTTCGAACGTCAAAAATCAAACAGCCCACCCCACCATGCTATCGCAATTTCGCCTTTCTCCTCTGATCGCAGCCACTACCCTGCTGGCTTCTTCCTGTATACAAATGGCATTCTCGGCGGTGCCCGGAACTGATGGCCTCTCTCTCGATTCTTCCGATTGGCCTTGGTGGCGAGGAACGCAACGCGATGGGATCGCAACCAGCCAAGCTTTACCTTTGGAATGGAACGAAACAGAAAATGTTCTTTGGAAAACCCCCATTCAAGGCAGAGGGCACGGGTCGCCTATCATCGTCGGCGAGCGAGTGTTCCTCGCTACTGCAGATGAAGAGAAACAAAGCCAATACGTGATCGGCTTGGATCGCCATAATGGCAATACGCTTTGGAGCAAGAAGATCCATCAAGGTGGGTGGCAAGGCCGTATCCACAAGCGAAACACGCAAGCTTCATCCACACTGGCTAGCGATGGAGAACGCGTGTTCACGGTCTTCATGCACGATGCCAAAATCTGGATCACCGCTCTCGACCTCGACGGTAATACAATCTGGCAAGACGTGGCCAGCGATTTTGCTTCCCACTGGGGCTATTCCACCTCGCCGGTCTTATACGATGA
>Ga0310343_10000749_pt1 | contig 15885 bp, 7 predicted proteins | sample HC15DNA2025_MG_FD_203519 | JGI IMG/M metagenome (GOLD analysis project Ga0310343, IMG submission 203519) | Marine microbial communities from station ALOHA, North Pacific Subtropical Gyre - HC15-DNA-20-25_MG | ecosystem: Environmental > Aquatic > Marine > Oceanic | place: Pacific Ocean: North... | reverse complement strand
CGGTTGGGGGGCTGAAGAGCTCAGGGCGGCCACCCTGAGGTAGGGATCACCCGCATGCTCGATCAGGAATTTCCCCAGGGCGCGGCCTACTTTCCTGCCGCCATAACTTCCAAGGGCATAGGCGGCTTCCCGCCGGACCTTGAGGTCTTCATCCCCCAGCAAGCGGATGATGCCCTCTGCTATCTTGGCATCCCCGTCCGGGAAGGGTGGGGCGACCCGAAGTACGTTGCGTCTCACTTCCGGGTGGTCGTCTTGCATGCTGGAGAGAAAGTCGTTCCGGTTCAGGAAACCAAGATTGGCCAAGGCACTCAGGGCTTGGACCCTCGCCGCCGCGCTCCGGCCTGCCGATGCCGTCTTGCGGAGAGGTTCCTCGGCGCCTGCGCGGCCCTTCTCGTCCAACCAAGTGAGCATCATGTGGGCGGTGTCGCGCTGCCAGGCGTTGCCGGAGTCAATCGCGCCGGCCAGCTGCCTTGCGTTCATCCCGGATAACTTCGCGACCGGCTGGAGGTCGCGTCCCTCGGGCCAAATCCTATAGATCCTTCCTTTGTCGTGGCCGGCCCGGAGGCTCCCTTCCTCGATCATTTGCCCGGTAAGCCCCTTGTCGATCCACTCAGGGTGCTCGATGACCATCCGGTACATGTCCGCGACGTAGAGGGCTCCGTCGGGTCCGTGCCGGATTGCCGTCGGACGGAACCACGAATCCTTGCTGCGGAGAAATTCGCGTTCCCTTTCATCCTCGGCCCGGGTGGTCTTCATGAGGACGCCGTCCCATTCTATGACCTCGCGGTGGATGCAGTTGTGCACGGGGCATGAAAAGTAAACCGAGGGCTTGACGATGCCCTCGAACAACGAACCTCTCTGCATAAGGTAGCCGCAACCGGAGGTCAGCCTTCCCGGGGAACCTGCCGGGGGCGGTCGGTAGCCGCTCCAGTGGCTGAGGACCCGGCTTGCCGGGTAGAGGTCGATGACCCCCGTAATGGGATTCCTCGCATCCGGTTGGGTGATGCGCGTATTCTTGCGGATATATGGGTCCTCCAGGACGATCTGCCAGGCGTTGGAGTTGTTCCCCGCGACCCAGTTTCCCCAATCGTCCCTGTTTCTTCCGTGCTGGGTTCTGCCGGTGGCTCTCTCGAGTTCGCCCGTATCGGGACGGATCCTAAGGTCGGACCCGCCCAGGGCGAACTGCTTGCCGGTCAGTTTCGATCTTACCGTTCCTCCACTGTCCCCGTTTGCGACGTAGATCCAGCCGTCCAGGCCCCAGGCTAAGCCGTTTACCCTGTGCTGCTCGTTTCCCCGACCGAAGCCTTCGTAGAGGATTTTTCTTTCATCTGCGATGCCGTCGCCGTTCCCGTCGCGCATGAACCAAATGGCGGGAGGGGCCACGACCAAGGCACCATCGCGCCAAGGCAGGACGGTGTTGGCCGTCTCGAGCCCTTCCGCGAAAACGATTCTCCGGTCGAACTTGCCATCCCCGTCGCTGTCCGAGACGGTGGCGACGCGTCCGCCGGGCTTTCCCTTGTGGTCGAGTCCGAGCGGGTAGTCCGCCATCTCGGCTACCCACATCTTCCCATCCGGGCCCCAGGCCACGTCGACGGGATCCATGACGAGTGGCTCGGAGGCGACCAGCTCGACCGCAAAGCCCGGCCGGGCTTCCATTGAACGCAGGGATGCCTCCGGCTTTTGGGGACGGTGGTCCTGGTCGCCCAGCAAATCCCCGAAGGATCTCCGGTCGATGTGATGGGGGAGAATTTGGCCGGTATCCTCATTCTGCCAGTAGAGCTTGGCCCGCTTGATCCAAGCTCCATTATTCGTTCCGTCGGCCCTTACTATGGGGGGAATGGCCTTGCGGTCTCGGGGATGATCCTCGCCCGTGCCTGCATTCTCACGTTCACCGCCCATCGCCCTGATGCTCCAACCTTCCTCAAGGGATTGGAAAAGCCAGGTTCCGTAGAATTTGGAATTTGAGAAAATTACGTCCTCACGTCCGTCCTCGTCCAAGTCCGCGAAACGCAGCCCCGCATCCTTGCCCTCGGCGGTGACGATGGAGCAGCCACTGGGCAGGGAGAAGGGAAGTAACTCCCAGCCCGTCTTTCGCAACCTGTAGACTTCCGACCGTTCCGGGTTGCCCACGATAAGCTCGCAGGTCCCGTCATGGTCGACGTCCAGGAACCTTACGCCGCCGTCCCTGCCGTCGATTTGGGACGAAACCTTTTCGAGGCCTTTGGTGAGGACGTCTTCCTTGACCCAGGAATCCTTCCGAAGGGACCAGGCATGGTTTTCCCCCTCCTCGTCGGTGTGGAAGGCAAAGGTCTTGAAGTTCTCGCCATCGAAACCGAACCGCATCCCCGGGTGCATGGCTGCGGGAAATGGAATTTCCTTCCAGGAAGAGTCTCCCGGGTTCCAGATCCGGCATTTCCTTGCCTTGGAGTTGGCGATTAGGACGTCCATGTATCCGTCCAAGTCGAGGTCGAGAACCCGGACCCCGTTGTCGTTTCCTTCCTCGTCCCGCAAGCCATGCCCTGCGAGCATGTTCTTGGTGATCAGGTCGTGCATCTCGAGCATATTGAGAAACTTGATTTTCCTCCCATGGGTCTTGTCGGCGTGGTCGATGATTTCGACCATCTGCTCGCTCCTCATCCAGGAGCCCGCATGGAAACAGAGGGAAACCGCTCCTTTCTTGACGACCGTTGCGTCGAGGGCCGCCTTGAAGTCCTCGATGGTGACTGGGTTCCCCCTCCCGTGCAGGGCCTGGCCGGTGTAGTCGTTGGGATAGACGAAGGGCAGTTCCCAGATCTTGTTGCCTACCACGAAAGGGTAGGGGTAGTTCTGAAGGTAATTGACGAAGCCCGTCATCAGGTACTTGGAAAACCGTTTCCCGCCCCCGAGTTCTCCGGGAAAAAGCAACCGGTCCAACTCCTTGTCCTCGGGGGTAAAGACAATGCCTACGCTGGTGCTCATGGAGACGAAGTGCCCACCCGGGCTTTTCCGGTTCATGATTTCGGCATAGGCTCTGGGGCTGGGTGTGTTTTGACCATCCATGCAACCGAAGCGGAAACCGATCGTCCGGCTGTTCGGGATTTTCGCAAGTAGGTCGACGCAAGTGTGGAAATCGGCCTCGGCCCTCTTGAAGTCTCTTTTTTGCAACAAGGGGCAGGGGTGAGTCGTGGTGTGCGCCTCAAGGGAGACTCCCTGCTGGAGGAACCATTGCATGTTGGGGTGGTCGGGTTTGGGCCGGTTGCAGGTAATGCTGACCGGTCCCCGACCATCGATTTCCTGTAGCCTCGAGATGATGGGGCTCAAGTAACTGCGGAAGCGCTGGCCATCCCCCGACATGTCGTCGATGGCCAGGACCGCAACGGCAAGTACGCCCTTCTCTCCAACCCATTGAGGAGTGACTAACTTTGGGGATTGCCGGCTGAATTGCCAAGGGTTGTTGGGCTCGTCGAGATGAACGAAGCGGTTTCCATCCTCCCCGTGAATGCTTGCGGTCACCGCCAGCCCTAGAAGGAACGGGATCTTCAGCGACCAATGCATCGTGTTGTCAAGTTGGTTGGGTTTGCCTGGGCCGGAGTACTCGAGGCTCCATTCAGTTATCAGCAAGAATTTGCTGATAAATGTTTTTTTCCAGACAAGATGCCCGCTGCCCATCTTGTCAAATGAGAAAGTCGGCCCTACCAAGCATTGTGTTTCTCATTCCCAGCGAGCCGAGCAGCTCAAGATCTAGTGCTTGCGCATCTTCCTGCCTTTTATGATTTTTCCATCCTAGCTCAAATCTTTCGACTGGTTAATTCGAAGCTTGTAAATTCTTATTAAGCTTACTTGGCTCAAGGGAGATATTAAATCCTAGTTCGAACCTAATTCCTCAATGAAAAAACAAGTCCCGTCTCTTAAATCTTCCATTTCACGAAGAGATTTTCTCTCAAATTCCGGAAAAATCGCTACTACCGGTGCACTGACTGGAGTGACGCTGCCCATGGTTCACGGAAAAAGCTCCGATGCCAAAATTCGTGCTCTATTTATTACGGGCGGATGTTGCCATGATTATGCAAGGCAGAAAGATATCATTAGCGAAGGAATTAGCGAACGAGTTCCGACCGAGTGGGACATCTTTTTCGAAAACGATCAGAAAAAAAGTAAAGCGAGGTTAAGTCAGCCAGGTTGGGCGGATGATTATGACTATATTCTCTACAGCCATTGTTTCGCTCACGAGAAGGATGGATCCTTCGTGAAATCTATTACCGACGTGCACAAAGCCGGGAAGCCGGCGATTGCCCTGCATTGCGCAATGCACTCCTACCATTGGAGCATTCCGGCTGAAGAAGGAAAGAAAAAAGCATGGCCGGAAATGCTGGGAGCCAGTTCCAAAGGGCATGGGCCCAAAGCGCCTATCACAATCAACAAAGTTAAAAATGAGGCAAACCATCCCATTATGAAGGACATGCCAGATGGTTGGATGACGCCGGAGGGTGAGTTATACAACGTTCAGAAAGTTTACGAGGGCACCAAAGTTCTCGCTTACGGTGACAACGGAAAGGGCAAGAACCCCAAGGAACCGCAAGCCTGCGTATGGGTCAATACCCACGGTAAAGGAAAGATTTTCGCTACGACTGTGGGGCATCACAACTCTACTATGTCGACCAAGGAGTATTTGGATATGCTGGGCAACGCGGTCAAGTGGATCATGGCCTGAGAATACCCTGCCTACCTATCTTTCCCTGAACAGCGCCCGACCTCAGGACCGGGTATGAAGAGAACGGCTCTTCCCATAGCCCTTGCCTTTCTCGGCTTGGGCATTGACTCGCATGCCGTCCCATCGATTGCGGACCTTGGCTGAGGCGGGCGGGTAGGCTGCTTCCGGGCCTTTCCTAGCTACGGAAGCGTCCCGGCTTGAATCCCTTCTTGCCTCCCTTGTGCCCCTTGCCCCCCTTGCCGAATTTCTTTCTTTTGTCGAACCCCTTGCCGAACTTGCCCCCCTTGCCGGGCCGGGGTCGCCCCTTGTCGATCGAAATGTTCATTTGGTGCCCCTGCACCCACACCGTCTTGAGAGCCTCGAAGATTTCTCTGGGCATGTCCTTGGGAAGATCAATGAAGGTATGGTCCTTGAACATTCGGATCTTTCCGATGTGCTGGGGATCGAGGCCGATCTCATTGGCAATGGCTCCGACGATGTCGCCTTTCTGGGCTCCGTGGTACTCGCCTACCTCGATGCGATAACTTTGGAGGTGGTCGTCCTTGGCGAAGCGACGATCCTCCTTCCCCTCCTGCCTGGAAACGCGGTCCTTCCGTCCCGGGCGATCCTCGCGACGCGATTTTCTCGGCGGCGGCATGTTCTCATAGCGCAGCCCTTTCTTGCCCGCCTCTAGAAAAGCAAGGGAAGCGGCGACGTCGAGGGTGTCGTGTCCGGACTCCTCGATGAGCCGCTGGATGGCCTTGCGGTAGTCGCCCAAGTCACCCTTGAGCCCCTCCTCGATCTTGGCGAAGAACTCCTCTTCGCGACGCTCGTTCATTTCTTCCAGGGTAGGGAACGCATATTCGTCGCAGGGCACCTTGAGAGTCCGCTCGATCGCCTTGAGCATGCGCATTTCCCGGCCCGTGACGAAAAGAATGGCATCACCCTCCCGACCGGCTCGTCCCGTTCTGCCTATGCGGTGGGTATAGGACTCGAGGTCAAAGGGGGCGTCGAAGTTGAGGACGTGCGAGATGCGGTCGACGTCCAGTCCGCGGGCCGCCACGTCGGTGGCGACCAGGACGTTGATCTTTCCGCGCTTGAGTCGGTCCACGGTCTTCTCGCGGAGGCTCTGGGGCATATCCCCGTTGAGAGGCTCTGCGGCATAGCCTCTCCCCTGCAGGCCCTCGGCCAGTTCCATGGTGGCGTTCTTGGTCCGGGCGAAGATGAGCATGGCGTCGAACCGCTCGATTTCCAGGAGCCTGGTGAGCATATTCCTCTTCTCGTGCTGCCTGACCTTGATGAAGCGCTGTCGGATATTGGGCGAGTTCTCGGCCTTGACCTTGATGGTGATCTCAACCGGATCGCGCATGTGCTTCTCGGCCAGTTTGCGGATGGGCTTGGGCATGGTGGCCGAAAAGAGGGCCGTCTGGCGCTCCTCGGGGGTATGATCGAGGATCCAGTCGATGTCGTCGATGAAGCCCATGCTGAGCATTTCATCAGCCTCGTCGAGAACCAGGGCCTGTAGGTTGTCCAGCTTGAGGTAGCCTTTTTCAATGTGGTCCATGATGCGCCCGGGCGTTCCCACCACTACCTGGGCCCCCCGCTTGAACTCGCGGATTTGTTCCCCGTAACCGGTACCTCCATAGACGGCGACGACGCGAAGCTTGGGCAGGTTTTCTGCGTAACCCTCGATGGCCTCGGCCACTTGCAGGGCCAGTTCCCGGGTCGGGGCCAGGCAAAGAATCTGGGGTCCCTTTACCGATTCGTCGATGCGTGACAAGAGGGGCAGGGAGAAGGCTGCCGTCTTCCCGGTGCCCGTCTGAGCCACGCCGAGCAGGTCGGATCCTTCCAAAAGCGGAGGAATGGCCTGAGCCTGGATGGGCGAGGGCGTTTCGTAGCCCGCATTCTGGACGGCCTGCAGAATCGGTGGGGACAGGGGAAGGTCGGAAAAGCGCGCACGGGTATCCTCCTGCGCATGAATGGCATCTTCTTCGTTCATGGGGACTGGTATCGTTCGACTGTGGGTTGTTGCGCCTTGCCTTCGAACGATCACTCACTCTCACTCCGTATCCATCCGCCTTCCACACGTGAGCCCTTGTCCTAGTACACGGCTATTGGCGAGAACCATAGGCTGCTTCGTCAAAAAAGACGAGCATGAAAAGCACCGCTCGTCATCTCTGCAACTTGTGGTTTTTAAAAGCCTTATCCTTGATTTAGCCCGGACCTGCTCTATGGTCGTCTATTCCCACCATAAATCAGCCTTGCACTCACCATGATCAAATCCCCATTCCCGCGACTCCTTTCCATCACGCTTGCCGTATTCTCCCTGGCATTCTCTTCCTTTGCCCAGAAAAAGAAAAGGGTGGACCCGCTGGCTATCCCCCAAATCACCCGCGACCAGGTGATTTGCTTTGCCCTCTACACGGTTCACGAGAAGACCTTGAAGCTAACGGCTCAACTCTACCCGTTACAGGAAGGAGAACCCCGTAAGGCTACCCTTGAGGCCAAACTTGGAGGGGATTGGAAGAAGGTGGCCGAGGCCAAGGTAATCGAGAGGGGATGGACCGTGCCCTTCCGGGTCGAGAACTGGAATGACTCCATGGAGACTCCCTACCGGGTAAGGCATGGCGAGAAGGCGACCTATGAGGGGATCATCCGCAAGAACCCGACGGAAAAACGAGAATTCGTGGCGGTAGGCTTTACCGGAAATTCCATTAATCCGGGCCATGGGGGGGACATCCCCAAGAAGGACCTGGTTGAAAATATCAATAGGCTCCAGCCCGATCTTCTTTTCTTTTCCGGGGACCAGGTCTACGACCATCGTCGCCACTATGCGGCCTGGCTCAGGTTCGGTCGGGACTTCGGTGAGGTCATCAAGAACTTTCCGACAGTCAGCATCCCCGACGACCACGACGTCGGACAGCCCAATATCTGGGGTCACAACGGTAAGAAATCTACCCTTCCAGGGGCATCCGACGGTGGATACGCCATGCCCGTCGAGTACGTCAAGGAAGTGGAACGAGCCCAGACCAGCCACTTGCCCGATCCCTACGACCCGACCCCCATCGAGCGGGGCATCGGGACCTACTACACTCATCTCAATTGGGGGCGAATAAGCTTTGCCATTATCGAGGACCGTAAGTTCAAGACCGGGCCCGCCGGAATGATCCCCAAGCAGGGACCGCGCCCCGACCACATCCGCAACCCCGACTACGACCCCAAGTCGGTGGACGTCCCGCAGGCTCGTTTGCTGGGCGAGCGCCAGCTTAAGTTCCTCGACGAATGGGGAAAAGACTGGACTGATGCGGACGTGAAGGTCGCTCTCTCCCAGACCATTTTCTGCGGAGGGGCCCACATCCACGGAAGGGTCGGCGGACGCCTCCATGCCGACCTTGATTCCAACGGTTGGCCCCAAGCCGGCCGCAACAGGGCCATCGCCGCCCTCCGCAAGGCCTATGCCTTCCATTTCGCGGGAGACCAGCACTTGGCCACGGTCTTTCACCACGGCATCGACGAGTGGAGGGACTCGATTTATTCCTTCTGCGTGCCTTCCATCGCAAACCTATACCTCAGGTGGTGGAAGCCGCTCGAGCCGGGCAAGAACCGCAAGCCCGGCGAGGATCCGATTCTCGGGGATCACCTCGACGGGTTTCATAACAAGTTGACGGCCATTGCGGTCGCCAATCCGACCCCCGAGAAGGGAGGGGACAGGCTGAGCACCCGGGCGGCCGGGTTCGGCGTCGTGCGCATCGACAAGAGGACCCGGGACGTTACCTTCATCTGCTGGCCCCGCAACGTCGACGTTTCGGCTAAGGACGCCAAGCCTTACCCGGGCTGGCCTTTTACCTTCAACCAGCTCGACAACTACGGGCGCAAGGCGGTGGCCCATTTGCCCACCCTCGAGATCAGCAAGCCCGACCAGGTGGTGCAGGTCATCGAGGATAAAAGCGGTGCGGTCGTCTATACCCTCAGAATCAAGGGCAGAACCTTCCGCCCCAAGGTCTTTGCGAAGGGATCCTACACCGTGAGGGTGGGTGAGGGGTCGGAGCTCAAGACCCTCAAGGGAGTAAAGGCCTCCGCGATCGGCGGAGTAACGCTCAAGGTCAAGCTTTAGGTGAACCCCTTGCCCTTGCCGACGTGAAGCGCATCGCCTTCCTTCTGGCCTGGCTCGCCTTCCTGCACTTTCACCTGCGGGCCAAGCCCAACGCCCTCTTCATCGCCGTCGACGACCTGAACGACTGGGTCGGTTGCATGAAGGGTCATCCCCAGGCCAAGACGCCCCACATCGACCGGTTGGCCGAGCGTGGCATGCTCTTTACCAACGCCCATTGCCAGGGCCCGATCTGCGGACCGTCGCGGGCCTCTCTTCTTTCGGGGTTTTACCCGCACCGTACGGGCATCTACCAGCAGCCCGGAGGCAAGGCCATGGAGAAGGATGAGAAGTTTTTCCACGGACGGATGATTCCCCATTGCTTTTCCTCCCACGGCTATCATGCCTGGGGGGTCGGGAAGATCGCCCACGGCTATTCCGACAGGAAGCTTTTCCATTCCTACGGCGGCAAGTTTTCCGGTTCCGGCCCCAAGCCGCCCAATGGCAAGCGCTTCAACTATTATCCTCCCGACATTCCCTTTACCGGCACGCAGACCGATTGGGGTGCCTTCCCCGAGCGTGACGAGGACATGACCGACTACAAGGTGGCGGACTGGGCGGTCGAGCGACTGGGCAGGAAATCGGACAAGCCCTTTTTCCTGGGGGTGGGCTTCGTCCGCCCCCACGTCCCCTTCTATGCCCCGCAAAAATGGCTCGACCTCTTCCCCCTCGAGAAGATCGAGTTGCCGCCCGTTCTTGCCGACGACCTGCTGGACGTCCCCGAAACCAGTCGGCGGATGCACGATTTGCCGAAGTACCCCAAGCTCGATTTCCTGCGCAAAAACGAAGACGAGCAATTCCGTAGGTGCGTGCGGGCCTACCTGGCGTGCATCACCTTCGTGGATCATCAAGTCGGCCGAGTGCTCGATGCCCTCGATCAAGGCCCCCACGCGGAGGACACCGTGGTGATCCTCTTCAGCGATCACGGGTACCACATCGGCGAAAAGGACCGAGTGAGCAAGCACAGCCTTTGGGAGGAATCGACCCGCGTTCCCCTCATCGTGGCTCCCGCCAAATCCCAGGGCAGTGAATTCGGGGATGCGGGAAGGAAGTGCTCGCGACCGGTCGGCTTGATCGACCTTTATCCCACCCTGCTCGAAATGTGCGGCCTGCCGCCCAACCCATCGAACGAAGGCAAAAGCCTCGTTCCACTCTTGCGCAACCCTTCGGACGACTGGAGATTTGCCGTCCTTACGACTTACGCCCGCGAAAACCACGCCCTGCGCTCGGAGCGTTTCCGCTATATGAGGATGGAGGATGGAACGGAGGAATTCTACGATCACAAGGACGACCCTCAGGAGTGGAGGAACTTGGCTGGGGACAAGAGACATGCCAAGACCATCAAGCGGTTTCGGAATGCTCTCCCGAAAAGGGATGCTCCTTATCATCCTTCCGTACGCTCCGCCCCGACCAACGCCTGGTTCAAGGAGCACCTGGCAAGGAATGGGCTCGAGTAGTCGCGTGCCCTTTTGGGCGGGACCTGGAAAATAATGTGGTCATCCATGCTGTTTTTCTGAAGTCTTGGACAAGCACTTTCAATCATGTCGTCCATCCGCATCCTAAAGCCATTGATCCTCCTTGCCTTGGGAGGATTCTCCACCCTTGGTCATGCCGCGGTGGACTTCAATGCCGAGGTCCGGCCCATCCTCTCGAACAATTGCTTCTTCTGTCACGGACCGGATTCCCATGAGCGCAAGGCCGACCTCCGTCTTGATACCGAGAAGGGCGCGACTCGCGACCTTGGGGGATATGCCGCCCTAGTTCCAGGCAGCCTGGACAAGAGCGAGATGTGGGCCCGCATCACAAGTCCGGATCCCGACGAACTGATGCCACCCGCCGAGGCCCACAAGGTGATGAAACCCAAGGAGCGGGAAATTATCAAGCAGTGGATTCTCGAAGGGGCGAAATACGACAAGTACTGGGCTTACGAGCAACCGGAAAAAAGCCCGGTTCCCAATGAGGGCATGGAATGGTCGACTCATTGGATCGACCGATTCGTCTATACGAAGCTGAGGGAAAACGAGATGAAGCCTTCCCCGGATGCCGACCGCGTCACCCTTGTTCGCCGCTTGCATTTCGATCTCACCGGTTTGCCTCCTCATCCCGATGAGGCGGACGCCTTCACCCAAGACAAGAGACCGCTTGACCAAGTGGTGGCCGACCGGGTCGATGCCTTGCTGGACAAGCCGGCCTTTGGCGAACGGATGGCCACCTACTGGCTTGATCTGGTCCGTTTTGCCAGCACCGTCGGTTACCATGGTGATCAGGATCACCCCGCGGCCCCTTACCGCAATTACGTGATCGATTCCTTTAACCGGGATCTTCCAATCGATCAATTTACCAAAGAGCAGCTGGGGGGAGACCTGCTCGAAAACCCAACCAACGAACAACTCGTGGCAACCGGATACAACCGATTGCTTCAAACCTCCCACGAGGGGGGCATTCAGCGCAAGGAATACCTTGCGATCTACGCGGCCGACCGGGTGCGCAACGTCTCGGCGGTATGGATGGGGGCAACCGTCGGATGCGCCCAGTGTCATGATCACAAGTACGACCCCTATACCATTGGCGACTTTTACAAGCTTTCCGCCTTCTTTGCCGACATCCACGACGATGGTTTCGGCGGCAACAGCCTTCCAACCGCTCGCCCCCCCTACCTGAAGGCCTACCCGAGCAAGGTTGGCGCAGAGATGAAACGACTGGAAGCGGAAATCGTCTCCCTCTTCGATCAATCGGGCCGAGCCGACGCCCTCAAGTCGTGGTCGTCCAAGGTGGAGGACCTCCGCGGCAAAGTTGCCCGCGAGCGTAACAAGCAAAGAAAGGCGGCCCTGCAAAAGCAGCTCAAGGAGATGGAGCAGGTGGGAGTCGAGGGAGCGTCCCCGGAAACGCTCGACCTTTATCTGGAGAAATCCAAGAGGCTGGAGGAATTGAAGAAGCGGGGGCAAAACACCATGGTCACAAAGGCCAAGGCTCCCCGGGAAATCCGTATCCTTCCGCGCGGCAACTGGCTGGACGACAGTGGCGAGGTCGTGCTTCCCGCCATTCCCGAATTCATGGGGGTGCGCAAACCGAGGAAAGCCCACCGTCTGGACCGTCTGGACTTGGCGGACTGGTTGACCGATCACGAAAAAGGATCGGGTGGCTTGACCGCCCGGGTCTTTGCCAACCGGTTATGGTATTTGTTCTTCGGGGAAGGTCTGTCGCCTTCTTTGGAGGACTTCGGTGGTCAGGGACAACCTCCCTCCAACCGTCCCTTGCTCGACAACCTCTCCATGGCCCTGATTGAAAGCGGATGGAGCATAAAGAAGACGGTCCGTCTCATCGTGACGAGTAGGGCTTACCGGCAAAGCTCCCTTGTCTCTGCCGAACTTGCCCGTCTCGATCTCGAGAACAAGTGGTTCGGCCGGCAGGCCCGATACCGCCTGCCCGCCGAGATGATCCGGGACAACGCCCTTTTCGTGAGCGGCTTGCTTCAGGAAGGGGATGAGTTTGCTTTTTCAAAGCCCTACCAACCCGCGGGATATTACCGTCACTTGAACTTTCCCAAGCGATCCTATCGCCACGATACGAATACGAACCAATGGAGACGCGGGGTCTACCTGCATTGGCAAAGACAATTCCTGCATCCCATGATGAAGGCCATGGACGCCCCCTCGCGGGAGGAGTGCACCGCCAAGCGCCCCCGATCCAATACTCCCAATGCCGCCCTTGCCCTGCTTAACGATCCGACCTTCGTGGAAGCGGCCCGGGCCTTCGCCGCCCGCATCATCAAGGAGAAGAAGGGGACCCCCGAGGAACGCGTCCAGTTTGCCTGGCGGACTGTTTTGTCCCGTGAAGCCAAGGCTGATGAAGTTGCCCTCTTGCTCGGACTTTTCAAGGAAAGCGCGAAGGAATATGCGGCCCATCCCGAGGAGGCAAAGAAGCTCATCCAAGTGGGCTTGGCCCCAGCGGATGCCTCCCTTGATCCCTTGGAGTTGGCTTCTTGGACGATGGTGTCCCGAGCCATTCTCAACTTGGGGGAAACCACCATCCGAAACTAAAATGAATCAGCCCGATAACCCAACCGCTTTAAAGAGAAGGACTTTTCTTAATCAGGCCGGGCTGGGCCTGGGGATGACGGCCTTCCACTCCCTTCTTTCCCGGGACTTGTCCGCGGCCTCGGGATCACAAGGCCTCTCCCCCATGCTCGCCAGAGCCAAGCGGGTGATCTTTCTTTGTATGTCCGGCGGACCGTCTCACCTGGAAACGTTCGACTACAAGCCCAAGCTCGACCAAATGGACGGCAAACCGATGCCCGATTCCTTCACCAAGGGTCAACCCATCGCCCAACTGCAGGGACAGGCCCTGCGAGTCCTTGGACACCAGACCAAGTTCAGCAAGTACGGGAGCTGCGGCCAATACGTAAGCGACTTTCTACCTCATACGGCCAAGATGGTGGACGACATTGCGGTCATCCGCTCCATGGTCACCGAGCAGATCAACCATGATCCCGCTCATACCTTCATGAACACGGGCACCGTGATCAGCGGCCGGCCCTCCATGGGTTCCTGGGTCAATTACGGGCTGGGTTCGGAATCTCAGGATTTGCCCGGATTCGTCGTCCTGACCAGCGTGGGAGGACGCAACCCTCAGCCCATTGCCTCCCGCCAGTGGTCGTCCGGTTTTCTGCCCAGCCGCTTCCAGGGAGTGGAATTCAATTCCGCAGGGGATCCGGTTCACTACGTAAGCAACCCGTCTGGGGTCTCGGCGAAGTCGCAGTCATCCCTCGTGCGTACCATCACCGCCCTCGACCGCAAGCGCAATTCCCTGCTCGCCAACCCCGAGGTCGATACCCGTATTTCCGCTTATGAAATGGCCTTCCGCATGCAGGCCAGCGTGCCTGGCCTGATGGACGTTTCCGACGAACCCGCATCCGCCCTCGAGCTCTATGGGGCAAAGCCCGGTGATGGCAGCTACGCTTCCAATTGCCTTCTGGCCCGCCGTCTCGTTGAGCGTGGCGTACGCTTCGTTCACTTGTATCACCGTGGATGGGACCACCATGGCGGGTTGGCCAACTACATGAAGATTTGTTGCGGCCTGACCGACCGTCCTACCTGGGCTCTCCTGACCGATCTCAAGCAACGCGGATTGCTCGAGGACACCTTGGTGATCTGGGGGGGGGAGTTCGGCCGTACTCCCATGTTCCAGGGCAAGGGCGGGGCCGGAAGGGACCATCACATCAAGGGTTTTTCCATGTGGATGGCGGGAGGCGGCATCAAAGGCGGAGCCAGTCACGGAGCTACGGACGAGCTCGGGTATCATGCCCGGAAGGACGTGGTTCACGTGCGCGACCTTCATGCCACCATGCTTCATCAGCTTGGGATCAATCACGAGAATTTCAGCTTCCAATACCAGGGCCTGGACATGCGCCTGACCGGGGTCGAAAAAGCAAAGGTGGTCAGACCGATCCTTGCTTAGGGGTCTTGCCCGGCTCTAATTCTTCCAGCGGAAAGTTTCTCCTTCCAGGATCAAGTTGCGCTTGGCGCTACGCTTGGGTGAGGGCTCTGCAAATTTTTCCGGACCAGCGGAAGCCAGGCGCTTTTTGATTTCGGCGAATTTAGCTTTTTGCGCCAAGTTGTTCCACTCGTTGGGATCCTTGCGGACGTCGTAGAGCTCCTCGCTCCCGTCCTGGTAGCGGATATACCTCCAGTCCCGGTTCATGATGGCGAAGGACTCGGGGAACATATGAGGCAGGTAGACTTCCCGGTCCTTGGCCTTGGCGGGGTTGGCGAGGGTTTTTGCGATGGAGGTCCCCTCCAGCTTTTGCGGTGCCTCGGGCAGGCCGCATAGCTCGACGAAGGTGGGGTACGCGTCGATCAGGCTGACGGTGACGTCCGTATCAACGCCCTTGGCCACGCCCGGCCCGGCCCATATGAAAGGAACGTTGGAGGTGCGCTCCCAAAGGGTGTGCTTGCCCCAGTCTCCCTTTTCGCCGTGGTGATAGCCATGGTCGGACCAGAGGACCACGATGGTGTTGTCTGCATAGGGGCTAGCGGCGAGTGCGTCGAGAATCCGGCCGATCAGGGCGTCCGCATAGCTCATGCAGGCAAGGTATCCGTGCAGGGCTTCCTTGACCGCGCCCAGCTTGACCAGGCGCTGGTGAATGCGCGAGCGGTTGGTCTTGATCCGCCTGATGTTCTCGGGCAGGTCGTCCAGGTCGTCGGCCTTGTAGGGTGGGAGCTTGATCTTCTCTCTCTCGTAGAGGTCGAAGTACTTTTGCGGGCAGTAGTTCGGGAAATGCGGGGCGTAGAGTCCCATGGCCAGAAAGAAGGGCTTCTCCCATTTCTTGCCCAGTTGGTCGATCGCCCACTGGGCCCGAATGGTGTCTGCAAGCTCGCTCTCCCTTTCGTCGGGGATGGGGCCGAATTCCATGAATCCGCTGTTCGTCTTGGGGGCTCCGGGAACCCGCTGGTAGGTGCCGTATGGACGGGGGCTGGGAAAGGGGACCTCGTCCGACCACGAATCCATGGGGTATCCCGTTTCGCGCTGGCGCTTGGAACGGACCCGGAACTCGTCCCACCCGCGCAGGTCGACCGCCCCTGCGGGGTGATGGAAGAGTTTGCCCGTTCCCATGGTCCGGTAGCCGGCCTTCCGGAAGCTCCCCTGGAGGGAAAGAATTTCCGGGTGGTCCACGAAGTAAAGGGCCGAGGAGTAGCATCCCGTTGTGGAGGCGAACTGGCCGGAGAAGATGGCGGCCCTTGAGGGAGCGCAGAAGACTCCGGCGGTATGGGCGTTGGTGAAGTTCACTCCCCGCTTGGCCAAGCGGTCGATGTTGGGGGTGATGGCGGAGGGGGTGGTCCCGTGGCAACCGATCCAGTCGTTCATGTCGTCCACCGCAAGGAAGAGAACGTTCGGCGGGGCCGCGTTGAGGGATGCCGCTGCCAGAAGGGAGAAGACCTGAAAGGCGAACGGAACAAAGGCTTGGAATTTCATGATTTAGCTCGCGGCACCGATCGATTCGATGAAGGCCTGCAGGGTTTCATCGTCCATGGAGACGAGGTTGCCGTCCTCGGGAAAATTTCCTTCC
>Ga0310343_10000745_pt1 | contig 15891 bp, 12 predicted proteins | sample HC15DNA2025_MG_FD_203519 | JGI IMG/M metagenome (GOLD analysis project Ga0310343, IMG submission 203519) | Marine microbial communities from station ALOHA, North Pacific Subtropical Gyre - HC15-DNA-20-25_MG | ecosystem: Environmental > Aquatic > Marine > Oceanic | place: Pacific Ocean: North... | reverse complement strand
ATTCGACAACCTCGCCGAATACGAATCAAGGGTTTACGGCAAGCTCCTGGAAATAGACACTATCCCTTCTGGTTTGGGCACAGTTTCCTATGGCTCTGATGCTATCGCTGCACTTCAGTATGAGGCTGATTTGTCAGAGGAGGAAGCCATTGATGAGATGTACACTATATTTGCAACCAAGTCAGAAGAGTCGTTTGAGAGAATGGGGCTGATCAACTCTTTCGACCCCGACAGCTTCAATCGTACTCTCTTGGGCATAAGCGATCCGACACACGATGATTCAGACATGGACGGCCTTCCAGATGGCTGGGAATATTGCTACTCTATTTACGGGAACTGGCTACCTCTACCTGAAGGACAGCTCAGATGGTCTTTGAACCCATTAAATCCACTGGATGGCGCTTATGATCCCGATTCTGATGGCTGGTATGACAGAACATCAGACGATAGACCAGCAGAACAAGGTGCATGGGTAGATCGAGTTTTCCTGTCTGCAAACTCTTCTGAACAAATCGGGTCCGGCAACTCGCAGCTTTTGTTCACGAATTCTATGGAATTCGGTAACGGAACACTCCCACTTTCCAATGATTCAGACTCAGATTCCATATTGATGGAACCTATCTTGGAGATAGGCGGCTCAGTCGCTGATTATCTCCAGAATTACAATCTATCCGATGGACGCGAGATACTGAAGTATGGCACCAATGCTCTGGACAATGACACAGACGGGGATATGCTGCCCGACTACTACGAATATCACATGGGTTGGAATGAGGTGAATGACAATTGGTCCTCTCTGATGCAGATCGAAGTAGTTTGGCAACAAATATCATCCAACAGCTGGAAACCTGTGAATATCGATGGCGGCACCATCTCCAGACCCATCTTGAATTGGACCTGGTTCACGCTGAATGCTACTGATTCATCCGATGTAGGTGGTGATGCTGATAGAGACGGCGATTACGACTGTGGAACTGGTGTTTGTCAATACGTACCATACACAAATTTCCAGGAATACTTCGGCATAGTTAACGCCACTCTTTCTTCACCTGCTCTCGTCCGATCTGCTGCTCTATTCGATTGCAGGGGCGATCCTGTTCAGGAGGGGTGGCAGTTCAGGGAGGTGGTTCTGGGCTTGTGCGGCCAAGTATCATCAATATCTTCCAATTACTTCAGAATGAACCGAATCAGTATGGACGATCGACTTTATGCACTGATTCTGGACGATAATGATGATGACTACACACAAATAGACACGAGCGATGATGAGGTGTTGCTCAGCGGTAACTGGACAGATTCCTACAATCGATTTGCAGGAGACGAATTCCATCTTCCTAATGTAGGTCTCGGCGAGTACTCCTACGGGTGGTGGCTCTTAGATTTCGATGGAGACTCAATAGCAGATGGAACGGACCCCACAAATTGGGATACTGATGGGGACTGGTTGAATGACCGTTTCGAGATTGCCGATGATCTACTTGACGGCATTAGGGGGAATTCCGGCTCCCCTATCAGATATGATGACAGATCAGTCTAGCGAACGGGGGAAGTCGGTATGGACGAGAATATTCGAATTCCGGGAACCGACCAACCAGTAGCTGAGAGGATACTATTCATCCATGAAAATATGGTGTCATTCGTCAAACAGTACGGTATGCCCGTGGTCGAAGTGGCACTTGTGCTTTCGAAATACATCAAAATTATCAGTTCAGAACTCATGAATGTAGCCGATTCTGCCAATGAAGAATTGCCAGAACACTTGCTAAGGCCGATGTCGTTGGAAGGCGACATGCAGGCACCGTTGATCGACTCATTCCCCTTAGATCGCCTTCTGGGTTCGCTCGATGAGGATAGAATGGACATTCTAGACACACTCATGCGAACGGCGATTAACTCTGTAGAAGCCCCATTTGCATCTGTGTTAGCGCTTCTCAGGGACTGGGAGAGATTGGTCAGAACCCAACTATCAACATCTCGAAGCCCTGGCCACCTATTCAGCCCAATTGAACTCCCGGAGACATTCTAGGCTATCGAGAGGACCCTCTGGATACAATGTTATTCGAAACCCACCAAGAGTCAATAATAGACCAGATGTAAATTAGGGGCCAAAGGACAATTGTTAGTATCAGGGGGAGTTGTAGTATGAACCACCACGCGCCCTTCCTATGCTGCCTGTTGAAATGCTGTCCCAGATAGAGGAATGGAACAATGGCAAGAAGCGCGGAAAACACGGGCCGGAACGCACCCCATGGGCCGATGCCCCCGCTCAATTCGTTCCAGATTGCTTTTATGACGCCCAGGGGGGTGGCTTTCCCGGGCCCTTTCGGGTCCAATGTGACAGCGAGCTCGCCGGATGCCATGACGTATGAGCCAAGCGACGCGACAAATATTTGATGGAAACTAGGGAGGACAAACATGCAGATTCAGAGTTCTGTCGAAAAGCGACCGATATTAGTTACAGGCTTCGAGCCATTCGGTGCTATGGACTCTAACCATTCTTGGGAGGTTGCAAAAGCAATAACTCAACAAATAGGTGATGAGAATGCCACATGCAAACTTCTTTCGGTCGATGAGGAAGGCACAAAAATCGCATCTCGATTAATCAAATTGGGAGAATATTCTGGAGTCCTGCATCTGGGCATAGCCATGGACAGAGAGAGGGTTTGCATAGAGATCAAGGCCAAGAATAGCTATTCTGTTGGTAGAACTGACAATTCAGGCCGAATTTTGAGCGTTGGAGAGATAGTCAACCAGGCTCCGGAGAATATCACAACAACGTTGAGCAGACATGTAATCGATGAATGTGTCGAGGAGTCAGATGATCTAATTCTGAGCTTTGATTGTGGTGGATACATATGCAACGAGACCTACTTCAGATCATTGAATTCAGTAATAGAATCGGACATACGCGCTGATAGCCGACCCCTTCCAGTTCTTTTCATTCACCTCCCCCCGGTAGAGCTATTGTCACTGGATTCCCAAATCAAAGCCGTTGCAGATATCGCAGAGGCAATATTGCGTCCCCCTGTGATGTTGGTTGTAGGGGCGCTTTTACGAGATCCAACTGGCCGTATTCTATCCTGCAGAAGACCTCCGGAAGACCAATGGTCAGGGTGGTGGGAGTTTCCCGGAGGAAAGGTGTCAAGGGAAGAGACTCTCGTAGAGGCCGTTTCACGGGAAATAGCTGAGGAACTAGGAATCCACATAACCCCTGGAAAGGAGGTAGCCAGGGAATTCTACAGATACGAGGATCGAACTGTAGACCTGAGGATAATTGATTGTGGTGTAATAGACCCAGATTCAATCACCCTCTTCGAACACGATGAGTCTGTTTGGCTCGATAGGGATAGTCTCAATGAGGTGAAGTGGCTTCCAGCGGACACACCAATTATCGAAGCCTGGATGAAAAATGGCCTTCCCTAATCACAGCCTACGAGTATCTATCCATTCCGCCGAGGTCCCATCATCATTCATCGCTAAGTCGTCACCCGGTTGTCTTGGTACGCTGTCCCTGCCGGAATGGTCCGTCAGCTTGGTAAGATATACGTCTAGGTCTTTTTGCTTTATCGTGACATCAATCGTTCCCCCTAGGGGAATCTCATCAACAACGAATGAGCATTTCCCTGCAGCTGCAGCCTGTCTTGAGAGTGAGAATATCGTTATCTCACCATCAGATTTCAATGTCATTGCATCAAGGGCAGTATCTAGGATTCTGTGATTCCTAGCCTCTTCTATCATCACATCCAAACTTCTGACATTTGAAACAAGTCTAACAGAGGAAGAATCGGATGGAAAGACGCCTCTGTCCGGTAGGTCATCCGGAGACCAGTCAGGGAACATGTTTCGAACAGCATCGAGAACCAAATCAGGCCGCTCGTGATTCAACAATGTAGTCGCTACGATAATCTCCATTGTCAATCCCATGCGCTAGTCATACATCAGACCTATGCGAGGACAGGTGACATTCATGTCGAAAGTTGTAGACCGAGCACTATGGCCGGACGGTCCTTACCAGTGATTATCGGCCTGCTCATCACCCCAACTATCGTTCTCGTAGTTTTCAGAATGTCCCTTCCAGTTATTGATTCTATTTTGATTTCCAACAGAGACATGTTGATTGGAATCCATGCACTTGCCGCTCTGATCGGCTTAATTCTCGCAAGGAGGGGAAATAAAAACAAGGATCATGAATTTCTAAGATCAGGTGCTATAGACCGATTAAGTCGGACATATGAGCTTGAAGACGGTGGCCTCTGGTCTCGCGCAGACGAGGCTCTAGCTCGACTGGAACGCCGAAACAGCAAGAAGAAACCAATCGAAATGTCCGGCGGTGTTGCCAGCATCAATGCCGAGTCGCGTGAACTGGATCTTGGTGACGAGGAACCTGGCAGTATACGCGTATCTGGAGTGGAGGTATCTGCGGATATCGGCAGTGAACAAAATACCTTGGAATCTGGAAAAAAAGTCGATGTAAGTCGAAAATCCAGGGGAATCTCAGCGTGGCTTGATAGAAGAGCTGAGAATTTGGCTCGAAGACGTCTTGAGAAGAATAGATCGAAAAAGTAGGAAAATGTTGATTCGGACAATACATCACGCAACTCATGGTATTGGACATCGCCAGACATTAGGTGTTACATCATTGCTCAGGGGTCTTCTCTGTATGGGCTGCGTCGGATTGAAAGAGGCCTCCTGTTAGGCGATGATGGGAATGCTGCATGGCGAAGAGGGACTACTACGATGTCCTAGGCCTCGAGAAAGGCGCCAGTGAAGACGAAATCAAGAAGGCCTTCAGGTCACTAGCGAGGAAGTATCACCCTGACAAAAATCCCGATGACGACAAGTCAGAGGCGCTGTTCAAGGAAGTCCAGGAGGCATATGCAATTCTTTCCAATCCTGAGGAACGCAACAAGTACGATCGTTTCGGTCATAATCGCCCAGGAGGCAGCCCATTCGGCCCTGATGGATTCCAAGGAGTAGATATCAACATAGACGATTTGTTCGGCGGAGGATTTGACAGTATATTCAGCACATTATTCGGAGGTCGTCAGACTCGCAGAAATCAGAGGGGATCAGATCTCCTTTACCGTCATCAGATATCGTTTCAAGACGCTTTCACCGGCTCTGAAGCAGAGATAGAGATCGAAGTAATGTCTTCTTGCGAGGATTGCTCGGGTACAGGCGCATCTAGCCCGAGCGGCGTTAGAGAATGCCCCACCTGCGAGGGTCATGGACGCCTGAGGAGAATGCAACGAGTCGGACCATTTACCCAACAGGTCGTCTCTGACTGCCCGGCTTGCAACGGTGAGGGCAAAATAATAACAGATCCATGTGAGAAATGCAACGGTGAGGGACGAGTCAACAAGAATCGTAGAGTGCGCTTCACCGTTCCCCCGGGAATAGATTCTGGTACAAGGCTCCGGATGAGCGGATATGGGGAAGCCTCCAGAGATTCTAGGGGTGCAGCTGGACATCTCTACATCGAAGTAAATCATGACGAACATCCTTGGTTCGAGCGTGATGGAGCAGATCTACTAATGGCTCTACCAGTCAATTACTCCGATATGATATTGGGTTCGGAATTAGAAATACCTCACGTGGACGACGAGCCACTCAAAATACGCATTCCGAGTGGATCGCAGCCCGGCGACACAATCACCGTCAAGGGCCGAGGCTTTCCAAACTCAAGACGAAGGGGAAAACGGGGAGACGTCACCATAGTATTGAGGCTGAAGTCACCTCCTCGTCTTTCCCGAGCTGCAAAGAAAGCACTAGAGGACTTGAGAAGCCTCATAGACGACGGCATAACACCGGAAGACTCGGCTAGGGATGAAGCCAAGCGAAGAAGAAAATAAGCAGATCGATCATTTCCAACTGAGGGCTTTTCGTGGGACGATCGCCACGGGCTCCCCCTTAACTCGACCAGTGACCTCGACCTCGATTATCTCGGGAATAGGCTCGATTTTAATTGAAATCATCACACATTCCCCAGATTGTAAGTCGCCAATGAGGATTTCATCCCCATGGAACTTCCATTCACCATCTACCTCGGAAATCTCGGATCGAGGGCCATGCGGGAATGAAAGCCTCAGACAAGCCATTTTCCAAACTGAGTTGGAAGCCATCCCAAAACTCAGAAGCCCCTCCTTGCCATCATCAATCCATAATCCGATATCGCCTAATGGGGTGGAGGTGGATACGTTAGCAACTTCCCTATCTAAGAGACCCTTCTCGATGATGAAACCTGCACGTGCAGAGATTAAACCCGATCCCTCTACGGAGTCCAAAGCGGCCTCCAAATCGTTATCCAATAGACCCATTTCCAACTTGTTTCTTATTGATTCTAACTTTTCTTGATTTATTGTTTGATTCTCGCCTTTACCCAAAATCCTGGATATGATCTCTCTCCTCATCATCAAGACCACCAGAAATGCAGGCGTGAGCAGGAATACGCCTGCGAATATGTAGTATGGCATGGCCTCTGATGAAAGATCAACATACGCCCCGGGGTCATCTTTTGGAGGACTAGTTACGGAGATTATGAATGAATATGCGCCTTCTTGGCCAGACCCCTGTTCTACCCTAATGGCATGCATCCCCGCTGGAAGGTGCATTTGAGAACCATTTGTCGAGTTCATTATCGAATAATCGGCTGCCCCTCTTAATTCCTGAATCTGAATATTCGCCCCTCCCATCTCTGGATCGCTTCGGATCATAGTCCCGTTTTCCGATTCTATAGATACCAAGTATATGTCAATTGGATCTAGATCTGATACATCTCCTTGCAGGCGAAGCATCGACGATGAGTAATCCCCCTGATCCGAGATAACAGTCCACATCGGCCATAGATATGACTCTTCGATGTCTTTCGGGAGACGATTGGGGGCATCTCCTACGAAAACACGCTTATCAGTTCCCAATGAGCCGGAAAAATCGGAAGATTCTGATTCAAGCGTAAGTTGAAGCCCCCACTCACCTTCAACAATCGAGGTGATCCGAATCTCCAGAGAAATTGTATCATGGGAGGTCATACCGGTGGAATTCCCCATCTTCTCCGAAGTACTACCATCCAGCAGATGTTCAATGATTTCGATCGACAACCCCTCACCACTATCTTTGAGGTCTACGATCTCGAAATGCACGCCTCCTGCTGCTGGCACGATAATTGAATCAATGTCCCCAGGGAAATGGAAAAATCCCCTGGCATATGATGAGAAAGAATTCGTAGTCATTCTAGGACTTTCATGAATGGGGCTATCCTCGCCGTCTTCGTCGGAAGTTATCAGCTCCACAGCGTAAACCGAATCCCGCCTGTCCTGCTCTGTCGCGGACAAAACCATCCACGCTTCCTCATCATTTGAGGCGCTCACTGTGATGCTAGAGTGGGTGTGAAGCGTCTCGTCTGTGTTGGAAGAGCTCCTAATGACCATCTCCCTGGTGCCATCTGTTTTTTCTTTCCATATTTCAACCATAAAAGGTGCCTCTGAAACTATGGAATCTACCACTGCGATCCCATTGCTTACCAACAGCCATGCATCTGAATCACCGCCTGACTCAAACCATCCAGACATCTTCTTAGTTGGGAATATGTGGCTCTCACAGAGGTTATCCGAGCAAACGTCTGCTGTGGGAATTGAGTTGATTCCGTCTTTGATCCCCGATGACCCGTTAACATCCTCATGCTCATGCACGAATCCATTTTCAGATGTGAGGATGATAATTGACGCAGAACCAATTGCATCAGACTCCTCGTGAATGATGTAGGTCAAAAGACCACTGGCATTTCCCGACCAGGACCGGGTGTCCTCGAACACGGTTTGTTCGAAACCCGTGATTTCCAAAGAAAACCCTGAGCATGGATCAATGTCGCATTCAATTGCAATATGAGTCGGCCCAAATGCTTCGATTTGAAGATCACTAGAATCGTTATCTTGAGCGGCAGAAAGAGGCATAAAACAAACAATCAGCACCACGACGTAAATCGATGATCCTGCGCTTCGCATGTCACCCCGAAAAGCACCTTACCTTAGAATCCTTCAAGCCGATGATACCGTGGCTACGCTCATGGTCGACGAGCCTGCACTCGGCAGAACAGTCGAGTCGCGAGAAAGATTTGCTCGAATATTTGCTCTAGGCGATAGGAAGAAACCTTCAGCCAGAACCCCCGCCCTGGTTCTTGTAGACGACGACCCTGAGTTGGATTCAAAAATAGCCCCTTTTCATCTCGAAAGAGACTCATCCATCGTTCCTTCGAGATTAAAGCTCAGAACTAGAGGTAATCTGTGCCCTCCGTTCGAGAAAGAGGCTGTTTGGGAGGCCTCTGAGGGCTTATCCTTACCACCGACATTGGATGATTCTGATGGAGGGACTTTGCCCTCTGGAGAGGCATTTCTACCCGTATCGCTTCAGTCGATCTCACATGACCCTCGCCTCTCTGATCTTGCTGTAGAACCGTCTGTGATCTGCTTGATCGACGCTCCCCAACTAGTTAATGACGATCATCGTATGATTAAGGCAATAGATGTTCTACGCAGAAGATTTCCTTCTTCCCTAATTTGGGCACCTGGCATCTCAGGACCAGATAATTGCGCTCTTCTTGCTTGGATGGGGGTTGATCTGATGGACCTCTCCAGATCAAGGAGAGCGCATTCGAGCGGAGCCCTTCTAACTGCCTTTGGCCCCAGAATGCGCGATCCAGACGTTGATAGTGAAGACTCATGGAATCATCAAATTGCCATGTGGAAAGATGCTTTGAGCGAAACAAGAGTGGCTATTAGGCATGGCAGGATAAGGCAACTTGCAGAGTCTGTAAGCCTGTCCAGTCCCCGGTCAGTCCAGCGAATGAGACGTCACGATGCTTATTTTTCAGAAGTGGCTGTTAGCGATCCCGGCCAGGCCGGTCTAGCATCTATTTCCGAAACTGGAAGAGTATGGGACTGCTCTTCTCGAACATCCAGAGATGATCCGATGATAAGACAATGGCACCATTCAATCGGCAGCGGATGGTTGCCGATGCCTCATCAATCCAAGATAGCCGTCCTGCTACCGTGCTCGGCAACGAAGCCCTACAGAAGATCACCCAGCCATAGGAAATTCAGAGACGCCATAGCAAGCCGTGCTGTTTCCGAAATCATGGTAACAGCACCGCTCGGATTGGTGCCAAGGGAGCTAGAGGTTCTATGGCCTGCATCCTCGTATGACATACCTGTAACAGGGGAGTGGGACATGGACGAACTCTACATCATCAGGAAGATGGTGTCTGATGTGTTTTCGCGCGCAGGTTTCGAGACTGTAATCAATCATTCCGGAGTTGAGTTGGAGTTCGATGGATGTGATGTGATCGATACCAGGATGGGCGATACTGCAGGTTCGAAAGAATCACTTAAACGGCTTTCTGAGGAGGTACTATCTGCTACAGAAAAGGCAAATGCACACGAACCTAAGAGAAATGTAGCGTTGCTCGAATCTTTTCGCTCAATTTCAAGACATCTATACGGAGGGGATGAATGGCTCGCCGATTCAAAGGTCGCCGGAAGATCGCCGAATTACAGGATTATATCAGGCGGTGAGCAGATGGCGGTATGGGACAGCTCAAAGGGAAGATTTGCATTCTCAAAATCCGTCTTACCAATTCTTCTCAAGTACAACACAATACCTGTGGTTGATCTAGTAGAAGGCCATACATGGACGGGGGATCTGTTCACATCGAATATTGAAAGCCTAACCGGATCGCCTCGCATCGGTGATGAGGTTCTTGTATTGCAGGGTGGCTTTCTTAGGGGCTCTGCGAGAGCAGTGGCCTCTTCATGGGAGTGGCCGGCGGCACCAGGCGCACTTGCTCGTGCCAGACACAGACTCTAGACTGCTGCGCAGCGGTTAAAGAGGGGCAGCAGGCCGCCTCCAAACTGAGGTTGGCGCGCATGGCGAGAATGCACAGTGGGGGCAAGGGTCAAAGTGGGTCTACCAGACCATTCGTCGGAAGCCCTCCTGAATGGTCTGAAACTGACAAGAAGACTATTGAAGAACTCATAATCAAGTATGCTAGAGAGGGGCTCTCAACCTCTCAGATAGGCATCACGTTGAGGGATCAACATGCTATCCCGGATGTCAAATTAGCAACAGGGGAGAGAATAACCGCGATTTTATCTCGGAATGAGATAACCGCACAATATCCCGAGGACATGATGAACCTCATGAGACAGGCTCAGAGAATTATAGATCATTTAGGGGCTGGAAATCGTAAGGATATTCACAACAGAAGACAATTAGAGCTCACAGAGTCCAGACTACGTCGGCTTGCAAAGTACTACAGGGACACCGGACGAATATCCTCAGACTGGACTTACAAGCGAGACCAACTCAGATTGATGGTCGAATGAGGATATGCTGCTCAATCAAGACGGAGCGTAGCGAAGCACCCTGAACAGGAAGTTCGGAATGGTCTTATCTCGCTGTGCACAACATTCGGAGTATTACAGCTCGGACATGTTATCGTAGGCAAAGATCGACCATCCAATCCTCTGTTTTTACTTCTGGGCGATACGAGAGCCACAGGGAATACCCCGATAAGACCAGCAGCTCCGACCCCCAATACCAGAGGGAGATCAAACCCACCAACATACACGATAAAAGAGAGGACTCCGAATAGAGAAGCAGTTGCAACCGCGGGGGCTCTTATTCTCGTTCGAGTCAGATAAAGTGAGAGCCCTGCTGTGATGGACATTACAAGAACAAGGATCAACGCTGACACCAACGGGCTTCCCGCGGGGGAGGAGGGTGGAGTGTAGGATACTGAAAATATCAACTCTGGATCTAGATCTGAGTCTTGGAAGGATAGCGTCTCTAGGAAAACCCATCTTCGATGCTCAACGTCCAAATCTCCTCCTGAAACCGCTCCAAATCCTGCTAGGGCGGATGTTCTGAGGCCCGCATCGAGATCTATCTTTGTGAACCAATCGCTTTTTCCCGGTTGAATGAATGTCCGCACCAGGTATTCTGATTGCCCTTGGATTCCCGGGGTGTAGCGAGCTTCCAGAACGATGGTCACAGGTTCAGACGAGAATGCACGCGTCGCTCCAAAGTCGATCATTATGTCTCTCTGGGATAAGTCCACTAGATCCGAACCCACCATCGATTCGATATCGATGCCAAGCCCTGTCGACATGAATGACCTGATATTGGAAGAAGAAGTTTGGAGATGCCCTGTAAGTGCTGCAACCTCAGCATCATCAACACGACCATTGTGTTCCTCGCCCTTAGAAAGCGAGTCTTCGTAGGAATCTAGGTTCTTCCACCAAGACGATCCCTCCAGGGTGTTGTTTCCGATGTTATCGAGACCCCATCGAATCCATTGAGACATAGCCCCATCAACGGTTATTTCCACATCTCGATCTACGATTGAAGCAGTGCTTCGTCCGCTTATCTTCACATCCAACTTAGTCCCAGAGTCACGCTTGGGTTCTTCTTCTGGATACCAGTTTCCTGTACCTCCGTCGCTGTCGATATCGACTTCATAGGTCCTTACCGATTCCAGAGTTGCCCCCGGATGCGGACTGACTCTGAATGTAACCTGAATGCCTCCACCGTTGTATGATTCAGGCCATTGCCATACGAATACCAGCCGAACGCCATTCTCGGTCTCAGTCACAACTGGACTGGTTGCGAGCTGTTCCGAGCCAACAGTAGCAGATCCAGAGCTTCGCTTGTTCCATATGTCGATCCCATAATGCGTCGTGACTTCAACTGGAAAATATGCGATTCCGTCATTGGATGATGAGTCTTCCATTTCTGCAGTTCCGAGGGGAAACTTAGCTAGCATCCCTGCATCCGTCGTATCTCCCCAATAGAATCGTATCCCTGCATCGTCCCCCGGCGCCGAAAAAGAAAGCGATTGAACTTCCAGCGTGAACCTAATTTGGTCGCCTTCAGTGATTGTACCTGAAGACACTTGAACCGGGATAGAAAGAATACCATTCGTGACCAATAGCCCTGGTCCGGATGACCCGGAGTAATATGTGCCCCCGATATTCACCCCTACAGTCGCATTAAATTGAAGGCCAGTCGCCCCTTGAATCTCATATGGAATATCAAAAGTCCATTCTGAGCTGGGATAGCTTCCTTCTACTGTCCAAGTGGTACTCCATTTCCCAATTTCTATCGCACCCAGTACAGAGGGGGTGACCACTGCTGAGTACCTATCTTCGAGATCGGAGGAGAATGCGGTCAGGCCGCCCGACTGAGCCTCTCCAGTGAGAAACATTCGAAAACCATCTTGTTCGCAACAAGAGCCGTCTTCTTCTACTGCTGATGTGACCATCAGGGGGGCCAAAAGAAGGAGAAAAACTAGACAGACTGACCTCGCATATCCGCCGCCCATGTCAACCCGCCTACCTGAACCCGGCTTGAATCCGCCGATGTATTATGCCGATTGAGACCTATCTGTGGAGCCAAAGCAATTTCCGAGAATCCGGAGACCAATCCTCAACTCGGGCAAATCCCTTGCGTTCCAATTGAACAACTTCTCCGATTTCCAGATCTGCATCTTCAACCAAGCAATCCATAATTGATAATTCGTCACCTTCAGGCTTTACAAGCATGCAAGCAACGCATGAGTCGGGACTCAGCCAGTGGATAATTGGCCTATCATCATCCCTTTCTGCAGATCTGATTTTGAAGTATCCATCTTTCGAATCTACATTTGCAAGCTCCTTTAGTCTGAATGAGTCAGACAAGTCCCCACTCTCGATTATGACAGCCTCAGAGAGAAGTGAAATCTTTCTATTCCCTGCATCGCTATTATCGGGATGGAAAGGCACTATGACTTCATGAGGCACCTTGCCCTGTATTGCGATTTCCACTGGGTCAAAGACCAATGATATCCTTCTGGACGTGCTATCAATCACTGCGGCATTCGAAGCCTCGATAGACTCCATCGCTACAGCAACATCCTTCTGGGTTACGCCCATTTCTACCCAGAAGGATCTGAGAGCATCCGCATCGAAACCCCTTCTCCTCATGGCTCTGAGCGTGGGGATCCTTGGATCGTCCCAACCGTCGTAGATTTTCCCTTCGATACCTTGCCTAATCTCGCTGGTTGAGAACGACCCATTTCCATGTATGCTCACCCTGCCCCAATAGAGAGTCTCGGGATATTCCCACCCCATGTGGTCATACAGAAGCTTCTGCTTACGAGTCGAATCCATCAGATCTTTGCCGCGAATGATATGCGTCACGCCCTGTTCATGATCTTCTATCGCACTCTGAAAATCAAGCAATGGCCAGGCATTGTAAGAATTCCCCACCATGGGATGGGCTTCATGTTGGACTCTCCAGGCCGGCCAGTCTCTCAGAGCTGGATTAGGGAGCGTCATATCTGTAAGAACTCTGACCACCGCATCGCCAGGAGAGAATTCCCCGTCCATCATCTTCCTCCATCCCTCAATATTCTCCTCCACGGTCTTTTTTCTGCATGGACAATGACTCTTTGAGACTCTGAAAGATCGAAACTCCTCTGCAGAGCACTCGCAAACGTATCCTACACCTTTTCGTAGAATCTCTTCTGCGTATTTGATGTACACAGGCATTCTTTCACTCGCCCTCACCACGACGTCCGGTTTACTGCCAGTGAGCCATTCATAATCTTCGACAATCCAATCGTAGGCCTCCTTAAGAGGTGGCTTTACGACCGTGTCAGTGTCGTCAAAACGAAGAACCATTTTTCCATTGTGCATTGAAGCATATTCGTGATTGATCACCACGCCTCTCGCATGGCCTATGGAAAGGGGCCCATTCGGATTAGGAGCAAAACGAAGAACGACACCATTGGAGGTATTGTCGAGAGGCTTCAGACCAACTCTTTTCGTCTGCTTGATTCTTTGTACTGCTCTCGGATCGATATTCTCGATCAAGGCACGCACCGATGCAGCACCCTCCGATTTGATGATGGAGTTGGCCCGATCAACCTCGTCCTTCACGATAGATGACAACTCCTTCGCTCTTGAGCGGAGATCTTGCCGTTCTGCAAGCAGCCTCCCTAGAGTAGACCCTATTTGCCCTGCTCCTTCATACTCCAATGCGTTCTGAAGTGCGTATTTCCTCACATTGAGGATAGTCTCTTCATCCCAATCGTCGCCCATGCCCTATCTCGCCCCCTCCTCGGAGAAGGATGAATTCAATGATTGCTGAATCAAAGCCCCTTTCGAAGTTCTTATTGGAACTGGACTATTATGCCGTTCCGACCAAATTCGAGAAACCGTTGACCATGTCCACCTGAGATTTGCATTAGGCATGTCTCCGGAGGTCAAGATTCGTATCGCTTCTATCGTTTTCGAATCCGAGGGATATCCTGAACCCACGTCGAAGCCGACCTCTTCACTTATTTCTGAAATTCTAGAGTCCCGCATCACTTTAGCAAGAATTGATGCGGCTCCGGTGGATGCGCATATTCCGTCCATACCCACATCACTCTTTACTTTCAATCCCGGTCTGAGTTCGCATATTCTTTTCTGCATAATTTTCGAAAATTCTCGCGGGTCGCTCCCGAGGAGATCAACATTCACACAACCCTTGGAGTCATAATCCGAAACCTCGAGAATAGCTTGAACGAACCTCTCGATTTCGATAATGTTGAGATTTCTGATCGATCGTTCCTGATCAATGGTTTCGGCACTGATCGGAATTCTGCAGACACGCCAATTACGACTCATGGCCTCTCTCAATATCGAGGATTCGACCTTTTCCCTCTCGCTCATGCTCATCATCTTGGAGTCATTAGCACCAATGCTTTCTAGGTGTGGTAGATCTCCTGATGGAATGCATATCGAGGATACAACAAGCGGTCCAAGTGCGGGTCCCCTGCCCGCCTCGTCGACTCCGATTATAACCGAACTCATTCTATCAGATCCTTTATCAGGTCATCAACAGATTCACTCGATGGGAGAGGATTGCGTTGCACAGGAGCCCCGTCATTCCGTGGCAAGTCACCAATTTCCCCAAAGACGTCATCAACAATCCCCTTGTCTAATGCTAGATTTGAACGTGCAATCTCCTCTCTGTTCTGGATGATTTCTTCTTCTTCAGTTCGCTTGAAGGCAGTTGAAAACTCTTCTGCGGTTATTGTCGAGCCGGTTGTCTCAGTGGCAGTGTTTAGGAATTTATTGCGTCTCAAGGTCCTTCTGAACTGGAATAGCCCTCCCACGCTCAGCATCAAAACCAGAATCAAGAAGGCCGACTGAAGAAGACCAACATTAAGTGAACTGGAACTCCCATCGTTCCCTGCTATGTAATCCTCAGAGAACGTACATGCTGCGTTGATCAATTCTGAAGGATTACCAGCCGGAGATGCAGATAACTCCATGCGAACTGAGCCACCCCTCGATTCTGACCAACCGCCGATATCCACAGACTCGCCAGGGAGCAAAGGTCCGATTCGAATGGAACGGTCATTATTTTTTGAAGACTCTATGATGATACCGTGCTCCCCGCTTCTGTCTAGATCAATAGAGAGATCGACATAATCTGATTCCATCCCTATGTTTGATATTACAACGGACAGCAAAAACATGCCATCTTCCCCTGTCATGCATGAAGTGCCACCCAAGATCACGATTTCCGCCTCGGATCGGATTCCGATGATGACATTCTCAGAGTCAATTATGAGTCCCTGCGTCGTGAGATAAATATCAATTCCAAAATCATCATTTGCAGGAGATTCGCTGCCAATTTCTACAGTCAAGGTAACTTTACTCTCCCTCCCACCTTCGATATCCACATCCTGAATACCCTCAAACATTATCCAATTTGGAGTCCCACTCATATCGAATCTGTATGTAGTAAGTCCCTCACCTTCATTTCGTATCGTGACATCTAGACTACATTCGCTCCCCGGCTCTACGT
>Ga0310343_10000741_pt1 | contig 15912 bp, 11 predicted proteins | sample HC15DNA2025_MG_FD_203519 | JGI IMG/M metagenome (GOLD analysis project Ga0310343, IMG submission 203519) | Marine microbial communities from station ALOHA, North Pacific Subtropical Gyre - HC15-DNA-20-25_MG | ecosystem: Environmental > Aquatic > Marine > Oceanic | place: Pacific Ocean: North... | reverse complement strand
ATCCAGCTGCATGACGTAAAGCATATTCGATATCGTATTCTCCTCCTTTTGACAATTTTAACGTACCTAATTCGGGATCTGCTTCTTTAAAATTTGCAATAGGAGGTAATTTTCCTCTTGCAAGACCATAAATTGTTACTGCATCTTCAATTCCGGTTCCCATCGGGTGTCCAGTAAACCCTTTTGTATTCGCAATTACGACTTTTTCTGCAGATTTACCAAATGCAGTTCTTAATGCTTTAATTTCTGCTGATGCAGAACCGCCCCTTGGAGGAGTAGCTGGTTCATGAGACATGAACGTTGTTTTTTCTGCAATTTGATGCCTGTCAAAATTCCAAACATTTTCCATCTGAGTAATGAATTTATCAAACGATTCTGAGACATGTTCAACGTCCAATCTTGTAGGATGAAATGCTGAATTACCAATATGTGAACCTAATAATTCACAATATGGAGTGATACCTCTAGATCTAGATGCACTTTCTTTTTCAATAACAAAAGCTGCTCCCCCCATTCCAAGTAACATCCCGTTTCTTCTAGCATCGAAAGGTAAACTTACTTCTTCTACAATATTTCCAATAGAATGTGCGCCAGCACCAGCAAAACCTGCACCTATCCATTCCAATAACACATCACTTGTTGTATCATCCGCACTAACTACAATTACTCTTGATGCCCTACCAGTTGTAATCCAATCTTCTGCGATTGAAAATGCAGCAGGTGTAGATGCACAGGCATTATTTATTGCGGTATTAGGTCCTTTAGCGCCAATCCACTGTGCAAATTGGCTATGTCCCATTGATAAAATTTGTAATAAGAATCTTCTATCAAAAGTTCCATTCTCATCAGCACCATTATTTGCCGCATGTTTCAATAATTCTTCATAACCTGGGAAAACAGAAGCAAAAATCACACCAGTAGTTTCCTGTTCTATTGCAGGTAATTTCCATCCGCGGACAAGACGTTTGCCATTACTACTTACTTGTTCTTGAGCAACTAAAGGTAAACCAGCATCTCTCAAAGCTTCTAAACCAGAGGCAAATGCTAATTTTGTTGTCACGTCCATCGCTGATACGATTTTTGAATCTATACCATATTGTTCTACAAGATCGAAATATCCTCCTCTTCCCGCTAATTGTGGAATCATATCGAATGTCTCACAAGGAACTAATTCGGAGTTACCACTACTATCTTTAACAATCCTAACCAAATTTTTATCCAATAATCTTTGTTTATATTCATCTGATAATTCGGTGATAAAGTTCTCACCATTCAGTATCTTCTCTAGTGTATCTGGCTCAAAGACTTGATCTAGTCCAGGCAATCCTAAACTTACACCACTTACAACAAAACTGTCTATTTTTCTATTACTTCCCAATAATACATCAGAATCTAGAACTTTTGAATAGTTATTAGCATTTGTACTGGTTGTTAATTCTGGGATTGTATCAATACATTCAACTAATTGTGTAATAGTTTTCACGTCATTTAGAGACTTATTACATACAGCTTTTTGTTTGATTTTATTTTTTAATTTCTCTAAAGAATTAGGAGAAATTCCTAAATCGTCTGTTAGACTAACATTTCCCTTACAAACCGAACTTGGATAACCACTAAACTCCGAACAAAGATTTGCAACCCATCCATCAATAGACAGTTTTGGCTTTGTATTATTGATTATTGTTTTTGGACTTTCTACTACAAGTGGTACTGAGATTTCAACTTCTTTTGTTTTTCTTGATGATTCAATAGGACCTGCTCTAAATGAGTCAGAATATATCTCATTTTCAAGACTAGGATTCATAATTTTTTGACCTAAAATTGCTAGTTGTCCCAAAGAGGAAAGAAATGATCTAACTCCTCCTTGCTTTGGATGATTAGTCATTATAGAGACATGCTCATTTTCATTTAGAATTTGTCCACAGAAAGTTGTTAATGCTCTTTTAGGACCAACTTCAACAAAAATATTTGCATCTTCTTCATACATATTTTCTATTTGTCTTGTCCATTCTACTGGTGAAGACATTTGAGGTGCCAATTGAGGGAGTATTGTTTCTTTTACGGAGAAACCTTCCTCACATTTTGATGGATAAAATTCACCATCATAATTTGATGTAATAGGTATATTTGGCAAATTAATCTCTAATCCTTCTAAAAATCTTTTCAAAGGCTCATTTGCTGGTGCAACAATTCTCGTGTGGAAAGCGTGACTAGTCGGTAAAATTACTGAATTTATTCCTAATTCATCAAATTTTTTTATTGCATTTTTAACGCCCTCTGTTTCTCCAGCAATTACCGTCATCAATGGTGAATTTTTATTCGCAGGTATCACATAATCTTCTAAATCATACAACACATCTTCTATAGTTTCATACGGTGCTGTAATACTTGCCATTAATCCTTTATCAGGTACGTCAACACTTCCCATTTCAGTTCCCCTTGCGGCTGCTGCCCGCAAAGCATCATGAAATTGCAAAATTCCAGAAACCATTAATGCGGCATATTCACCAAGGCTATGTCCTGCAACCATATCTGGAATCTGACCATGCTGTCCAAGTAATCTATTCAATGCTAAATCAGCAGTTAACATCGCTGGTTGAGTATATTCTGTTTGTTTTAATTTTGATTCAGCATCTTTTAATTCATCTTTGGTTAAATTTGATCTTAAGACAAAATCAGATAATTTTTTGCCTTCTAAAATTTCCATCATTGTTTTGTCTGCTTCTTGCCAAGTATCTTTTACAATTCCATATCTCAGTGACAAATCGTATGTCATTCCAACATATTGTGAGCCTTGTCCAGGGAATAAATGTGCGATTTTGTTTGTTTCAGGTATTTCTTTTCTAGTTATGAAAATGTCTTGACTTGCGAGAAAAGACCACTTAGTTTCATCATCAATATTTTGTAATAACAACTCTATTTTTTTGAATAAATCAGTCCATTTTGTAGCAACTAAAGCTACTCTTACACCCTCACAAATAAATTCTTTTGACGATTTAGAAAGTTCCTCAGATAACCTTGCCCCATCTGGGGAATCATCAAAATTTTCCTCAAATTGAGAAAATTTTACTTTTAATTCGCTAACTCTTGATTTTAATTCAGAAACATCATTAGCGTTAATTAATAGCAAGCCACCTTCAATTAATTTTAATTGTTCCCAAGACATTTGTGGGATCAAATCTGATTTGGAACTTTCAACTTTTTCTATTAAATTTGTATTTATCTCTCCAGTATAAGCTAACCATCTTCGATTCCATTCCTTAGATATTTCAGAATGTAATTTTTCATTATATGCTTCTAAAGCAATATGAAAGTTTGTACCACCAAAACCGAATGCTGAGACTCCTGCTCTATGCGGATTTGAACCATTAGTTTTCCATTTTTTTGATTCGATGGGTACGAAAAATGGATTTTTACTCCAATCTACTGTATCATTAGGTGTTTCAAATCCTGCACTTGGGGGTATTATTTCATTTGAAACAGCCAATACCGCTTTGATAATTCCTGCAATCCCTGCAGCAGCCTTGAGGTGCCCGATTTGACTTTTTATTGACCCTACTGCGACGTGTTCACCATTAGGAGACCCACTGAAAATTTCAGTTAAGGTCCCAAGTTCTGTTGCATCTCCCACTCTAGTTGATGTTCCATGTGCTTCAATCAATCCAACAGATTCAATGGAATATCCTGCTTGATTATATGCTCTGTTTACTGCTTGAGCTTGTCCTCTTTTACTAGGTGCTGTAATTCCTTTTCCACGACCATCTGAACTAGCACCGATACCTCGAATGACAGCATGAATATTGTCTCCATCTGAAATTGCATCGCCCAGTCTTTTGAGTACAAGTGCACCAGCCCCTTCACCCATCACAAAACCATTAGCGCGGGAATCAAATGGTGTTGAATGGGTTGCAGAAAGAGCGCCTATTGCACTAAATTTAGAATATGTTGCTGGATCCATTGTCCTATCGCTTGCACCTGCGATTGCCAAATCTACTTGTCTTAATTGTAATAACCTACAAGCATCAAGAATCGCAGCCATAGATGACGCACAAGCTGCGTCAGTAGTATAATTTGGACCTTGAAGATCTAATAAATTAGCCACTCTGCCAGCCACTACATTTGCTAATTCACCTGGCATGGTATCTTCATCAATTTTGGGAAGCCCTTTTGTCATCTCATCAAGAAATGTTTCTTCATCTTGTAACCCTGATTCTTTGGCAAGACGTAAAGTTCTATCAGCCCAAACTCTTTGATTTGATAAATTTCTATTTTCACCGCCTAATGCGTTAGCAAAAATTACGCTTGTTTTACCTCTAGGTGGCTCTGAAGACCCATCTCCTAAATATCCTGCATTTTCCAATGCTGATGCTGAAACTGATACTGCCCATTGCTGACATATATCTATTTGAGGCAGTGTTCCTGGTGGTTGCCTCCATCTCCTCCAATCAAATTCATAATCTTCTACAAAAGCACCAATTTTTGAATATGTTTTGTTTTTTCCACCTTCTTCATTGTAGAAATCATTTGGATCCCATCTATCTTCAGGGATTTCTTTGAATGAAATATGTTTAGAAAGAATATTCTGCCAAAAATGATCAATGTTTTCAGAATCAGGAAAAATGCATGACATCCCAATAATCGCCACAGGTTCAAAGGGACCTTGTGAGTCATTAATTTCTGATTCATCTTTCATTTAATCAACACCCATTATAGAACCTGGCACCATTGTAGAAGAATACCCCGCATCAACATGAATGCATTGTCCTGTAACTCCTGAAGATAATTCAGAAGCTAACCATACCGTGCAACCCGCAACATCGTCTTGATTCACATTTCTTCTCAATGGTGAATTTTCTTCTACATGATCAAGAATTTTATCAAAACCTGGAATTCCTCCTGCAGCTATTGTTTTAATCGGCCCGCTTGAGATTGCATTCAATCTATGCCCCTCTGGCCCCAATTGACACGCTAATTCTCTTGTCCAACTTTCTAAAGCAGCTTTAGCTATTGACATTACCCCATAATTTGGAACAAAGCGAGTAGATGCTGCATAAGTTAGAGTTATAGTTGAAGATTTATTATTCAAATAAGGCATTGCATGTCGCATTATTCTTTGTAACGAATTAGCGGAAATTGTAATTGCTGTATTAATTGAATCATCATCAACAAATAAAATATGCCTATCAAAACATTCTCTTGGGGCAAATCCAATCGCATGAACCATGACATCAACCTTTAAATTAGGATTTTCTTTTCTAAATTCATTAAAAAATTCAGCCGTAGTTTCATCACTCCCGACATCTAGAGGGTAAAATCCGGCAATTTCTGGCAATTTGTCTTTTAATTGGAAAATTCTGGACATGAACCTCTTCTGATAACCCAAATACAATTTACATCCGGCTTGTGCTAATCTTTGACAAATCGCCCATGCTATTGAATCTTCAGAAGCAACTCCAAAAACCAATGCTACTTTACCATCCAAGCCTAAAATAAACTCACCCGATTGCAAGCATCGCAAAAACTAGTGTATGACCATTACCCTAACAACGGCCCCGTAGGGGCCGAGTTCTAAGGTTAATTTAATTCGCCATAAATCATGTTTGGTAACTCTTGATGCATGTTAAAAAACATCTCTTCATCAAGTCCATTTTCTTCTGATAAAGCTGCTAATTGTTGTGTTCTTTTTGGAACTATTTTTGGGCCTAAAACTGCCCCTGGTCTTCTAGGATCATCCATGTAATCAGTTTCTAACATGAAACCATGATCGCTTAATTTACATGTCTCAATTAATTTCCCAATTGCATCTTTACCTAAATTCACACTAGGAGTTATTTTCCCAACCATAGAAGTTGAAACATCTGCTGGAGCAAAATGTCGAACAAGATAAATTGGATTTAAGCCAACACGTTCTGCCATAGATTCTAAATCGGCATAAGTTTGATTACCATTCTCTTCCATATGTAATTGCAATGGTATTTTTTCTTTTTTAGATAATTTCATAGTATCTTCGAGTAATTTATTTGATAATTCAAGTACATCGTCTGAAGTTTTCCAATGCGGTCTCCCCACTTCTCCGATTGCTACTGCATTTCCCTCATGGAAAAATTCTAGAGCTACATCAATACTATCATTATAATTTTCAATTGCCCTTTGAGCTCCTTTTTCACCGTCTTCTTCAAACCATAATTCGAATTGATGAGCAAATGCTGCTGGGTGTGGTCCAAGTACTACTCGTACATCTATTCCTATTTTTTCTCTGACTTTTTCTGCCATCAATATTGTATCAAAATAAGAATCTCTATGGCCTTTAGATGTTGTTGGAGGGGAACTAAAATCAGGACAATGGACTAAAACTATACCCGTCCCTCCGGCATTTTTAAAATCCTCTGCGGCTGATAAAAATAGTCCTTTACGATTTAAATGAAAATGATTGTCTACTATTGGTCCAGTCCACTTTCCATTGACTAAAGACATAAATTAATCAGCCTCTGAATCGACTTCAGATTCAATCAATATTCCTTCTTGTATTAGCTTTTCCTGCCAATATACTGCTGCCATAGCAACAAGATTTGCATGTGTTGCATTTTCAACAATTACTTTTCCATTTTCCCAAATAAATAAAGTAATCTTATGGCGAGAATCTTCTACTTTAACACAACCTAAACGATCATCTTTCTCAACAATTTTTCCAAACTTTTTAATTAAACGGTTAATATTTAATTTTTCTTGGAATTTAAATGATGCAATTATGCCACCCAATTCTGCTTTCAAGCCTTCATCAGATTTCCCAAGTAATAATAAAAATTCTTTAGCAGCATGTCTTGCTACTTCCATTCTATTTGTTCCATGAATTACAAGTCTACCCTCTTTATCCACAATTATTGTTGCTCTTGGCGTTGCTAATGTATGAACTGCAAAATCATCTTGACGAATTGCACCTAATTTACTGACAGCAACATCCAATTCTATTGGAAACGGAGGAACAAATCGAATTAGTTGATTCTCAACTCTAACTGTTGGTGGCTCGCTCATCACTCTTCCTCATTCAATTCGGAGAGGGTTTCAGTACATAACGGCATTTCTACTACAGGCATTTTTTCCAATGCATTTAGCAAGGATTTTCTCTGAGGTAAAGAAGTTACCAACAATAATGACGGATTATCTATACCTGAATTCCTCATTTCTGCTAAAGCGCCCCTTATTCTTGAAGCGTATCTTTTATCCCTCCTTGTTTTTAATTCTAGGCTGATATTATCTTCTATTCCAACCCACCATGCTGCTGAAATAGCTGATGCAACTGCAAGTTCAGAGGATTCTCCAGATTTTACTTTAGCTATTTTCATCATTTTAGATAAATTCTTTTTGAATTTTCTACGGGACCAAAGAGTTGAGATCATCTTTAATGGGCGTGTTAATTCAGATGCATGCATTTCTAACCAATCACACCAATCATCATCAGATAACGGTGGTTCTATGAAAAATATTGGCTTTTCACCCCTAAATGCATATTTTTGTAATCTACGGGGTTCAGGATCTGGAAATTTACATGTTTGGATGTTTTCTAATAAAGATAAGCCCCCCAATAATCTAGAAAAATCACCACCTTGAGAAGTAGCTCCTACGAAATTAATTCCAGGACTTTCTTTTTCTAATTCTTCTTCGTGTTCCCATAATTCAATTTCCTCTTCTGAAACCATTAAAGCCAATCCTGTCCAAGTATTTCTGGGCCTCAATGTATTTGGATAAACGACAGTAGGTAACACTCCATGAATTTGAACTATACCTCCATCGGGATCTTCCCATAAAAAATCCTCCCATTCAAGAGAAATTTCAGAAGATGTGCTCCGAACCATATAGGTGCGTCAATCAACTTATTGTTAACTCTCCGCGCGCTTTATTGATATGTGAGGGCTTTCAGGGAGTGTTTGAGAATATGGAACCATTTAGCACTGAACCCGTAGTAATAATCGAAGAAGTTTTTCCACAAGATACAAATTCATATGGCACACTATTTGGAGGAAGGCTAATGTCTTTAATGGATAAAGCGGCTGGAATTGTATGTTCAAAATTTGCCCATAGAGAATTTGTAACTATCTCAATAGATACTCTCAAATTTCTACGCCCAGCACATAAAGGAGATTTAATTGAAATTACTGCAAAGATAGTATTCACTTCAACTCATTCTGCAGCATGCAGAGTAATTGCAAAAAGAATTAGTAAATCGGATTGGAAGGGAGATATTATTTGCACAGGATATTTCTTTATGGTGGCAATTGACAATCAAATGAGACCAATACCCATACCACAATTTACGCCTCAAACCAAAGAAGAAGAAGAGCTTTGGAATAAAGCGAAAACAATTCGCGAAGAGATGGTTAAATAAATTTTAAAAAAAATTATTTTCTATCTTTGCTTATTGCTGGACGATCTAAGAATAATGGCTCTCCTTCAACCCATCCAGGGCAATTATCTTCAACCCAATCTCTGGTTGCCCATTCGCAAATGTCATAGCCCCCAGAAAGTATTCCAGATCTTTTGATATATCCTACTTTAACAATATCCTTATCTTTAGAAAGAACATTTCCTAATTGTTGGGAAGTTGTTCCATGCCTCATTGTACTGTTTATGTGCTCAAGAATCTCTGCTGTATTCCTTGGGCGGTCTTCTAAATATTTCTTAATTTTCTCTCTTATTCTCACTGTTTTCATTTCTAGTCACATCCATTCAATTCCGTATTGAGTCATCGGATAGTAGGAAGGATGGGAGGTTGTCATATAACTGTTGTCTTTAATTCGGTAACTTTGTTACACTAAAAGGGTAAAACATACTTAAATTTTAACATAAAAAAATTTTATTTGTAATAAAATAACTTTCTCCAGTAGAAATGTGTAACATTATGTAACCTTTTCATTATTTTTGTATCAATAATTTAATTAGATAGATTATGCATGGTTCAATTGGTGACAATTCCTGCCGACTAAAATCAGAAGTGGATACCAAAGAAGAGTCTTAGATTGGTTAGCAGACGGAGGTGGCAAAATTAGTGAAGCTGCCACAAACTTAGGTTTGAGATTACCACATGCATCTGCTACATTCAAGAAAATGCGTACAGAGGGCCTGATTACAGTAGATCAAAGTGAACATCAAAAAGGTTCAATACAAAGACTAACATCAGAAGGTTGGAATAAATTAGAGCAAGATGAGGTCGCTAGATTATCCGAAATTAACCTAAATAAAATTCCCAAAAATGCAGATGGTTGTCTAATTGCAAGAGATGGCCCTATGATTCTTTTAGGTTACTTAAATAAGCCTACAAAAGAAGGTTTTATACTACCATCTACACCCATCCCAACATCTGATTTTGAATCGATAGACTCCACTAGAAATGAAGGGGTAGAGGGAGAATGGACATGGGCAATATCAAGAGAGTTTGAAATTCGATGGTTCTCAATTCCAACCCTCAAACGAATTAAAGAACCAAATCAGGATAATCCAGAAGGCATTACCGATTGGAATCAAAAAGAGAGCGCTATTTGCATAATAAGAGCTAGGCTACTAGAACCTGAAAAAGAGTTTTCATTACCTGTTGGCTCATGGTTTCCAAAAACCCCAGATAATGTTTTACCAAAATTGCCTACATTATTGAATGAAGATTATAGCTGGACGCTAGCCACATTTCATAACAATAAACACAAAATAAAACCTCAACAACCAGTAATCGCAGAAATTGAAAGAAGATTGGGAGTAAATTTACTTCTTGAAGCGGCAGCTTGTGATGGAATAATTATTGGTGAAGCAGGACTATTATCGAGAGATGTTAATGAATTTCCAATTAAAGTATTAGAGTATTGGATAAAAAGAATTCATCCAAAACTAAATATTAAATCTCAAAATGAACGTTTTGAATTCCTTTTGGATGAATTAGGAATTATAACACGATCAAAAAAGAAGCGTAGAACATCAGGAGAACAAGCAACATGGAGTAAATTTAAATTAGATTGGGGAAATTCTAAATGGATTGAAAAAGCAGAATCAAATGAATTATTTTTTGACAATTCACAGATTAGAAAAAATGCATTAATGTCAATTATTGAATGGGTGATGAAAGAGTTCAGAGGAGTTCCTCTTTCAATTCAATGGCCTAGAAATATTGAGCTTCTAGAGAATGAATCAAATTCAATTTTAAGACATCCCGCATTGAGAATAATAATTATTGAAAAATGGAATGGAACAAAACCCAATCTGATGTTAAGGGAAACAAAACAATTTAATTTACCCCTTATGAATTTACACCTAGATAGAGGAATTGTTTTACCAATTAGTGTAGAGATTTCCACCTTACAGGTAGAAAATTCTAGAATTGAAGAAAATTACTCAATTCCTACAAAATTGATGAAACTAATTAAAAAATCACAAATTGAAGTGAATTTGAAGGAATCAAACCTAATTCTTGAATGTTGTAAACAATACCCAACAGGTAATGAATTTGAAGCAAATAAATTAGAATCTGAAAATCCATTAGAATCTTGGATAATTACACCATCTAATTTAAGATGGTTGCGCTGGCAAAGAATTTCAAATAGAATTGACCCTCATTGGGTAGAATTATTACCTCCAGAATTAATTCCAGTCGAATTTATCGGAAAGATAGTGCTAAATGCCCCTAAAAAATGGAAATTAAAGTCTAGAAAAATATTAATTTCAAATTTACAAAATGACCCAGATATTTCGCTGAATTATAGAAAAATATTACTCAATGGGGCCGAAGAAGAAAAAGCGTGGTGGTTTTCATGTTTAATCTCATCTGCACCTTGGTTAGCACCATCCATCAGAGTAAATTTAATTGAATTAGGATTAAAACCATGGATTAAATTCAATCAAAAATTATCTTTAGGTGATTTTAATGAAATATTGAATATGCTTCATTGGATGCAAAAATTAGAGGAAATTGACAATAAATGGATATCTATAATCTCAAACAGTGAAATTAACGATGAAAGTTCTGATGTCGCAATTTGGAAAAAATTAGTCACAAAATTTGAAAATGATACCAAATTAACCTTTGAAGAAGCTTCGAACATTGTTTCCAAAGGAGATATTGAATGGTGGGCTCCAATATCAGAAGAACTATTGAAAATATGTATGGAGAGTTCTAAGGGAAGAGCCTGGTTAAAAACTGAAAATATTTCGTGGGCTGCTGCAATTTTACGAAAAAAGGGTGAAACTCACCAACTTCCAGGCTTTGGCGAAATTGGACACTTAGGTTGTAATAATGAATTATTTGAATCATTATTACAGACACTAGACAGGATGGATTCTATCAGAGATGACAGAGGATTTCAACAACTATTGGATTTAAAAAATTCTCTCGAATATATTAGGAAAGGAATTTCACCAACCATCGGAATTTGTCATAAACACATAAATTGGTTAGCTCAACCTCTTGAATTATGGCCAGATATTGATTTATTAATTGATTTTGAGGGAGATGAAAATGTTTCAAAAAGAATACTATCTAAAAAGACAGGATTTCATGAAGGCTTAAGAAATTCACCACAGTTTAAAATTACGTGACAAAGAATTCAAAAAGAATGACAATTTCAGAGTTTTACCACACTGCAACATCGCATGGATTTCTGCCCCTCGCCGGATGGAAATATGATATGTCGATACCAAGTTGTGGTACGTCTGTATCGAAGAACATGGTGATCTTTTGATATGATCCTTGTTGCAAAAACAGACAATAGTGGCTACGAATGGGTCCCCGCCGGACTTTTGGATGATGGTTGGACAACCCCGTAGTCCTCAACGCCCTGGTGAATGGGTCAGGCCTCGGAGGAAACAATGATGTTGGCCGTTAGTCATCAGGGCCCCAAAATTCAAAAAATATCCAAAAACTCAAGTGTGATTCCAATATCAGTTGTTCAATGGCAAGACCGTTTGAGAGAGGTTTACTTGGAGGAACTTTCGATCATTTCCATCAAGGTCATCAAAAATTAATTATGAGCGGTTTGGAAAAATGTAATGTCCTAGAAATTTGGATAACTTCCGACGAGATTGCTTCACAAAAAATAGGGCAGATGCAATCATTTGAAGAACGAAGTTCTTTCTTGGAAGGATGGATAAAAGACAATCAAAACTCAATCGGTTCTAGAGAAGTAGAAAATTCTAACGAAATTTTACCAAGAGTCTATATCATGAAATTAGAAGATAATGTAGGACCTGCAGAATGGAGAATTGATTGTGATGCCATAATTTGTACTGAAGAAACATTACCAGCTTGTGAAAAAATAAATATGAATAGAATTAGTTCAAATTTAAATTCATTAAACATCATATCTGTAGAGCATTTTTTAACTGAAGATGGAATTATTCTATCCAGTAGTTTGATTAGAAAAGGTAGATACAAGCGTGATGGGACTAAATGGATAAATGAGTCTAAAATTTCAAACACATTACAAATGCCAAAATCTGTTGAAAATACCCTTAAAAAACCATTTGGAACACTTTTTCTAGGTCCTGAGGAAGATACCTCAATTGCAATTACAAAATTAAAAAAAGAATTTAATTTAGAAGAAGATGCAAAAAAAATTGTGGCCGTTGGCGATGTTTGTGTTTCTGCACTAAGAAAAAGTGGAATAATACCAGATATTTCTGTAATTGATGGGAGAACAAAAAGACAAGATCTACCTGAAGAATTAATTCCAAAAACTGAAGGTTATGATGAAATAATTAAATGTAGAAATCCAGCAGGGGAAATAACTCCAGAATTTAGTAATTGTTTAATCTCTGCAGCAAAATCAAATCATAAAGTTATGATTATAGTTGACGGAGAAGAAGATCTTGCACCTATAATCCTTCACTTAGCATTACCACTAGATGCATTTGTCATTTATGGTCAACCAAATGAAGGTGTTGTAATTTGTATTTCTGATGAAAAAGTAAAATTTAGATGCCAAGCTAGAATTGAAACATTCATTTCCAATTAATTTTCAGAGGTAGTAGAATTCTCGGCATCAGCCAATTTTCCAAATGCCCAACCAAATGCTACAAATGGTGCAGCCACAGCATAAACACCAGGATCTACCCATCCACTGTTCAAAACTCCCCATGTAACATAAAAAGAAATACCAAGTAAAATGCACCATAAAGATACTGTTTTTCTAACACCGCCAGAAAAATCCACCAAAGCAGGCCAAAAATCAGATTTGATATTCATAAACCAACCTTTAATTCCCCCGTCAACATTTGAGGAAATTCCTCTTATTGCTAGTATATTTACAACAACACAAAGAATAATAAAAATTCCATCACTAAATGGTCTAAAATCAGGGTTAGTTGTTTGATACTCTCCACCAATCAAACCTATTGAAAGTAAACTAGACCAAACAACCTTGTCTCCTGTAGGAGTTGCCAGTTTCAATAAATTGAGTAACCACAGTAAAATACCCCAAATAGAAAGTACAAATAACCAACCAGAAATTCTTTTACCTGGTACCAAAAAATTGGATGTTCCTTCGTCCGCTACTTCACTCATTAATCCCTGCGACTTAGCAACTTGGTTTAACAATTGTCAAAGTCTTGATTGTAATCTAAATTTTCCTTGTACTACTGAAATCATGCCAGGATCAGCATTACGCATTATTTCTGAAGCTTCAATTGTAACTGGAATGCAACTATTAATTTCTTTACTTCTACCATATCTACCACGACTTACAGTTTTAGCACTAATCAATCCTAACATATCTAAATTCGAAATTAAATCTGTAACTCTTCTTTGTGTCAAAAAGTTTACACCTGCAAAACGACAAGCTTGCTTGTAAACCTCATAAACCTCTCCAGTTGCAATATTATTCAATCCATTTTGCTCATTAATTAATACCGAAAATAGTACTAATTTTTGTTGAAATGGCAATGTGGCGATTACAGGAGTGATTTGATCACATTCAATTTGATTTTGAGCCATCCTTACATGCCTTTCACAAATCTTTGCCGAACCTTCCTTATCCGCTTTTTCTGTTGAAACTCGTAATAAATCAAGTGCTTTACGGGCGTCTCCATGTTCTTGTGCTGCTAAAGCTGAACAAAGTTGAATTACACCGTTATCGATTACACCTTTAGAAATTCCAAGTTCAGATCTCTTTCTTAAAATATCTTCCAAATGACTAGCTTTATACGGAGTGAATACCACATCTTCCTGACCAAGTCTGCTACGTACTCTTGGATCTAAGTAATCTGTAAATGTTAAATCGTTACTAATTCCTATTACACAACTTCTAGCATTATTCAAATCTGCATTCAAATTAGTAAGATTGTATAATAAATCGTCACCAGATTTTTTCACCAAATGATCTATTTCATCAAGAACAATAACATGAACTCCTCCCATAGCATCCATTCTTTTCACTAATTTACCAAATACTCTATCTGTCGGCCATCCTGTGAATGGAATTTTTTCTTCAAAATCTTCTATCAATGAATTACCTAAATGAGCAAGTACCCTATATTGTGTATCTACATTCCTACAATTCAATATTAATGGATTTACGACTCTACCCAATTCATTTCCCTTAGCAATTAATTGATCGCAAATAAATCTGATAACAGCTGTCTTTCCTGCTCCTGTAACACCATACAAAATCATATTAGATGGGATATGTCCTTTCAAGGCTTCAACGAGATTAAACCGAATTGATTCTATTTCTGAATCTCTATGAGGTAATTCATTAGGAACATGACTGTGTCTTAGAAGTTCTTTATCAATGAATAATGATGGTGCATCTAGAGCGGAATCGAAAATATTTTTCGTCAAAAAAAGCCCCCCACTCTACAATACATGTTTTTTTGGCTCCTACACAGGTGCGTGCTGGCAGAGCCTACACCGAGGCCATGTAATAAGCCTAACCGATGATAAAAAATTCAAGTCCCAAATGTCAAGGTAAATATGTTTAAAAAGAAAATAATACATGACTTAAAAGGTTATCTCAGATAGATAAAAAAATAACATTATAAAATTTTAAATTTACCATCAAACCATTCAAATTTTTGTTCATCTCTTACTTGTATAACATTGTCGGGTAAATTTGGTAAATCGTTAGAAAGGTAAGGCTTCTTTCCGCTATTGATATCGTCTGCATAATGATGCGTTGCTAAAAATATTGTTTTTGGGTGTTTATTTGCCAATTCAGATAATGTTTCTGGTCGATAATGAGTAGGTACCACAACATGATCAGGAACACCCAACTCAATTACAACCACATCACAATCACCAACTCTAGATTCTATGGATTCACAAGGACCTGAATCCCCAGTATGCATCATTTTAAATCCACTACTATGAGTGAAAACATACCCATTCGGATCAACAAAATCATCATGCACTACTTTGAATCTCTCAAAATTCCACCCATTCACACCTAAAATCTCTCCATAAGAATCTTCATTGATTAATACATTTTTATCCATACGTTCTGTTAAGGAACTAGGATAAGCAAGCTCACATAAATTGTTCAATTTTTCTCTACCATTCGAAGGACAATGTACATTTAAAATTACATTTGAACCTCTGTCTGAAATATATTTCTGATCTAAGATTAAAAATGGAAATCCAAAAATATGATCTCCATGCCAATGAGTTATCATTAGAGTATTTATTTGGCTCGGCGTCAATTCTCTACGACGTAAACTTGCAAGTACTGTTGGAGGAGCATCTACTAAAATTTGTTCATCAATCAACAATAGTGAATGAAAACGGCCTTGGGGTAGGAAAGCATTCCCTGTTCCGAGAAATTCAAACCTGACCATACCCCTGACAGTCAGCAATCACATATTGGTTTGACGGAAATAATTGAAAATTTAAGTTATTATTTCTCATTAGCGATGTCAGGATCAAAAACACAATAGCGTTATGTT
>Ga0310343_10000739_pt1 | contig 15915 bp, 9 predicted proteins | sample HC15DNA2025_MG_FD_203519 | JGI IMG/M metagenome (GOLD analysis project Ga0310343, IMG submission 203519) | Marine microbial communities from station ALOHA, North Pacific Subtropical Gyre - HC15-DNA-20-25_MG | ecosystem: Environmental > Aquatic > Marine > Oceanic | place: Pacific Ocean: North... | reverse complement strand
GGTTTGAAGAAACTGCTAACTTAATGAAAAAACTATCTAAGAAAGGCTTCAAACTTAAGAAAACTCACAATAATCAATTAATTCTTCACTCTGATCCTAAAGTATTTGATCAATGGGGTTTTGTAAGCGAAGAACTCCCTTTTAAACAACTTTGTTTAATATCAGATGAAGAATAATTACTTGAACTTGAAAACTCTTTTGTGAGTATTGATAAATAATTACGCACATGAGTATTCCAACTAAAGTGCCTATTAACACCCTCAATTCCATTTCTGCTCCATAATTTCCACTGATCATTACTAGAAATTCCTTTTTCAAGAATAACTTTCAACTTATTAACATCAGTAACATCAACTAATAGTCCATTATCGCATTTTGAGCGAATCTCTTTTGGTCCCCCATCGTTCGTTGATATTATGGGTAATCCACATGAGGAGGCTTCAAGAAGGGTTAAGCCAAATGGCTCTGTTAGGGCTGGATTTACAAATACACCTCCCCTGCTAGCAGCCCACCTATATAAAGCAGGTATTTGACTTGGAAGATGCTTTTTTGGGTAAGCTACCTTTCCATATAAATTATATTTATCAATCATTTCAAAAATATTATGGAATACATCTTTTTGTTGAGAGTCAAGTTTTGAAGTGCTATCTCGACAACCTAAAATCAAAATTAAATTAGTTTTTCTTTTTAATTTTTCAGATCTCCCGTAGGCCTCAATCAAAGAAGGAATATTTTTTCTTCGAACAGCTCTAGAAATAGTTAAAAATGAAGGTTTAGTAGAATCCTTTAAAAAAGGTTTCATCATATTGTCAATTTCAGCGGTCTCTGTTGTCGAATGAATATGGTGAAACTTATTATGATCAACACCAGGCGGAATGACTTTTGCTTTTTGAGGTGAAAAAGAACAATATTGAGAATATTGATAAACTGACTCTTGTTTAGTGCTTGTAACAACAATATCTGCCGACTTTAAAGCTTTTTCTTCTGCCTCAATTCTTTTACTTATAGAATAAAGCTTTTCTATTTGATTGATTTTTAAACCAGTACCGAGCAATTTCCTCTGTTTTTCTCTTCCTAAAGAATGACCAGTAAAAATAAGTGGAACATTTAAAGATTTACTTAATTTGACACCTACATATCCAGCATCTGCATAATGTGCATGAATAAAATCAGGCTTTTTATTTTTTTTATAGTAACAAATGAGACTTTCAGTTAAATGATCTAAATAGGGCCAAAGCAATTCCTTTCTTAAGTATTTATTAGGTCCAAATTTAAATCTCAAAATTCTAAATCCAGGTTCTACAAATTCTTCTTCTTGTGAATAATCACTATCTACTTTTGCGTCGTTGATTAGACGAGTAACTAAATCTACTTGGTCGACTTCTGAAGTATTAGCCAAACTTTTTCCTAACTCTAAAACGTATTGAGTTTGACCTCCTGTATCTGCATCCCTACCTAATTCAAGACTTTTAGAACGTATAAGACCATGTAAATGTAAATGTAAAAATTTAAATCTCATTCAGTAAAACCTCTGATCAACCGCCTTTAATACAAATAAACTGAATTTCTCCGGGAAATATTAAGAAAAAATTATGATTTAAAAATTTTAAATTCAAAAATTTTTCAAAAAGCGCACACAGACTGTAGTTTTACCTCTCTAAATAAGAATTTCTTTTGATAGGAAAATTTAATATACAAAGAAATACTACAAATATTTTTTATCTGAGAACTTTTTTAAGATATTTTGCTGTATGGCTTGTGGGATGTTGGGCTACATCTTCAGGAATTCCTTCTGCGATAATTTCTCCGCCTTTATCTCCTCCATCAGGTCCTAAATCAATGATCCAATCAGAGCATCTAATTACATCTAAGTTATGTTCGATTACAACTACAGAATTCCCTTTATCTACAAGACGTTGTATAACATCCATTAGTTTGTGAACATCATAAAAACTTAGACCCGTGGTTGGTTCATCAATCAAATATAGAGTTTTTCCAGTAGCCCTTTTAGATAATTCTGTAGCTAACTTAACTCTTTGAGCCTCTCCCCCTGATAGTGTAGGTGCAGGTTGGACTAATTTGACATATCCTAAGCCGACATCTACCAATGTAGATAATCTATCAGCAGCTTGAGGTATAGCAGAAAAAGTTTCTGCAGCTTGTTCAACAGTCATTTCCAAAACATCCGATATATTAAAGCCTTTATATTTAACTTGAAGAGTTTCCCTGTTAAAGCGAGCCCCTTTGCATACTTCACATTGAACATAAACATCAGGTAAAAAATTCATCTCTATGACATTAACTCCCTGGCCTTTACAAGCTTCGCATCTTCCACCTTTAACATTAAAACTAAACTGACCAGCTTGATAACCCCTTGCTTTTGCTTCTACAGTGGCAGTAAATATTTGCCTTATAGGATCAAAAGCACCTGTATAAGTAGCAGGATTTGATCGTGGTGTTCTTCCTATTGGAGATTGATCAATAACGATAACTTTATCAATTGCCTTTATGCCCTTTAATTCTTTTACCCCTTGGGGAAAAGGAACTTTTAATCCCAGAGAATGACACAAAGCAGGGTGAAGCAATTCATTTATCAAGGTACTTTTTCCACTACCGCTAACGCCAGTTACAGAAACTAATCTTCCTAATGGAAATTCTACAGATATATCCTTTAAATTATTTTTTGAACAATTATTTAAAATTAAACTCTTTTTAACAGATGATCTTCGTTCTTTTGGAGTAGGAATCGACCTCCTACCACTGAGATAAGCCCCAGTTAATGACCTCTCTGATTTTAAGATATCTTTATATGATCCCTTGGCAATAATTTCCCCACCGTAAACACCTGCACCTGGACCAATATCTACAAGATAATCAGCGGATTTCATAGTATCTTCGTCATGTTCCACAACAACTAAAGTATTGCCAAGATCTCTTAAGCTTTTTAATGTTTCTAATAATCTGTCATTGTCTCTCTGATGTAAACCAATACTAGGTTCATCTAATACGTATAAAACACCAGTAAGGCCTGCACCTATTTGCGTAGCCAATCTAATACGCTGAGCTTCTCCGCCAGATAAAGTCATAGCTGGTCTATCTAAGGTTAAATAATCTAGACCAACATTAATTAAAAATTTCAAACGTAAACGAATCTCTTTTAAAACCAATTCACCTATCTGCTTTTGTTTTTCTGATAAGGGTATGTTTTCCTTTTTTGTCTTACCTAATCCCATGATGCGTTCAATATGAGTTAAGGTTTGAGAAACGCTTATAGAAGTTAAATCAGTAATATTGTATGGACCAATTCTAACTGCCAACGCCTCGGGTCTTAATCTTTTACCAGAACATGTCTTACATGGAACTAACTCTAGGTACTTTTCTAATTTTTGTTTAACTGATTCTCCATTAGCTTCATTCAGTTGCCTCTCTAATATTGGTAAAATTCCCTCAAAGGGTCTTTCAAAACCACTAGAAGTTTTAAAACGACTATCAGCTTGAATTAATATTGGTTTATCTGATCCTAGTAGTAGAACTTTTTTTTGCAAATCAGTTAAATCTTTCCAAGGCGTTTTTAATTCAAAACCATAAGCTTGACCGACAGAATAAAGTAAAGAAAAGTAATAAGTATTATCTTTTTCACTCCAAGGAGCTATTGCAGCGTAAACAGGTAATGTTTTATTTGGTATGACTCTATCCGCAGTAAATTTTTTTAAATAGCCAATTCCATGACAGTCTGGACATGCACCATAAGGGCTATTAAAAGAAAATAATCGTGGTGAGAGTTCATCCACAATTGAACCATGTACAGGACAAGCATAATTTTCTGAGTAAAGTTTTTCTCTCTCTAAGTTAGGAGGTAAGTTTTCTCCTTTTTTTGGAACAACTTCTACTATTGCTAAACCATCGCCCCTTTTAAGGCAAGTTTGTAGAGAATCATTTAATCTTTCTTGTATTCCTTCTCTTGCAATTAATCTATCAACTACTACCTCAATATTATGAATTTGATTTTTGTCTAATTCAATACTATCAGCAAGTTCTCTTACCTCGCCATTAATTCTTACTCTAGCGAATCCCTCAGCTGCTAGTCCACTTATTAATTTTGTATGCGTGCCTTTCTTCCCCCTTACAACAGGAGCCAACAACTGGTACCTTGTTCCTTCTGGCAAAAGAAGAATTTGATCAACCATTTCATCAATTGTTTGAGGCGCAATTGGAATCCCACAGTGATGGCAATGTGGTTCACCAGCACGACCAAACAACAATCTTAGATAATCTTGTATCTCTGTTACGGTTCCAACTGTTGATCGAGGATTATGACTTGTAGATTTTTGATCAATTGAAATAGCTGGTGATAGGCCCTCAATATTATCAACATCTGGTTTATCTACTTGACCCAAAAATTGCCTTGCATATGCCGAAAGACTCTCAACATATCTTCTTTGGCCTTCAGCAAAAATTGTATCAAATGCTAAAGAGCTTTTACCGCTTCCACTCACACCTGTAAAGACTATAAATTTATTCCTAGGTATAGAAAGATTAATGTTTTTTAAATTATGCTGACGAGCTCCTCTGATATTAATTGAATTATCTTCTTCAAAACTATTATTAATCCTTTGAACCATGTTTAATCTTTCTATGGTTTAAAAAAAATATTATAGTAGAATTTTTTCTGTTTTATGCAGCTGCTCGGTCAAGAAGTCTAGAAGCGTAATCATTTGCTTCAGTAAAGCCTTCCCCAATAAGTTCTACTAATTCATTTTTTCTCTCTTTTTTAGTCGATAATTTTGATATGGAAGTATAAGTAATTCCGTCTCTCACATCTTTATGAACTTTAAAGTGAGCATATCCTCCGGCAGCTAAAAGAGGCTGATGTGTAATACATAAAACCTGTTGATCTTTGGATATTTTTTTAATTAGCTCAACCAAAGCATATAAAGATTTACCACTTAAACCATTATCAATTTCGTCTAAGAAGACAGTGTTAGATTTTTTAGAAATACTAGATTTAATCGCTAATAAGAATCTTGACATTTCTCCACCAGAAATAACACTTGATAAAGGAGCTAGCTTCTGATCAGCATTAGCAGAAAATAAAAATTCTATATTATCAATACCTTCACCAGAAGGCTCACATTCGGAAAATTGAATAAAAAAATTTGTATTTTCCAATCCTAAATCCCTTAAAATGGAGATTACTGAATCTTGTAACTTTTTAGCAATTGTTTTTCTTTCAATAGACTGAGTTTCAAATAAAGAATTCAACTTACTTTGCAAGTTTTTGAATTGATTTTCCATATTAAGAATGTCATTATCTTGATCGCTTTTTAGAAAATATGTTCTTAATTGATTTCGCTTTTCTATAAGTTGGAATAAATCAAGTGAAAATTTTCTTTCCAAGTTTTTTAAAAAAAATAATCTTTCTTGTATTTCTGAAAGGTCAGATTCGTTATTTTCTGTGTCTTGTATATATAAATTTAAAGCAAATATTAAATCTTCAACATAAGTTTGAATATGTAATAAATTTTCTCTAAACTTTTGAATTTTTAAATCAAAATGTGCTGTTTTATTTAAATTTTTTATAGATTGATTTATCAAAGACGCAACTGATGGTTTATCATGACTGAAATTATTCAAGTTATCTAAAGTTAATTGGATTGAATTATTAATTTCAAGATTATTTACAAGTTTATTTTCTAATAGTTCTAGTTCTAAGATTTCTTCACCTGAATCTAATTTAGCTTCCTCTAAACTCTTCAACTTTTGTTTGATTACTAAGTTATTTTCTTCTTGCTTCCTTAAAGATTCTATTTTATGATCCATTAATTTTTTTAAAACCTTACTTTCCCTCCAAATATTTTTAATCTTTAAACTATTATCTTTAAATTCTTTCGAACATAAATCATCAATAATTAATCTTCTCTGAGCTTGAGAATCAAATATAAATGTATCAGATTGTCCTACAAAATCTATTAATAGCTGTCCTAGTTCTTCTAATAATTTTTTATTAATTAAAAAATTGTTTAAGCTAAATTTAGATAAGACTTTATTGTTTTTTCTGTAAGATATTCTTTTGATAATTAGTACTGAAGAGTTACTTTTAAAACCATTACTAGTTAACCACTTATTAATTTGTAAAGAAGAAGAAAATTTTGCCTCGATAGCACAATTATCTTTTCCTGGACGTATTAAGTGCTTTAAAGGTATATTAGTTCCACCAAATAAAACATTCAAGGAATCTAAAATCAATGATTTTCCAGAACCAGAATCCCCAGTAAAAATGTTTAAACCTTTTTCGAAATTAATTTCTATAATCTCTATTAAAGCAATATTTTCTATTTTTAATTGTATAAGCATGATAAACCTTCCATATAAAAAAATTAACTTCTTTTTTAAAAAAATAAAGGTTTTAAATATATAAAGTTATGAAAGAAGATTTTACTGATTTTATTGAGGTGTCTGGTCTGTTGGATTATGATCCAGATACGATATCAAAAATTTACCAAAAAAACCCGAAAAGACTTCTAAAAAGACTTTGGCAAACACTTATACCTATTTTTGCCTATATCTTTTCTGTGGGTTGGGATAAATTAACTGGAAGATTGAAGAATGAAGCTAAAGCAAGATTTAGGGCAAAAGAATTAACAAATTTATTAGTAGAACTTGGGCCAGCTTTTGTTAAAGCAGGTCAAGCTTTATCAACAAGACCAGATATCATTCCAGGGATTCTTCTTGAGGAATTATCTGAATTGCAAGATCAACTTCCAGGTTTTGATGGAAATAAAGCTATGGAATTAATAGAAGAAGATTTAGGATCCAGAATAGATGAAATTTTTTTAGAAATTGATAAACAACCTATTTCTGCAGCTTCTTTAGGACAAGTGCATAAAGCCAAACTAAAGAATGAAGAAATTGTTGCAGTTAAAGTCCAACGACCAGGTTTAAGAGAACAAATTACTCTAGATCTTTACATAGTAAGAAATATTGCTTTTTGGCTCAAAAATAATATTGGATTGATAAGAAGCGATCTCGTGGCATTAATTGATGAATTAGGAAAAAGAGTTTTTGAAGAAATGGATTATTTAAATGAAGCTGAAAATGCTGAAAAGTTTAGAAAGATGCATAAACATAATCAAATGATTGCTGTTCCAAAAATTTATAATGAATTTACTTCAAGAAGAGTTTTAACCATGGAATGGATCGATGGTACAAAATTAACCAATTTAGAAGATGTAAAAAAATTAGGTATTAACCCAGACAAAATGATTGATATAGGAGTGCAGTGCAGTTTAGAACAACTTTTAGAACATGGTTTTTTTCATGCTGACCCTCATCCAGGAAATTTATTAGCTCTTAAAGATGGAAGACTATGTTATCTAGATTTTGGAATGATGAGTGAGGTTTCCAGAGACTCTAGGTCTGGCTTAATACAAGCAGTAGTACATTTGGTGAATAAAAACTTCGACAAACTTTCTAAAGATTTTGTAAAATTGGGGTTTTTATCAGAAGAAGTAAATCTAGAGCCCATAGTTCCAGCATTTCAAGATGTTTTTATTAATGCTGTTGAACAAGGAGTTTCAAAAATGGATTTCAAAAGTGTTACAGACGATATGTCTGGTGTGATGTATAAATTCCCGTTCAGATTACCTCCATATTACGCGCTTATAATTAGATCATTACTAACATTAGAAGGAATTGCATTAAGCGTAGATCCAAACTTTAAAATATTAGGTGCAGCTTATCCATATTTCGCGAGAAGGTTGATGGAAGACCCTGATCCACAATTAAGAGAAAGCTTGAAAGAAATGCTTTTTGATAATAAAAAATTTAAATGGGACCGCTTAGAAGATTTATTATCTAACGCTGCAAAACAAACAAATCTTGATTTAGAAAAACTTTTAGATGAAGTTATAAATCTTCTCTTTTCTCCAAAAGGAGGATTTCTTAGAGATGAAATAATTGAAGGATTAACAAACCAAATAGACTTATTTAGTCTAAAAATATTAAAAAATTTAAATAACTATCTTCCAAGCTCGATCAAATTCAATACAACTAATGAAACCAACAATTTAAATGATCTTATAATACAAATAGAACCATTAAGAAACTTTTTAGAAATTGTACAAAAGGTACCCGGGTACTCAATTGATATTTTTTTTAAAAGAGTTCCTCGACTTATAAATGAGCCCTATACAAAAGAAATGGGCATAAAAATTGCAAAAAAGGTAACTGAAAAAGGAGTTGTTAGACTTGTAAAAATTGCAGCTGGCGCAAATATTTGAAATGAAGTTAAATAAATTTTTAACAGTTAAAGTAATTTTTATATTTATTAGTTCTCAATTTCTTTTTAATGTTTCAAAAGTTAAAGCTGCTGAAGAAATCAAAATTGTGTACGGGCTATTTTCTAGAACCATTAAAGTAAATTCATTAAAAACATTTGCAGAAAAAGGTAGTTCAACAAAAAAGCTAAAAAGAATTTTAAGGGCAACAGGTTCTCCTGATAAAGAAATCAGATCAGTTTTAAATAAAAAATTTGAAATCCCTATTACGATTGCAAGCAAATTAGTGTATTCAGAAATAGGTAATATTTTTCTAACAAGACTTTCATCTATTATTCATCCCCCAATAGCAGATGATAAAAGAACAGGAATGTTAGCCCTTAGAGCAAGTGTAGTGCAGGGTATTAAGATAGGAAATGGAAAAATAAATCTAATAAATTTTTTTGAAGGATATCCAACTAAAACTGTTATTTTAGATGTCAATGCCTTGAGCAAAGTTATGAATAAAGTAGAATCAATTTCAGAATTATTAGATTTTTTCACAAATTCTCCATTGAAAAAAATTAAAACAAATTAAACAGTTATGGTGCTATTAAATAAAATAAAAAATAAACTGAGCTTTAATTATAGAAAAAAAAGATGGCCGGGTTTAATTGAAGCTTACAAACAATATCTTCCGGTTACAAAGAAAACTCCTATTATCTCACTAAATGAAGGGAATACCCCATTAATTCTCAGTGACTCGCTTAGCAATTTAATTGGAAATGAAACAAAAGTTTTTTTAAAATATGATGGTCTAAATCCCACAGGATCTTTTAAAGATCGAGGGATGACTATGGCTATTAGCAAAGCAAAAGAAGAAGGTCGTGAAGCAGTTATTTGTGCAAGTACTGGAAACACATCTGCTGCTGCTGCTGCATATGCTTCTAGGGGAGGATTAAAACCATATGTTTTAATCCCAGAGGGATTTGTTGCACAAGGAAAGCTCGCACAAGCTTTAATGTATGGAGCTGAAATCATATCGATTAATGGAAACTTTGATAAAGCTTTAGAAATCGTTAGGGATTTATCTTCAGAACATCCAGTAGAACTTGTTAATTCTGTTAATCCATATCGAATACAAGGCCAAAAAACAGCCGCCTTTGAAATTGTTGATGACTTAGGTTTTGCACCTGATTGGCTTTGTATTCCAATGGGAAATGCTGGAAATATAACTGCTTATTGGTTAGGTTTCAAAGAATATACAAAAATAAAGAGAAATTTGAAGTTGCCAACTATGATGGGGTTTCAATCTGAAGGATCGGCCCCATTAGTAAAAAATATAATTGTTAAAAACCCTGAAACAATAGCAACTGCAATAAGAATTGGGAATCCTGTTAATAGAGAAAAAGCAAAGAAAGTAAAAAAAGAAAGCAAAGGAAATTTTCAGTCGGTTACAGATCAAGAAATAATCGATGCTTATAAGATCCTTGCAAAAGAGGGAGTATTTTGTGAACCTGCCAGTGCTGCTTCAGTTGCTGGACTTATAAAAAACAAAAATAGAATTCAAAAAGGATCTAAAATCGTTTGTGTCCTTACTGGAAATGGCTTAAAAGATCCTGATTGCGCGATTAAAAATAATGATGCTATTTTCAGGAAAAACATTGAGCCTTCGTTAAAAAATATAACCAAAATACTAGGATATTAAAAACCAAAAAAATTAGTGTCTGTGGAAATCATTTAAAAACAAACTTTAATTGTTGAAAAACAAACAAAAAGTAATTCGATTTGTTGAATAAAAAAAGATATATTTTAAAAATTTAAATTTATTCAACAAACAGAGAATTTTTTCCACCTGTTTAAACATTAAAAAACATAGTAAGGATAGTTGTTAAATTCCAAATTCCACAGTTTCCACAATAACTACTACTACTAAATTTTTTTATTTTTTTTTATTTTATATTTAGAAAGTCAATAAAATAAATTATTGAATTTAATTTACGAAAAAAGTATATTGTATTTATAAAAAGTTCCAAAGTCCGATGGAGATTATTTGTAGTCAAAATGAGTTAAATAATGCTATTCAGTTAGTAAGTAAAGCAGTCTCATCAAGACCAACTCATCCAATTCTGGCAAATATACTTTTAACAGCTGACCAAGGAACAAATCAAATTAGCTTAACGGGATTTGATCTTAATTTAGGAATTCAAACTTCTTTTGATGGAACTGTTAAAAATAGCGGAGCTATTACGATACCTTCAAAACTTTTATCAGAAATAGTAAATAAATTACCTACTGAAACCCCTGTCTCGTTAGAAGTATCTGATGATTCTGATAGTATTTTAATTAAAAGTGATAGAGGCTCCTTTAATATTAAGGGCATTCCTTCTGATGATTATCCAAAATTGCCATTTGTTGAAAGTGGAACTTCTTTAAATATTGATCCTAGTTCTTTTTTGAAATCTTTAAAATCCACTATCTTTGCTAGTAGTAATGATGATTCAAAGCAATTACTTACGGGAGTTAATTTTACCTTTAAACAAAATTATTTAGAGTCTGCTTCTACAGATGGGCATAGATTAGCTGTAGCGTTAATAGGTGATGAAGAATCTATCGAAAATAAGGATAACTCATTTTTAAATGAACGTAATTTATCAGTAACTATTCCAACAAAGTCATTAAGAGAAATTGAAAAACTAGTTTCTTTAAGAAGCTCAGAAAAATCAATAAAGCTTTTTTACGATAAAGGTCAGGTAGTTTTTATATCTTCTAGTCAAATAATTACAACTAGAACCCTTGAAGGTAACTATCCGAATTATTCACAATTAATTCCTGATACTTTTTCTAAGATTTTTAATTTTAATACTCAAAGATTAATTGATGCATTAGAAAGAATTGCTGTTTTAGCAGATCAGCAGAGTAATGTTGTGAAGATTAAAGTAGATAATATAGATTCAGCTTCTATTAGTGCAGATGCACAAGATATTGGAAATGCTAATGAATACATACCTGTCTCATACTCTGGAGAAAATTTTGAAATAGCATTTAATGTTAGATATCTTTTAGAAGGTTTAAAAGTTATTTCCTCAGGAAATGTATTGTTAAAATGTAATCTTTCAACTACTCCAGCTGTTTTTGTACCAGAAGATAATCTGAATTCTTTTACTTATTTAGTTATGCCTGTACAGGTACGTTCCTAATTTGAAATTACCTAAAGAAATTTTATTAAGCGAATTACTAAATTACAGTGTTAAGGGTAATATGTCTCTTAATTATGGAAATGGTGAAAATGTTTGGATGCATCCTCCAGTGCATCGGATTTTAGGATGGTATTCTCGTCCTTCAAATTTTGATTTAAAACGTAATGTTTGGCGATTAAATCAAATTAGTCAAATAATAGATAATGAAATTTATGTCAAAGGCGAGCCAGCGATTTCTGATTTAGCAACTTTAAACAGGTTCCCAACTTTAATAGAAGCTAATCTCGTAAATATAAATGGTTCAAAAATAGGAGTTATTGCTGATTTTTTATTCGAAATGAAAACGGGAAAAATTAAATATTATTTAGTTTCTCGATCTAATCCTAAAATTCCAGGTTCTAGTAGATGGAAATTAAATATTGAAAATATTAATGATCAACAGCCAGGTTTGGTTTTTTGTGAAAGTAGTTCTTTGGACGATTTATTTTTAATAAAATCTAGTTTGAAAAATGAATTTTTGCAAAAAGGGAAAAAAATTTTTAATAGATTTGATGATATGAAAAATATAGCTGCAAATAGATTAGAGGATTGGCTTGAAGAAGATGAAGATATAAACCAAAACTTAGATTTTGAAGAAAAAAGTTTTTATAATGATGAAACATCAAGATCTTTTAGTGAAAAAAAAGAAGATGACCCTTGGATTTAAAGAATGATAAATTTAGAAAATAATGATCTATATGATCTTGATGAAGCATTAAAAATTGAAAATTTAACAATCAATGATTATGAAGAAATTTGTAAAAGATTAAATAGAAAACCAAATAGGACTGAACTAGGTATGTTTGGTGTTATGTGGTCTGAGCATTGTTGTTATAGAAATTCAAAACCTTTATTATCTAAGTTTCCTACAAAAGGAAAAAATATTTTGGTAGGTCCTGGTGAAAATGCTGGTGTTATTGATGTAGGAAATAATCAAAAGCTTGTTTTTAAAATAGAAAGTCATAATCATCCCTCTGCTATTGAACCTTTTCAAGGAGCGGCAACAGGAGTAGGAGGAATATTGAGAGATATTTTTACAATGGGAGCGAGGCCAATTGCAGTATTGAACTCACTAAGATTCGGAAATCTCCATAAGCAATCAAATATTGATTTGCTTCGAGGAGTCGTATCAGGTATTGCACATTATGGAAATTGTGTAGGTGTACCTACTGTTGGAGGTGAAATTTATTTCGATGATAGTTACTCTGGAAATCCTTTAGTCAATGTTATGGCTTTAGGACTTTTAGAGACTAATGAAATTGTTTGTTCTGGAGCAAAAAATGTAGGATCACCTGTACTATATGTCGGTAACACTACTGGCAGAGATGGAGTCGGAGGTGCTAGCTTCGCAAGTTCTGAATTAACTAGCGCATCATTAGATGACAGACCTGCTGTACAAGTAGGAGATCCTTTTATTGAGAAAAGTCTTATAGAAGCATGTTTAGAAGCTTTTAAGACAGGAGATGTAATCGCAGCTCAAGATATGGGTGCAGCAGGTTTAACTTGTAGTAGTGCTGAAATGGCTGCTAACGGAAATTTAGGTATAGCTATTGATTTAGATTTGGTTCCTTCTAGAGAAGATAATATGTCGTCATACCAATATTTATTATCTGAATCGCAAGAAAGAATGTTATTCGTCGTGAAGGAAGAAAAAATTAAGACTCTTATTGAAAAATTTAATAAATGGGGATTATATGCCAATGTAATTGGTGAAGTAATAGATACTAATGAGGTAGTTATTTCTCATAAAAGTAAAATTGTTGCTCAAATACCTACTTCTGCTTTGTCTGATGATACTCCTGTAAATGTTCATAATGTGATAAAAAAACCACCTGATTATTTGTTAAATAAATGGGAATGGAGTGAAACTAATTTACCAGAAATAAATGAGAAAAAAATATTTTCCTTGAAGGAAAATAATAGTTTTTCTTATTCAGAAATTATTTTAAAACTTCTCTCTAATCCTTCAATAGCTTCTAAAAGATGGATTTATAAACAATATGACTATCAAGTTCAGGCAAATACAGTTTTTAAACCTGGAGAATCAGATGCAGCGGTAATAAGACTTAGAAAACATAATGAAAAAAATAAAAATAGAGTATTTTCTGGTATAGCTGCTTCTGTTGATTGTAATAGTAGATGGGTTTTTCTTGACCCTTATAGAGGTACTATCGCAGCTGTTGCAGAATCCGCAAGAAACGTAAGTTGTGTTGGAGCAGATCCAGTCGCCATAACAAATAACTTGAATTTTCCTTCTCCTGAAACTGAAATAGGATATTGGCAACTTTCATCTTCATGCAATGGAATTTCTGAAGCATGCAAAGCTTTTGAAACTCCTGTAACAGGAGGAAACGTTTCACTCTACAATGAATCAAAAAATAACGAAAATGAAATTACTCCAATTAATCCTACTCCAGTCATTGGAATGGTTGGGAAGATAGATAATGTCGAAAAAGCTATTAGTAGTGAGTGGAAAAATATAAATGATCAAATATGGTTAATTGGTTCTCATAAATCAGAAACAACAATTGCAGCTAGTTCTTATTTAGAATATTTTCATGGAGAAATTACAGGTCGTCCTCCAAAATTAGATTTACTAGATGAAAAGTTTTGCCAGGGTTTATTAAGAAATGCGATTTTAAAAAGTTTGGTAGTTTCTTCCCATGATATTAGCGATGGAGGTCTGGCCATAGCTTTAGCAGAATGTTGCATTTTGTCTGGAAAAGGCGCAACTATAGAACTAAACAAAGATTCTAATAGAGATGATAATTTATTATTTGCGGAAGGAGGTTCCAGAATTATTTTTTCAATAGATAAAGTGAAAGAAAATGAATGGCTAAATTTTTTAAACAAAAATCAAATAAATTCCCAGTCAAGTATATATGTAAAAAAAATAGGAAATGTTTCTAATAAAACTCTTAATATTAAAATTTTGGATAAGGATATTTGCAATATAAAGGTTGAGGAATTAACCGAAAAATTTAATAATGGTATTTCAGGTCTTTTGTAAATATGAAAAATATTTTTCAACTTCTAAAATTTTTACGGAATTAAGTTATGTGTGGAATAGTTGGAATCGTTTCTTCAGACGAAGTAAATCAACAAATTTATGATAGTCTTTTGCTTTTACAGCATAGAGGTCAAGATTCTACAGGTATAGCTACGATGGAAAATACTATTTTCCATATACATAAGGCTAAAGGGCAGGTTAATACTGCTTATAGAACCAGAGATATGAGGAATTTAATCGGTAAGATAGGATTGGGTCATGTTAGATATGCAACAAAGGGATCAGCAGAAAGCGTAGAGGAAGCTCAGCCTTTTTACGTTAATGCACCTTATGGAATTGTTTTAATACATAATGGTAATTTGACTAATACCAGAGATTTAGAAAAACAATTATTTAGTATTGATAAGCGTCATACAAATTCTTCAAGCGATACTGAAATGCTATTAAATGTATTGGCAACAGAATTGCAAGAACAAACTCATAAGCAAGAATTACAACCTGATATTATTTTTGATGCTGTCAAATCTTTACATAAAAGAATTCAGGGATCATATGCTTCAATTGCATTAATTTCAGGTCATGGTTTATTAGCATTCAGAGATCCTTTTGGTATTAGGCCATTAGTTATAGGAAAAAGATTTTCACTAACCACAAAAAAAGAAGAGTGGATAGTTGCAAGTGAATCTTTAGTTCTTGAGAATAATGATTACCAAGTAGTGAGAGATGTAAATCCTGGAGAAGCTATTTACATAAATCTTAATGGCGAGTTCTTTTCTAAGCAATGTTCCGAAAATCCAATGTTATGTCCTTGTTCTTTTGAATATGTTTATTTAGCTAGGCCAGATTCAATTATGAATGGTATTTCTGTGTATAAAGCTCGTTTGAAAATGGGAGATTATTTATCTGAAACAATAAAGGAAACAATTACTCCTGGAGATGTTGATGTTGTAATGCCTATTCCTGATTCTTCTCGACCTGCTGCTATGCAAGTTGCAAGACAGTTAGGTATTGAGTATAGAGAAGGTTTTTTCAAAAATAGATATGTTGGTAGAACATTCATTATGCCTGGTCAGCACAAACGTAAGAAATCTGTAAGACAAAAGTTAAATGCTATGAGTGCAGAGTTTAAAAATAAAAATGTATTAATAGTTGATGATTCTATAGTAAGAGGTACTACTTCAAAAGAAATTGTTCAGATGGCTAAAGATGCAGGAGCAAATAAAGTTTTTTTTACATCAGCGGCTCCTCCAGTCCGTTATCCTCATGTTTATGGAATTAACATGCCTAATAGAGATGAATTAATAGCTCATGATAGGACAATAAGTGAAATTGCTGATCAACTTGAAATTGATAATCTTGTTTATCAAAGTGTTGAGAATTTACGCAAATCTATAATAAGTGATTCTCTTGT
>Ga0310343_10000737_pt1 | contig 15941 bp, 10 predicted proteins | sample HC15DNA2025_MG_FD_203519 | JGI IMG/M metagenome (GOLD analysis project Ga0310343, IMG submission 203519) | Marine microbial communities from station ALOHA, North Pacific Subtropical Gyre - HC15-DNA-20-25_MG | ecosystem: Environmental > Aquatic > Marine > Oceanic | place: Pacific Ocean: North... | reverse complement strand
GGCGTAGCCCAGAGCGGCATCTACACCATCCGCGTGAGGGCCGCCGCGGTGGATCGCGTGCATGATTACGGCAAGGCGCTCGGCGACTTTCGCAACGGCGATCCCTTGGTGATGGAGCTCGCGGCAGTAGATCGTCGCGGTAGTGTCACCAGTACCGGTAATGTCTCGAAAATGACCTCGCTGGCGCGGGTTGAATTGACCAGTGAAAAACCGCAGTGGTTCGAGTGGACCGTGTTCATGGAAGCGGGCTATGAACCAGAAGTACGGTTTCGCAACGGCCCGCTGGCGGCTAAGCGAATGGTCCGCGTACTGACGACTCTGGCCGCCGACAAGCCGGAGATCAAACCGTTCGTCGACATGAAAGGCGGTACCGAAAAGGCGCATGGCGTGCTCAAGGCGTATCGCGGCCCGCGCCTGCGCATTTGGGAAATTCAAGTGGAAGGCCCGCACGTTGAGGCTTGGCCAACCGCCGGCCATCGTGCGCTGTACGGCGATCTGAAGCCGGAGCAGCTCAACGCCGCCACCATTTCCCGCCGGCTGGAAGCCTTTGCTGAAAAAGCGTTTCGCCGTCCACCGCTGGCCGGCGAGCTGGAGCCGATCCAGCAACTCGTGACAGCCAAACTCAAGGAAGGCGTGAAGCCTTTGCAGGCCCTTCAGCTAGGGTGCCAAGCGATTCTCTGCACGCCCGGCTTTCTGTATCTCAATCTTGGCGATGGGGAGCTGAGCGAAGTGGCGCTGGCGTCGCGACTCTCGTATTTCCTCTGGTCCTCGCCGCCGGACGCCACGCTCCTCAAGCTGGCCGCCGCCGGTAAACTGCGGGCCGATTTGACCGCGCAGGTCAAACGCATGCTGGCTGATCCCCGGTCCGAGCGGTTTGTCCGGCACTTTGTGCGTCGCTGGCTGGACCTCGACAACATCGGCACCATGCCACCTTCCGCGGAATTTCTGGTGTTCTACCGCGACAACCTCGAGGCCGCTATGCGCCGGGAAACGGAACTGTTCTTCCGGCACGTACTCGATCACAACCAGCCGCCGCGCGAATTTCTGGACGCTGATTATTCCTTTCTCAACCGCGAACTCGCCCTGCATTACGGCATCAACGGCGTGGAGGGCAACGCCCTCAAGCGCGTGTCGCTTAAGGGCACCGGTCGCGGTGGGTTGATCGGGCAGGGTGCCTTCCTCACAGCCTCGGCCAACGGCGTGGACACGTCGCCGGTCGTCCGGGGCATTTACGTGCTGGAGAAACTGCTCGGCTACACGCCGCCCCCGCCCCCGCCGGATGTGCCGACGATTGAGCCAGATATTCGGGGCGCGGTCACCATTCGCGATCAGCTAGAAAAGCACCGGGAAATTGCCACCTGCGCCGAGTGCCATCGCAAGATTGATCCGCTCGGGTTCGCGCTGGAAAACTTCGATGCCATCGGCGGCTGGCGCACGGAGTACGGACGTAACCTGCCCGTGGACGCCTCCGGTAAATTGCCAGACGGCGCGACCTTCAAGACGCCGGACGAATTTCGCCGCCTCATGGCGGGTCGCCACGAGCAGTTTACTCGAAATCTCACTGAAAAACTTCTCACGTACGCGCTTGGCCGCGAATTGATCGCGCTCGATCGCCCACAACTCGACGCCATCACCACGCGCATGAAGCAACCCCACGCCGGCCTGTGCGATCTGGTGGAAGCCGTGGTTTTGAGCAAGGCATTCCAGTCAAACTGATCAAACGCTCGTCGCGTCGCCATTCGAGAACGAGTGAGAACAGCCTTTTTTTGAAGCTTCTGATTCATCGGTCTATAGATTCTTCCGGCAACATCCTAATTTTTGGGAACCTCTGAAGGATTAGCCATCAAATATTGAACGGGAATAGTGGGTGTTAAGTAGGGGCAGTTTGAAAATCGTTTTACTTTATTGGTTCATTCCCTGGTCCAAAAAACTTTTCTTTTCCAATCTGGGGGGCATCATCAGGCCATGCAGACTCTTTCCCGTCGTACGTTTATTGGTCAAGCCGCCATGGCCTTGCCCGCCTTGAGCTTCGCGCCCACCTTGTTGGCCAAGGACAAGAATGACCCGAACCGTTTCCAGATCGGCATTCAGGAATACACCTTCAACCGCTGGATTGGCAGCGGCAAGCTGACTCATATGGATTATCCCGGGTTGGCTAAGGAAAAGCTTGGAATTACGCATATCGAATATTTTAACCGCCCATTCGGCGGCAAGCATACCGACAAAAAATATGTTGGTGAACTCGTCAAGCGCACCACCGGTGAGGGCATGAAAAACGTACTGATCCTCGTGGACGCCCGGAACCAGCTCGACGCACGTGACGAAGCCGCCCGCAAGCGCGCGGTGGATGAGCACAAGGGCTGGATCGACTGCGCCGAACAACTCGGTTGTGACGCCATCCGCGTGAACTGTCGATCCGGTGGCGACCGTAATCAGAACATTGATAACGCTGCGCATGGAGTCGGGGCGTTGTGCGATTATGCCAAGGATTCCGGCGTGAAGGTGGTCATCGAGCCGCATGGCGGCAATTCGCAGGACCCCGATTGGCTTCTGGCCGCGATGAAGAAAATCGACCGCCCCAACGCCGGCCTGTTGCCGGACTTCAACAACTTCGGCCGGTATGATCGCTACGACGGCGTCACCAAATGCCTCCCACACGCCCCTGCCGTTTGCGCCAAGGCGCTTAAGTTTGATGACAAAGGCAATGAAACACGGACCGATTACTACCGGATGCTGAAGCTCATTTACGAATCCGATTACTCCGGCGTGATCACCATCGAGTTTGAAGGGCACGACGTTGATCCGATCGAAGGCTCGCTCAAGACCAAGGCACTGATCCAAAAAGCCCTGAAGGCGGCGGCAAAATGAGGAAAGCGATTTGGCTCGTATTTACTTGTGTATGCAGCCTGGTGGCGAACGACAAACCGAACGTCATCTTTATCTTTGCTGATGATCTCGGCTACGGCGATTTGGGCTGCTACGGCCATCCCTATGCCCAGACGCCTGCGTTGGATCAGCTTGCCGAGGAGGGAACGCGCTATACACAGGCGTATGTCACGGGCGTGACCTGTTGCCCGAGCCGAACCGGGGCGATGACCGGTCGTCATCCGGCTCGGTTTGCGAAATACATGGCCAACCACGGCTTTGGCGACTCTGTGACCATCACCGAGCTGCTCAAGCGCAACGGCTATCGCACGGGGCATTTTGGAAAATGGCACATCGGGCCGGATTCCAAGCCAGGTACGTATGGCATTGATGTGATTAATAACAATGGGGCCGCGGAAAAGGACGACAAGTCCACCCGTGGCAGAGACGCGCATCTGATGGATGGCGCGATTGCATTTCTCAAACAGACCGCCAGAAAAAAGCAGCCATTTTATCTGAACGTCTGGGGTCACATCACGCACTTTCCTGTGAAGCCTTTGCCGACCTATGCGGAGCGGTTTGCCAAAGTGCAGGTGGATGAATCGAAGTTCGGGACCGAGATGAAAACGAAGTTTGCCCAATGTCGCGAGCTGGGCGGCGATGTGACCACGGGTATGCGGCATTATCTCGCCGATGTGTATAGCATGGACCTCGGCATTGGCCGGCTGCTGAAGGCGGTGGATGATCTCGGCCTGCGCGAGAACACGATCATTGTGTTTTCCAGCGACCACGGCCCGGCACCGGTGGTGTTGGCTAATGAAAAGAACAAGGCCCCCGATCGCATTGAGTTTGCCCGAAACATGCTGGGCACGCCCGGACCGTTTCGCGGTGGTAAACATACGCAATGGGAAGGCGGCGTGCGGGTCCCCTTCATCATTCGCTGGCCCGGCAAAGTGCCGGCCGATCAGGTGAACACCACCTCGGTCATCTCCTTCATGGATTGGTTGCCGACGCTTTGCAAACTCACCGGCACCAAAAATACCGCTGTTGATTTGGATGGCGAGGATGTGTCGGACATCTGGCTCGGCGCCAAACGCACGCGAACCACTCCGTTATTTTGGCGGAATAGCTCGCCAGGCGGACAGGTGAGCCTGCGAACGGGCGATTGGAAATTCCACCTGCGCCGCAAACAAGCCGGCGGACCGTTGCTGTATAACTTAGCTAAGGACCCCGCCGAATCGCGCAACCTCGTGGATGAGCAACCCAAGCTGGTACATCGGCTCCAGCGGCAGGCCACCGAATGGGCGGACACCTTGCCCAAGGCCTATGACAAGGTTGAGAAGCCGAAGAAAAAAGACCGTCCTAAACGGCCGCGACGCGATTAACCCAACGCGCTCAGCGCTTCGTTAAACATTTCACACGGCCGCATGGCGGCGGCGGCCTTCTCTTCGTTTGGCTGGTAGTAGCCGCCGATGTCCATCGGTTGGCCCTGAAGGGTGTTGAGTTCCTCGATGATAGCGAATTCGTTTTCGGCTAGGGCCGCGGCGCAGGGAGAGAACTGGGTTGCGAGGTCGGCCTCGTCGGTTTGGGAGGCCAACGCCTGGGCCCAGTAGAGGGCCAGGTAAAAATGGCTTCCGCGGTTGTCCAGTTCGTTGACCTTGCGCGAAGGGGATTTGTTTTCGTCGAGAAACTGGCCAATGGCGTCGTTGAGGGTTTGCGACAGGACAAGCGCCTTGGCGTTGCCGGTCTTGGTACCAAGATCCTCCAGCGACACGGCGATGGCGAGGAATTCGCCGAGCGAATCCCAGCGGAGATGATTCTCGGCGTTAAACTGCTGTACGTGCTTGGGTGCGGAGCCACCGGCGCCCGTCTCGAACAGGCCACCCCCGGCGAGCAGGGGCACGATGGAGAGCATCTTGGCGCTGGTGCCGAGTTCCAAAATTGGAAAGAGATCGGTGAGGTAATCGCGCAGTACGTTGCCGGTAACGGACACTGAATTCAGGCCGTCCTTGCAGCGTTGGCAGGTGACGCGGGTGGCCTCAACAGGCGACAGGATTTCGATATCGAGTCCTTCAGTGTCGTGGCTCGGCAGGTAATTGTTTACCTTGGCGATGAGGTTTCGGTCGTGCGCGCGGTTTTCGTCCAGCCAGAAAATCGTCTTGGCACCGGTGGCGCGTGCGCGGGTGATAGCCAGCTTTACCCAGTCGCGGATGGCCACGTCTTTGGTCTGGCACATGCGCCAAATATCACCGGCCTCCACCTCGTGGCTGAGCAACGTGTTACCGTCGGCATCCACCACACGCACCGTGCCGGCGCGCGGGATTTCAAAGGTCTTGTCGTGCGAACCGTATTCCTGCGCCTTCTTGGCCATGAGCCCGACGTTGGATACGTTGCCCATCGTGGTTACATCAAACGCGCCGTTGGCTTTGCAGAAATCAATGGTCTCGCGGAACACACCAGCATAGCTGCGATCGGGAATTACGGCCTTGGTGTCGCAGGGTTGACCGTCCGGCCCCCACATGCGGCCGGAAGTGCGGATCATTGCAGGCATGGAGGCGTCGACGATCACATCGCTGGGTACATGCAGATTGGTGATGCCGCGATCGGAATCGACCATCGCGAGGGCGGGGCGTTCGTCGTAGAGCGCGTCGATGTCCGCGCGAATGGCGGCCTGTTGATCGGTAGGTAATTCATCGAGCTTGGCGTACAGATCGCCAATGCCGTTGTTCGGTTCGAAGCCGATCGATTCCAGCGTCGCAGCGTGTTTCTCCAACACCTCCGCATAAAACACGTTCACGCAATGGCCGAAAATAATGGGGTCGCTCACCTTCATCATGGTGGCTTTCATGTGCAGCGAGAAGAGAATGCCCTGCTTCTTGGCATCGGCGATCTCGCGCGCCATGAATTCGCACAGCGCCCGGGTGCTCATCACGCCGGCATCGATCACCTCGCCTTCGAGCAGTGCGAGGCCGTCCTTAAGTACGGTGGTTTCGCCGTCACCTTGCAGTTCGATGCGGACATTGCCGGCTGTGGCCATTACATGCGATTGTTCGCTGCCGTAGAAATCGCCACCGTCCATGTGTGCCACGTGGCTTTTGGAATCAGCCGACCACGCGCCCATCGAGTGCGGGTTCTTCCGGGCAAACGCCTTCACCGGCGCCGCCACGCGACGATCGGAATTGCCTTCGCGCAGAACCGGATTCACCGCCGAACCAAGCACCTTCGCGTAACGCTTGCGCACAGCCTTTTCCTCATCAGTCTGCGGTTCCTCGGGGAAGTTCGGCACGGCAAAGCCATTCGCCTGCAATTCCTCAATGGCCGCGACCAACTGCGGGATCGAGGCACTGATATTCGGCAGCTTGATGATGTTCGCCTCGGGCGTGGTGGCCAGTTCGCCCAGTTCGGCGAGTGCATCGGGAATACGCTGTGCTTCGGTGAGGTGTTCCGGGAAATTGGCGAGAATCCGGCCGGCGAGCGAAATATCCTTCAGCTCGAACTCAATGCCGGAACTCCGGGTGAACGCGCGCAGGATGGGCAGCAGCGAATGCGTCGCCAGCGCCGGCGCCTCGTCGGTCTTCGTGTAAATAATCTTGGCAGTGGACATGCGGTATTCCCTCGGAAGGGACGAGGTGTCTACCAGTTTCGGCGAATTGTGTAAACTCTTGCCGACAGGCATTGACCCCGAGGCTGGTCTGCGGGAAGACTTCCGGCGTGAAACGAATCTTTCTTTTGTTGGCGGCGCTGTGGGCGTACGGAGTTGTGGAAACTCAGGCGGCAGGTCGGCCGAATATTGTGTTGATCATGGCCGATGATCTCGGCTTTGCGGATCTTGGATGTTACGGCTCGGAAATCCGCACGCCGAATCTGGATGCACTGGCGGCGAAGGGGCTGCGGTTCTCGCAGTTTTACAACACGGCCAAGTGCCATTCTTCGCGGGTGAGTTTGCTCACCGGGCTGTACTGCGATCAGGCGGGCAGCGGTAGTCTTAGTCGAGGAGCGACGATTGCGGAGGTGCTAGGGCAGGCTGGCTATTCCACCTCGATGGTCGGCAAATGGCACTTGAGCAAGGAGCCGACAGATTTTGGTTTCCAGCGCTATTGGGGGCATCTTTCCGGTGCGTGCAATTTTTTCACGGGCGACAATACGTTTCGACTTAACGGCGAACCCTACAAGGTGCCGGCGGAATTGAACGGCCGGCGATTTTACACTACGCATGCGATGGGCGATTTCGCGCTTCAATTTCTCGATGAGGTGACAACGAAGAAGGATCCGTTCCTGCTCTATGTGGCGTTCAACGCGCCGCATTATCCACTGCACGCGCCGGAGGAAGATGTAAAAAAATGGGACGGTGCCTATGACGCCGGTTGGGATGCCCTGCGACGCACGCGTTACGCCAAACAACTTAAGCTCGGGATCATTCCAGAAAAATTCAAGCTCAGCCCGCGGCCAGCACATATTCCCGCATGGAAAAGCCTGAGTGCGAATGAGCGCCAGTGGGAGGCTGATCGCATGGAGGTGTTTGCGGCGATGGTAGAGGTAATGGACACCGAGATTGGGCGCATCATCGCCAAGCTTAAGGCGAAGGGTCAGTGGGAGAACACGCTGTTTCTGTTTTGCGCGGACAACGGCGCGTGCCCGTTCGAGCGCACGCGCGGGCGTGACCTCAAACCGTGGGACGCCGAATCATACTGGACCTATGACGCCAGCTGGGCGCACGCAGGCAACACGCCTTTTCGCCTATACAAACAGAATCAGCACGAAGGCGGCATCAGCTCACCGATGATCGCGCATTGGCCAGCCGGCTTGAAGGCCGAGCCTGGCAGTATCACGCATCAGCCGGGGCATCTGATTGATTTCATGGCGACCTTTCTCGACGTGGGTAAGGCGAAGTACCCAAAGCAGGTGGGTACACGCAAAGTGGATCCGCTGATGGGCAAGAGCTTGCTGCCGATTTTGCAGGGCAAGGAGCGTGCTGGCCATGAGACGCTGTACTTTCACTTCGGCACGGACCGCGCCCTACGGCAGGGCCCATGGAAGCTTGTCTCCGCCAAGCTCGGTCGCTGGGAGTTGTACAACCTCGATGAAGATCGCACGGAATTGAATGACCTCGCCGCCAAGCATCCCGAGCGCGTGAAGGCCATGGCCGCCAAGTGGTTCGACATAGCCGAAAACACCGAACGTCTTAAGGGGAAACATCTCAGCCCAGTGAAGGACACGATTAAGGAACTCGGCTTCCGTAAAGACACTTCCAACCAATTAAAGAAATGATGAAACGGTTTATTATTTTGCTCACCGGCCTGTTGTTGGGCTTGGGCGCGTTCGCGAAGGAGCGGCCGAATTTCCTGATCATCATGGCTGATGATTGCACGTACAACGATCTGCCGTTGTACGGCGGGAAAAATGCTAAGACGCCGAACATCAACCGGCTGGCGGCGCGCGGGCTAACATTTAACCGCGCCTATCTCGGCGAGGCGATGTGTCAGCCGTGCCGGTCGGAGCTGTTCACCGCGCAGTACGCGATGCGCAACGGTTGCGCTTGGAACCATTCGGCCAGTCGACCGGGCCTGACGAGCATGCCGCATCATCTTGGCGCGCTGGGATATCGCGTGGGATTGGCGGGCAAGGTGCACGTGAAGCCACAGGCGGTGTATCCGTTTCAACCGGTGGAAGGGTTTGACCCCAACTGCGTACGCAATCCCACGCGCGCGCATGAGGTGGCGGGCATTACGAAATTCATGGGCCAAGACGAGGAACCTTTTTGTCTGGTAGTAGCTTTAGTGGAGCCGCATGTGCCGTGGGTTATGGGCGATGCCTCAAAGTATCCCCCCCAGCAGCTGAAGTTGCCGCCGAACCTCGCGGACACGCCGCGCACGCGGATCGATTTCTCCAAGTACCTCGCCGAGATTACCTACATGGACGGGCAGGTGGGTGAGATTCTCGCTGCACTGGAATCCACCGGCAAAGCGCGTGACACGCTGGTGCTTTTCACTTCCGAACAGGGCTCGCAATTTCCCGGCTGTAAATGGACCAACTGGAATACCGGTTTGCACACCGCGCTGGTGGCGCATTGGCCGGGCCGCACGCCGGTGGGCCAACGCACTGATGCGCTCGTACAATACGCGGACATCCTGCCCACGCTGTTGACCGCCGCTGGAGGGAATCCAAAACGGCACGACTACGATGGCACGAGCTTTCTACCCGTGCTGGAGGGCAAGGCCGAGGCGCATCGTAGGTTTGTTTACGGCATTCACAATAACCTGCCCGAAGGTCCGCCTTACCCTATCCGCAGCGTGAGCGATGGAACCTTTCATTATATCCGCAACCTGCGCTCGGATGAGTTGTACATTGAGAAACATCTGATGGGCGGCAAGGGCGATGCCGTGCTTAAGAATCCCTACTGGCAAACGTGGATGCGCGAGGCTTGGACCAATCCACACACCTACCAAATGGTGAAACGCTACATGCACCGTCCGCCGGAGGAATTGTACAACTCGGTGAAGGATCCCTACGAACTGACCAACCTCGCCAACACGCCCAGGCACGCCAAGCAGTTGAACGTACTGAGCGCGGAACTGGATCGGTGGCTGGCCGAGCAGGGCGATCCGGGCAGTGCGGTTGATATGCCGGACGCCCTCAAGGCCGCCCGTGAAGGCAAACATCTACATGGGCCTAAGCCTAGGAAGACCGACTGACATGATCGACGCCCATCAACATTTTTGGCAACTGGACAAGCCGTTCGATTACGAATGGCTCAAGGCGCCGCAGCATGCGCCGATTAACCGCACTTATTTGCCGGCCGATTTGCGGACGCACCTGGACGCAACCGGCATCGCCGAGAGCATCTTTGTGCAGACACAACATGACCTGGAGGAAAATCGCTGGGTGCTCGGCATGGCTGAGGAACACGATTGGCTGGTTGGCGTGGTCGGTTGGGTGGATCTGGCCAGTGAAGCATGCGAGGAGCAGTTGCTGGAATTTAAGGATCATCCGAAGTTCGTTGGCATCCGCCACATCACGCAGGACGAGCCGGATGACGATTTCATTGTGCGTCCGGAAATCCTGCGTGGCCTAAAGGTGCTGGAGAAACATCAGATGCCGTTTGATCTGCTCTTTTACGTGCAACACCTAAAACATGCCGAGCGGTTGGGGCGCGAGCTACCGGAGTTACCAATGGTGATCGATCATCTCGCCAAGCCTCACATCAAGGATCAGTCGTTTGACGATTGGCTGCCACAGCTGCAGGCGGCCGCGCAGCACGACCATATTTTCTGCAAACTATCCGGTATGATCACCGAGGCCGATTGGGCTAACTGGAAGCCGGCCGATCTCAAGCCGTACGTCGAGGCCGCTCTGGAAACGTTCGGGCCGGACCGTTGCATGTACGGCAGCGATTGGCCGGTGTGCGAGTTGGCTGGCAGCTACGAGCAGGTGCACGGCGCCTTGACCGAGGTGCTTGGGCCGCTTAGCGACGATGAGACCCATGCGATTTTTGAGGGCACGGCGCGGCGGTTCTACGGGATCAGTACATGATCGATCGACTGCAAGCGTTGCGGCTCATTCCAGTGGTGGCGCTGGAACGTGCGGCCGATGCGGAGCCCCTAGCCGACGCCCTATGCGCCGGCGGCTTGCCCTGCGCAGAGGTCACGCTGCGCACTGAGGCGGCGCTGGATAGCCTGCGGGCTTTGGCCGGACGCGAGGAGCTTCTGCTTGGCGCGGGCACGGTCCACAGCGCCGAACAAGCCGCCGCCGCGGTGGATGCCGGTGCGCAGTTTGTGGTGACGCCGGGATTCAACCCGCGCACCGTGAAGTGGTGTCAGGAAAATCAGGTGCCGGTATTCCCCGGTATTGCCACGCCAACGGATTTGGAACTCGCATTGGAACACGGCGTGGAGACCGTGAAATTTTTCCCGGCTGAAACCTTGGGCGGCGTGAATACACTGAAGGCGTTCAGCGGTCCGTACGGACAGATGCGCTTCATCCCGACCGGCGGCATCCACGCGGGCAACTTGGCCGATTATCTGGCCTTGCCCAGCGTGCTGGCTTGCGGCGGTAGTTGGATGGTGAAAGCAGGCGATTGGTCTGAGACTACGCGGCTCACTACGCAAGCAATGAAATTAATGAACCAATGAAAATCCTAGCAACCCTTTTGTTGACTGCGTTGGCGGTGTGGGCGGAGAAGCCAAATATCATCCTCGTGTACGTGGATGACATGGGTTACGGCGATGCGTCGTGTTTGAATCCAAAATCGAAATTTAAGACGCCGCACTTGGATCGGTTGGCGCGAGAGGGCATGACGTTTACCGACGGCCACTGCTCGGACACGGTTTGCACGCCGTCACGGTACGGGCTGCTCACGGGGCGCTACGCGTGGCGCACGACCTTGAAGCGCGGAGTGATGGGCGCGGAAGGCGCGTGCCTGATTACCGACGGCCGCGTGACTTTGGCTTCGTTGTTGCGCGGGCAGGGCTACGCGACGGCCATGGTGGGCAAGTGGCATTTGGGAATGGATTTCTCCGGGACATGGGGCAAGCGAGACTGGACGCAGCCTGTAAAGGATATGCCACTGGACAAGGGCTTCGATTATTATTGGGGAATACCGGCCTCGATGAATTACGGCGTGCTGGCGTGGTTTGATGGGCGCTTTGCTAAGGTGCCGCCGACACAGTTCACAGCCAAGAAACCGAATGCGATTGCCCTCAGCGATTACCGCATCAAGCCACCATACGCTAAGGTGCCGCCGAAGAATCCCACCAAGAATGATCTCGAGGTGGCGCCGGACTTTGTGGATATCGAGTGTCTCGACCGGTTCACCACGCAATCACTCAAGTGGCTTGATGGCCGGGCGGCGGCGGCGCGGGCGGGCAAGCCGTTCTTTCTCTACCTGCCGTACACCTCGCCGCATAAGCCGGTGATTCCCCCTGAACAATTTCGCGGGCAGGGCAAGGCCGGCGCGTACGGGGAATTCATGATCGAGACCGATCATCATTTGGGCCGCATTTTAAAATGGCTCGATGACGAGAAGCTCGCCGACAACACCATGGTGATTTTCACTAGCGATAACGGCCCGGAAACCACCTGGCGCGAACGCATCCAGCGCTTTGGTCATCATAGCAATGGCATCTATCGCGATGGGAAACGTTCGGTGTATGAGGGAGGCCATCGCGTGCCGTTCATCATTCGCTGGCCCGCGAAGGTGAAGGCCGGGTCCCAATGGAACCAGCCTGTGTGCCAGACCGATCTGCTGGCGACCTTTGCGGACATGGCCGGTGAACGTCTGCCGGCCAATGCCGGCGAGGACAGTATCAGCTTTTACCGCGTGCTGCGTGGCGTGAGGGAGAACAGCGTGGCCCCGCGTGTGGCGATGGTGCACCACGGAAGTCAGGGTCGGTTTGCGTTGCGTGAACAGAATTGGAAACTAGTCATGGAAGATGCCCGCAAGGGAAAACGTGAATTGTACAATCTGGCCAAAGATCCCGGCGAGACGACCAACGTGATTACGCAGAATCCTGAAGTGGCCGCGCGTCTCGTCGCCAAGCTGACGATCATCGTCCGCAACGGCCGCAGTTCGCCAGGCCCAGTTCAGAAAAACGACACACCGCCGTGGAAAGAATTGATCTGGATGCGCTGATTCTGAGCTTTGTGTTCATGATCGATCCGTCGTTTCACTTCATCCTCAGCGCAATCATCGGCGTGATGAATGCGCCTTGAGGAGAGGGCTGCTCACTTCACAAACGAGCACACGTACTCGCAGATGTCTTCGCTCACAGTGATGTCAAAACCGCTGTTGGCGGGAATGCTGAAGGTGTCACCTTCGGTGTAGGTCTGGGATTCCTCCGAGCCATCGAGCTTCACGGTGCAGCTACCGGCCACCACGATCATTTCTTCGGCCAGTTCAGTGCCGAAGTGATATTCCCCGGGGTAAATGAGCCCGAGTGTCTTTTTGTCGCCTTCAGCGGTCACCAGCGTGTGACTGATCACTTTGCCGTCGAAGTAAATGTTGGCCTTGGCCGAGGCGGTGACGTCGGAGAAATCAATGTTTGCCATAGGCGCGCGAGTGTTGGCGGATGTGAAAAAATGTCAAGTTTGGCCAAATTCATGAGAGGAAAATCAACTGAATTTGTTCGACGCGCGGGCGGTCGAACCCTACAATTATTACCGACATGAACGCTAACATGCTCAATCGCAGAAATGTTCTCAAGGGCCTCGCGGCGGCGGCCGTTGCGGGACCGATGTTGCCCGGTGTGGCGCAGGCGGCTAAGAAGGGCTCGCCCAAGCGCGTGATTTTCTTCATGCAGAATCAAGGATTCGACCCGGCGACAGCGATTCCGGCGGGCATGAAAGCCAGCGGTTCACTGGCCAAGGTAACGTTGCCGGAGCCGATCGAGGCACTGGAGCCGTACAAGGAACGGCTACACATCATTAATGGTTTGCACGGTGTGCACACCAGCCCGTCGCATAGTGCGTTCTTTGGTGCGTTGGGCGGGTACCGCGGCAGCGACGGCGTGCCGCCGAGTGGACCGACCATTGATTACACGCTGAGTAAGGCGTTGCCGGAGACATTGCTGCCGCATCTTTGCATCGGCATGGATTCGCTGGAGAACATGAAGGCCAAGCCGACAGTGGCAAATCTCTCGGCGAGTGGCGCAGGCCAGCCGATTTTCATGCACTCGAATCCCAACCATCTGTACCAGATGCTGTACGGCGGCATTTCGCAGGGGACGATTCGCAAGCGGCACGAGGCGCAGTCTAGTATGTTCGATCGCATTGAGCAACTGGCGGCCGCCAAAGGGGGTGCGTTGCCGGGCGCGGACAAGCAGCGTTACGGCCAATATGTGCAGGGCTTTGGCGACATCAACGGCCTGCGCGAGCGGCTGGGCAAGGTGTCCAGTCATCTGCGTCGGTTTGCGCCAACGGTGGATGACGCCTACGCGAACCCGGAATTTGAAACCGACTGGCATGATCGCCTGTTGGATCTCGGCATCTCGGCGCTCAAGTCGGGCATCACCAGTGTGCTCACCATCGGTTCTGGTCGCGGTGAGATTTTCGGCTCATGGAAGGGAGTCGGTGTGGAGCAGCAAGGCCATAACCTTGGTCACATGAAACAGCCGAACAACCCGATCTGGATTAAGATCCGTCAGTACAACAGTCGTATGCTGGTGAAGTTGATGCAGGAACTCGAGAGTGTTCCCGAAGGTAGCGGCACGATGATGGACAACACGTTGATCGTGTACACCAGTAACAACGCCGATTACCAGCACACCTCTGGCAAGAACTGGCCCGTGATGTTACTGGGCAATTATGACGGTGCGTTCAAGACCGGCTGCTTCACGCAACTGGACGGCAAGCGACCGCTCAATGCGTTGTACACCTCCATCCTGCGCGCCTCCGGCGTGGAGGTGGATCGATACAACATGTCCGAGAAAATGGCGGCCAAGTTCGACTCGAGTACCGGCCCGCTCAAAGAAGTTCTGGCATGACCGCATTGTCCCGCTCCCTTGGCGCGGTAATTATGGCCGTAATTGGCGCGACGGCTCAGGCTGCAGAGATTTACACGCCAGGCGAACCGCTCGAAGGCGATTTCAAGACGTACGCGCGCGCATTCCTCGAAAACAATTGTTTCGATTGTCACGATGGCGATACCACCAAGGGTGACCTCAACCTCGCCGAGCTGGGGCCAGTGGATGAGACGAACGCGGCCGTGTGGAAATCCATCTGGGCACAGGTGACGCTGCAGGAAATGCCGCCCAAGAAGAAGTCGGAGGTTGAGATCATTGATCGCCTGCGCTTTAGCGACTGGGTCGTTGCCGAACTGCAACGCGTGATGAAAGACAAGGGCGGCTTTCAGGCCCACCTTGATCCGAACAAAGGCAACTTCGTCGCACACGATCTCCTTTTTGGCTCGTTGCCCAAGGGCATTCGTCTGGTGCCGACCTCATCGCCTGCGCGAATTTGGCGCGTCACGCCGCAGGAACACATCACGCGACTCAACGAACTGATCAATACCGAGCCGGCGTACGATCCCGCCAAGCCCGGCCAGCGCACGCGCGGGGATGTCGTGCCCACCAATCACGGCGGCGAACTGAAACTCTACTTCGGCACCGACCGCATCATCCGTTGGGAAGGCGGCACGGTTGCCTATGCCACCGCCGTCAAGAGTGTGCCGGTCGTGCTCTCCTCCGCGCGCAAACATGGACTGGAGAATTACCCGAATTTTTACACCGTCAACAGCTCCGAAGCCACGCAGATCCTCGGCAAGGCGGAAGATATTCTGCGCTACATGGCCTACGGCCCGAAAAGTCTGATCGGATTCCCGGAACAAATCACGGACGACCCGAAGACTTACGACAAAATCAAGCCTAAGGGCGACATCCGCGGAACGCCGATTGCCATTGTTTACAACACCAAGATTGTTCGTCCCATGACACCGATCCACGCCCTGATGAAGGACGAAGGCGTAGACGACGAACGCTTGCGTGCGGCTGTGGATTTTATTTTTGAAGCGGTGACGTTTCGTCCCCCCACCGAAAAAGAGGCGACCGATTACCTGAAGATTGTCAAAAACTCCATCGACAAGGTCGGCAAAAAAGACGGCGCGATCATGGGGCTCTCGGCCATCTTCCTTGATCGCGACGCGCTCTTCCGGCCTGAGCTGGTGGAAAACAACCGGATCGATGCACACGGCCGGGCGATGTTGCAGGACTGGGAACTCGGCCTCGCCGTCAACCACGCCCTCAGCTACGTCCAGCCCGACGCTCAACTCCGCAAGGCCATCGTCGAGGGCCGCATGCGCACGCGCGAGGATGTGGAACGCGAAGTTACCCGCATGCTCGCGGACCCGAGCATTCGCAAGCCGCGCGTACTACAATTCTTCCGCGACTTTTTTGACTACGACCTAGGCGGTTATATCTGCAAAGACAACGCTGCTCTCGCGCAAACCGGCGTCAGCACTCGCGGCACCAGTCATTACCGGGCGATGTTTGACGCCACCGCCAGCACGGACCGTCTGATCGAGCTCATAATTCAAAAAGACGAAGACGTTCTTAAGGAGCTCCTGACTACCCGCCAAGTCGTGGCCA
>Ga0310343_10000736_pt1 | contig 15946 bp, 9 predicted proteins | sample HC15DNA2025_MG_FD_203519 | JGI IMG/M metagenome (GOLD analysis project Ga0310343, IMG submission 203519) | Marine microbial communities from station ALOHA, North Pacific Subtropical Gyre - HC15-DNA-20-25_MG | ecosystem: Environmental > Aquatic > Marine > Oceanic | place: Pacific Ocean: North... | reverse complement strand
CAAGTGGTAAGTCAGCACAGTTTCCAGTATTAGGAACTGCTACTGCTGCATACCATACAGTAGGAACTCCTCTTGTTGGTGCTAACCAAATCAAGGCAAACGAAAAGATTATCAACATTGATGATCTATTAATAGCACAGAGTTTTATAGCGAACATAGATGAGCTTTTTTCTAAAATGATTAGAGCCTTTTGTTGGTAACAACAATAAGATAACAAGGTGAATTGCTGGAAATCCTCCAATAAAAAGGACAATCAGCAGCCAAGCTAACCTACAAGTTAGAAGGTTCAACGACTAACTCCCGATAGGAAACTAAGTAACGGAGACACGAGTGCCTTGCAACCCACAGGGTTGAAGATATAGTCTGAACTGCATCAATGGCAAAGATGCAGAACTAAAGGATAAAGAGCCTTTAGGGTAACAATCTTGAAGAATCACTATGACGTTAGAGCTACCTATGCTGATGAATTAGGAAAGGCTTTAGCCAGAACCTATGACCAGAACGTAGCCAAGCAAATTGCAAACGCTTCCAGAGCTTCTACTACTCTTAGTGGTGGTAATGGTGGTCTTGTTCTAACTCTTGCTTCTGGTAATACAGCTTCAGCAAACGTCACAGGTGATGAGATAGCAGCAGCTATCTATGACATTGCACAGACATTTGATGAGAGGGATATACCTCCAACAGATCGTTTCTGTGTACTACCACCTGCTGAGTACTACAAACTTGCTGAGTCTGCTACAAGAACTGTAGACGTTGACTTCAACCCTGGTGGTAATGGTTCGTTTGCTTCTGGTAAGGTACAACAAGTCGCTGGTATTCCTGTGATGATGAGCAACAACGTACCTCAGAGTAACGTAGGTTCTAACCCAAGTGGTGCGAACAACACTTACTCAGGAGATGATAGTAAGACTATCGGTTTAGTATTCCATAAATCTGCTGTTGGTACAGTTAAATTAATGGATATGACAACTGAAATCTCTGGTTCTGACTACGGAATTATGTATCAAGGTACATTAATGGTTGCAAAATACGCACTTGGTCATGGAATCCTAAGACCAGAATGTGCAGCTACTATTAAGCTATCTGCTTCTTAATTTCAATTTATAGGGTATCTTATTATTAGATACCCTTTTTTTTATACTCATGTATCATTCATCAAAGAAAAAAAAGAAGAAGAAAAAAGGTGGGAGGGATTCACTCAAAATAAAAAAGTACTAAACAATGGCTGTAGCTGCAACCACTGAGCTTGAAGCAATCAACATAATGTTGGCTGCTATTGCTGAAGCTCCAATAAATAGTCTGACAGGCACACTTCCAGTAGATGCTGTCACTGCTAGATCAACTCTTGCTGAATTTAATAAAGAAGTGCAATCTGAAGGCTGGTCTTTCAATACAGAAATAGATGTAACTCTTACAAGAGATGGGTCAAATCAGATAAGCTTGCCAGCAAATGTATTACGAGTAGATGCAAATATACATCAACACCCAACTATTGACCCTGTTCAACGTGGGCTGAAGCTATACGATAGACAGAACAATAAGTATGAGTTTGATGAAGACTTGATTTGTACTGTTGTTTATTTCAGAGACTTTGATGAAATACCAGAACAGGCAAGAAGATATATCAACATCAAAGCTGCAAGAGTTTTTGTTGACAGATTGGTAGGAGATCAAGGACTAAGAACATACACACAGGAAGATGAAGTCAGGGCAAGAACTATACTTACAGAGACAGATTATGCAAATGCAGATCACAACCTACTAAGAGGTGACCCTTCTCTTACCAGTATCTTTGATACTTACAATCCTTCCAGTGCCTTAATTAGATAGCCATGCCTGTTATATCAAGAGCTATACCTACATTATTGAGAGGTATATCACAATCTTCTGATGCTTTGAAACAGCCAGATCATGCTGATATACAAGACAATGCTGATAGTAACCCTGTTCTTGGTCTTACAAAACGCAGTGGCTTTCAGTTTGTAACAGCATTACAATCTTCAACTCTTGGTAATGTTCACATACAAACTATCAATAGAGACTTAAACGAAAGGTATGTAGCAGTATTCAGCAATGGCAATGTAAGAGTATTTGAATTAGATGGTACTGAACTGACAGTAAACAAGCCTGATGGTACTGCCTACCTAAATACTTCAACACCTAGAAGTGTTATGAAGACAGTTACTATTGCTGATTTTACTTTTGTTGTTAATACCAGCATCACAGCAGCTATGGACTCTACACTTAGCGGTGGTACTGGTACGAAAGCAATTATATTTATCAACCAGGCAACAGCAGATACGACTTACTCTGTGACAATAGATGGTGTGACAGTTACAGATAACACCTCTGGTGATTCTACCTTGAGTACAGATACAGTTGCAGCAGATTTAAAAACAGGTCTTGATGCAGGTCTTAGTGGTTTTACCATTGCTAGAAATGGCCCTGTTTTATATGTAAGAAAGAATGATAATTCTAATTTTTCTATAGATGGTAGTGATACTCAAGGTGACTCAAAGATGACAATAATAAAAGATTCAGTACAAAGGTTTACTGACTTGCCTACTGTCTCTCCTAATGGTTATGTCGTAGAGATAAAAGGAGATGACGATACAAACTTCGATAACTACTACGTTAAGTTCGTCACTAATAATGGTGGTGCATTTGAAGAAGGGCAATGGGAAGAAACTGTAGAAGCAGGTATTCCTTTTAAGTTTGATTATGCAACAATGCCACACGTTCTTATACGTCAAGCAGATGGTAATTTTAGATTTGCAAGGGTAGATGGAGATACATACACAGCGTCAAGTGTATCATTTACTCTTCCAAAATGGGGTGAACGAACTGTTGGTGATGTTATATCTGCACCCGACCCTTCGTTTATTGGTAATAAAATTAATAATGTATTTTTCTTCAGAAACAGGCTTGGGTTTCTTGCAGGGGATAATGTAATACTTTCAAGAGTATCAGAGTTTTTTAACTTCTTTCCTGAGACAGTGGTATCTGTTTTAGATAATGAACCGATAGACGTAGCTGCTTCTCATACAAAAGTTGCGATACTGAAAAGTGCAGTGACTATGGGAGAAAAACTTATTCTGTTCTCTGAACAGACGCAGTTTGTATTGACCAGTTCAGCAGATAACCTTACTCCCAAAACAGCTAACGTGATAGTTGTAACTGAATTTGAAAGTAGTGCAGCAGCACAGCCTGTAGGTTCTGGTTCTTCTATTTACTTCTTAACTCAGAAAGGTTCTTTTGCAGGTATAAGAGAATATATCTTGCAAGGAGAATCACAGATAAGAGATGCAGCAAACATTACTATTCATGTACCAAGACTCATACCAAGTAATGTATTTAAGATGGCAGTATCCACCAACCAAGATATTCTTATAGTCTTGGGTTCAGACAATGCCAATAAATTGTATGTATATAGATGGTTATATGGAGAGGGTGGACAGAAAGCTTTGAGTGCTTGGTTTACCTACAGCATCAATACAAACAGGTCTATCTTGAATGTTGATTTTATTGGTACAGATTTGTTTGCTGTTATAGAAGAAGCTAATAAAGTAACCCTAGAAAAGATACCATTTGAAACTGAGTTTAGAGAACCTAATGCTAGTTTTCAGTATCATCTTGACCATAAGGTAACCGAAGCAACCACAGGAGTTTCAGTATCTTATAGCTCTGGTACTGGTCTATCAACATTTACAGTTCCATATCGACTAAGAGCCAACATGAATATTGTCGGTAGATATTTAGGTAGTGGAGAAACAAGCACGTTTGTAGATGCTCAAGGCAATACAAAAACTCTTACATCAGGACAGGTACTATCAACATCTAATGCAACAGATGGTTCTACTTCTACAATTACAGCAATAGGAGATTTCAGAAATAGTAAGTTTATTATTGGTGAACCTTATGAAATGCACTATAGATTTAGTAAACAAAGACTAACAGAACAGGGTGCTGGTTCACCTGAGTATGTAGGAGCAAGACTACAACTACATCATTTTTATATTAAATACGAAGATGCTGGTTTCTTTAAGGTAGAAGTAACACCTGAAAACAGAGATACAAGTACCCATAAATTTACTGGTCGCTTGCTTGGTGCTGCGTCTGCTGCTATTGGTCAGATAAACCTAGATACAGGCACATTCAAAGTACCGATAATGAGTAAGTCTGACAGAGTAGATATAGATATAAAGAACGATACATTTCTTCCTACACGTTTAGCCAGTGCAGAATATGAAGGTACATTCCATATAAGGAGTAGAAGAATATAGTGGGATATTTAAGAAAATCAAACCTCAAAGATTTTAAATATGTAGTAGAGAACATGAGAGTCATGGACAAAATTGAAGCTTTGTATCAGACAGGCTTGAGTCCAGAAGATGCTCTTAGTTATACCTTCTTGGGTAGTAAGACTAATATGACTATTGCTGATGATGATGGACAACCTATAGGTTTATGTGGAGTACAGAAAGATGGTTGTATATGGTGCGTTGCTACAGATGAATTGTTTAATAATAAAAAATACAGAATACAATTAATACGACAAGGCAGAAAATGGGTTGATAATCTACTTGAGTCTTATAAAATACTTTATAATTATGTATATGCAGAAAACACTTCTGCTATAAAATGGTTAAAAGCTCTTGGGTTTACATTTGTAAAGCTACATGAGAGTTATGGTTATCAAAAAAAACCTTTCTACGAATTTCTGAGGATTGCCTAGATGTGTGTTGGTGCTGCATTATTAGGAGGTGTTAATACCGCAGGTGCAGCGTTAGCATTTAATGTTGGTTTGGGTCTTACTATAGCCAATGCTTTTGTTGGTAGGGCTGCTGCAAAATCAAGGGCAGATCAAACATACAACCAGGCATTGATAGCTAACAGATCAGCAGAAAGAGATAAGAGATTAAAACAACAAGCCTTGGCAGAGCAGAAACGAGCTAAAGAAGTACAATCATATCAAAATATATTTGCAAGAAATATTGAAGCTTTACAGGCTAATAGGGCTATAATTGCATCAGAACAGGCAGGTACAACTATAGGATTACTATTGATGGATAATGAAAGACAATCTGCTAATTATAGAGAATCAATAAATCAATCATTAGAATCATTTAGAAGACAATACGATAGAAATATTCTTGTAACAGAAGCAGAGTTTGAAAATAGAAGAAATGATTTACAAAGCAGTATTAATGACGCATACAATCAGATACCTACTCTTGGACAGACTTTATTAAATATAGGCACAGGTGCTTTAAATCAATATTCTTTACTTAGTTAATTATGAGTAGCAGTTTTCAATCTACCGCAGCAACAAATATTTACGATAGTCCTGTAGATACTTTTGTTCGACCTGTAAGGGTTTTACCTAAGACAGGTATTATGGATTTGGCAGAAACTTTAGCTTCTGTAAATGAAAATCTAAGACCTTTTTTAAATCAATCAATAACAAAAGGTGTAGAGAAAGAAAAAAGAAAAGCTACAAAAGATAGGATTTTTGCTGAAATAAATGGTGGAGAAGTTGCAAAACTATCTAATGACATAAGAAAAAAAGATGGAGATGACGCAGCAAGAAAGATTATTGGTGGTAGTAGAGTATATAGACAACAATATGAAAAAGCAGGGGTGCAGCTAGAAGCACTTAAATTTAAAGGTAATTTTGAAAATGCTTATGATGCTGCAAGAATAGATACAGGTAAAGTAGATGGAAATGGACAACCTATATTTAAATTTCTAAGAGAGTTTTCTAGCGATTCAGATGAATTTAAGAATTGGAGACAAAGTTATTTAAACAAATCAATTCAAACTTTTACAGATGAAGGAATAGACCCAGATATTGTAGATGAATTTTTTATACCAACTGTTCAAGAAGAATTATTTAATATTACGAATTATGCTACTGAAAAGAATCAAGCTTTTAATTTCACAAAATTACAAAACAAAGTACCAGAAGTTTTAGATAGTGCAGCAACTTTTTTTGTAGAAGGTAATGACGAACAAGGTGGTAAGGTAATCGCAGGTTTTTTACAGGATTTCTATAACGCAGGTATTACAGGAGAAGATGCAAATAAGATGTATAAACAAATTGTTAAAGGTGCTTTTAATAAGGCTAGATTGCTAGTAGACCCTTCAAAAGAAAAGAGCTTTCAACTTGCAGAAGATTTTGCAGATAGAATTTTAAGATCAATACCTTATGGAGATAAAGACTTAACAACTCATAGTACATATTTAGATGAAGCAGCAAAGTTTGATTCAGACTATACAGACTTAGCACTTAAAAAATTAAAAAATGCACCAAAGCTACAAGCTGAGAAAAACAAACTAACAATAAAAACAAGATGGAAAAACTTTAATTCTATAGAAATTACAGAAGAAATGACTATAGATCAGAGGACACAAGTACAACAACAAAAACAGACAGAATATAAAAATTTACTTAACGACCCTTTGTTTGGTGGCGAAGAAGAACAGAAATATATACAGAATTTAGGAGAGTCAGATAATTACAATCTTTTAAATGAAATAATACCTGCTATGGAAAACAAAATTAGTCTTGGTGTTTTTGATGGATATGACGAAGTTTTAGAAAAAGAGATAAGCCATATAGAAATGAATCATGCGACATTAGATGATGAAGCAGTTAAAGCAATAAAAGAATTAAAAACTTTTGCAAGAAACAGTAAAGGTTTAGGAGAGAAAGTAGAAACAAGTAAAAATAAAATTATGAAAATTGTAGATAATAACTTAGGTACAAGTACAAAATCTAATTTCTTTGGTCGAGGAGGTGCAAGTAAGGTTGACTTTCAAACATCTACTAAAATTGGTTTTGAGGTACAAAAACAAGTAACAAAATATTTTAAAGATTACATAAAAGAAAACAACAGATTGCCTTCAAGTTTACAAATACAAAAAATGGAAGAGCAATTTACAATACAAGCTTTAGGAGCAAACAATATAGGAGATTTTGAAGAGATGGCAAAACAACAATACCCTGATACAATCAATCCATTTATACCTATAGCCGAGTCAGGTCAGTTAGCGACTTTTCGTGAAAATTCAAAAGATAATCGTAAATTACAAGAAGATTTTAGAAAGAAAGGAGAAAGAGGAAGCGTTGATAGCGGTAAGGATAATAACTTTTTAGAAGGTGGTATGAATTTTGAAGGTGGTGCTTTTAGTGAAGGTGGTGCTACAACAGTTGACGTTAGTTCTGGCGATACCTTGTCTAGGTTTGCAAATGATCTAGATACTTCTGTTGAAGCTATAAAAAAAGCAAATGGAATGACAACTGATGAAATTCAGATAGGAGATGTCTTAGTGATTCCAGAAGGTATTACTGACCCTAATAAAGTAGATGCTCCTAAGTTTGATATGAATAAACTGATTACAAATAAAGACCACCCATTTAATCCTGTTAGAGAAAAACATAACTTCCAGGTTATTTATAATATTGCCAAAGAAATAGGTATTAAGTTTCCAGAACTTGTAGCTGCACAAGCTATGGAAGAAACAGGTTTTGGTAAAGATCAATCAGCAGATAACAATTTCTTAGGACTTAAAGCTACATCTTCAGAGGTTGCAAGAGGTCAATTTGAAAGAAAGATGACTACCGAAGATAGGGGTCAAGGTAGAAAGCCAGAACTAGCAGACTTTAAAACATTTGATAATATCCGAGAAATGATGATGCAATACAAAAAAGAATGGAACGATAACTTTTTAGGTAGGAAAGGTATAGTAAATGCAAAGAGTATTGAGGAAGCAATTAAAATGCTACAAGCTGAAGATTATGCAACAAATAAAGATTATGATAAAAATGTATTAGACATAATTAGTCGTGCTACTGAAGAAGGTTGGTTTTAAACTATGACAGACTCTAATCTAGAAAATACAGTACCAGAAGGAGCTTTTGGTATTGGGTCTAAAAAAACTGATGACTTCACAGAAAATGAAAAACTAAGAAACTTTGGTATAAAAGATATACCTAAAGCTTTATATGAACAGCTAAAAAAGAACTCAGGTGCAATCGTTTTACCAAATCAAATTACGGAAGAAACTATAAAACAAGCTGCCAAAACTCAAGATAAATTTTTAAAGCCAAGATCAGAAGAAGAAGCTACTGCTTTAAGAGCTACCGCAGCAGGTATTGTTGATATACCAAATGAAATAAAACATTTAAGTGATTACTTACAAGGTAATCCTTATGACCCAAATGAGTTGATTGATCTTAAGGCTCTAGGTCTTGAAAAAGAAGGAGATATGGATAATGCAGCTTATCAAGTATTTAAATTTGGTGGTGGTTTTTTGATACCCTATGCAGGTTTTAATAAGGCTTTGAAAGGTATAAAAGGTATAAAGGCATTACAAGGTATAAAAAATTATGACAAGATTGCTACTGGTGCTAGATGGTTTACAGCTTCGTCAGCAGCAGACTTTGTTGCTATAGATAAGTTTGACGAAAACTTATTTAACTTTCTTGCTGATATAGAAAGTCCTGTAGTAAACAATAAATTTGTAAGACCTATAGTTGAATATTTATCTGCACCCGAAAGGGGAGAAGGTGCAGATTATGGAGAAGCAGCATTAAAATCTTTTTTAGCTAATAGTTTGTTTTTTGAAGCTGTGCCTGTTGCTGGTGGTGCTGCTATAAAAAGTGTACCAAAATTAAGAAAGACACTAGAACCATACGCTGTAAGACTAATTGACAATATTACAGGTGGTCCAAACATACTGAACCAAAAGCAAATGCTTGATAGAACTGTTCAGTTGTTTAAAGATATAAAAAACGACCCAACTAGATTTGAGTTTGCTAAAACACAAATTAAAAGATTAAACAAAGCAACTCTTATAGGTAGTGAAGAATTTTCAGATGAATTTGCAAAAGTTTTAGATGATTTACCTCAGTTTGATGAAGTAGCACCAAAAACAAAAGTAACAAAAAAAACTAAAACAAAAGTTACTGATTTGCCTTTACAGCAATCAAAACCTAATCCTAAAATTTGGAATGATGTAGAGAGTATTACAGAAGACGTATGGGAAACAACAGGTAAAGCTTTAAATAGAATTGTTATACCTGATGATTTTTCTATAGAAGCTGCAAGTGCTATGGGCTATGATGAACTGTTGCCTAAAGTAATACAAATAGCAAAAAAGATTAGCCCAAATGACCCAGAAAAACACATGAGGGTTTTATATCTTGGTGCAATAAAAGAACAAAAAAGATTAGCTAAAAATGTTACTCAATATATGAATGATATAGAACAAGCTTTCATGCTTGGAGAAGATATATCAGATGATTTATTACAGAATTGGTCAGAAGATATAGTAAGAATGATAAATCTTGCAGGTCCAACTAAAAAAATAAGTAACGAAACAGCAGGTACAGTAAGAGTTAATAAGCTTATAGATGCAGAGCCTAAAGATGTTAGTCGCATACCTGTTGACGAACAAGTAGCAAAAGGTATTGGTGGTGGAGAAAAAACTGTTGATAGAGTTCAAAGAGAGAAGTTTCAAACAACAACAAGAGATTTAGTAGAAAAAACAAAAAAACAAATATCTGAACAAAAATTAGTACCAACAAAAGAAGAGCTATATGAAGGTATGCAGACTTATATAAAAAATAATGATATAGAAGGTTTATTGGCTATTACTAGAAAAATTATGGCTATGCAAGGAGACAGTAAGAGACTTAGTAAAGTTGTTAAGGGTATGAGTTTTGGAGATGTGGCAACTAAAGGATTAAGAATTAGTAATGAAATATTTATAAATAGTTTATTATCTGCACCAGAAACGCAAATTATTAATATTATTGGTTCTTTATTTAATGTTGCTCTTGGTCCAGTTGATCTTTTTACAGGTAGTCCGCTTGATGATATCACAATGAAAAAAAGAGCAATTAGAGAGCTTGCAACTATATTTACAACATTTAAAGATAATATTAGTGCAGCAGGTAAAGCATTATGGCTTGATAAAAATATTCTTGATGAAAGAAGAATGTTTGGACAAGATGCTTACGAAAGATATGCAATTAGAATGATGGGCGATAGTTTTTACGCAAAATCTATAAACTTTCTTGGTCATGGAGTTAGATTACCTTCTCGTTTTATGATGGCAGGTGACGAATTTATAAAACAAACTGCATTTCGTTCACATTTGATGGGAGAGCTTGCACAACAAGCAACAGAAAAAGGTCTTACAGGAAAAAGTTTTAGTATTTATGTTAATAGTAATTTTGATGAAATCATAGATATTGTCAATACAAAAAGTTTTACTAAAGGACAAGATACTGCTTTTCCTGATTTTGTACCAAATGAAAATATTTTAGATTCATATACAAGAGCTTTAGATTATTCAGCAGACAGAACATTTACAACTGAATTAGGTAAAGGTTTTGGTCTTACAGGCACAGGGTCAGCACAAACAAAAAAACTTGCAGAAATTCTTAAATCTTCTCCTTTAAAACCAATAGTTCCTTTTGTTACGACACCTGTGAATATAGGTAAGCAAGTGCTAAGAAGAACAGGCTTGCCAGATTTTGATACCATATTTAAAGGTATGCCACCAGAATATAATGCAACATTAGGAAGAATATTAAAAGAACATAATGATAATTTATTAAGTGAAGATTTAGCTACTGCTTATAGAGCAAATGGGGAAGCTGCTACTGGTGCTATGATATGGGCTTATTTTATAGCTTTAGCAGCAGCAAAAGATAACCCAGAAGCAGAACTAGCTCTTGTTGGTGGAGGGCATCATAATAGATGGTTGAGAGAAGGAGAAAAAAGAACTGATGAATTACCTTATAGTTTTAGGGTTTTACAAAAAGATAAAGATGGCAACATAATCAGAGGAGATAATGGACAACCAAACTATGAATATATAGACCTTTTATCTCGAATGGAGCCAATAGCTTCTTTACTTATGATTGCAGGGGATATGGCATATATTAGAGATTTTGAAGCAGATGAAGATTATGAAAATTCTGCTTATGCTCTTACAGCTTTACTTTCAAGAAATTTAAATAATAAATATATGATTCAAAATATTGCACAAATGATTGATCTTACAAGTGATGTAAGTGCCTTAAGAAGGTTTTATCAAGTACCAGTTAACTACTTTACAAACATTCGTGATTACCCTGCTTCTTTACAAAGAAGTATTACTAGAGCTAGAGGTGAAGAATGGTATGACGAATTAACAAAAAAAACATTTAAAGGTAGATTTCCTAAAAGAAAAACAAAGTTTAGAAAAGGTGATTTATTTCCACAAGAAGAAAGAACAGAAGATATAGGAGAGTATGAAGGTAACGACTTTGGTAGTTTGAAGCAATCTAATAATCCTTTTCAATTTATAGATACTATTGGTTTGATGATAATGAGAAATCGACAAGATGTTACATCAGGCTTTAGTGCAGATATTGAACCCATAAGAAGCTTAACAACAGGCAAGATTGCAGAGTACCCAGAAGGTGCTTTCTTTGGTAATTACTTCAATCCTTTTAAATATAGAAAAGAAAAAGATAATCCTATAGATGAATATTTAAATCGAATACAATTTAAAGTAGTACCTCCTAGTGATGTCATACCATTTGACAATGAAGGAAATGGTATTAATTTAGATACAAAAGCTTATAACAAACTTACAGGTCTTATTCCAAACATACCTATGAATTTTAAAGGTAAAAACCCTGTATTTGACCCTAAGAATGGTAAACGATTTGGCGAAATGATTTTAGAATTTTCAAGAGACAAAAAAAATATAAAAGCTTTGAAATACCTTGAAAGTGATGATTCTGGTGCTATAGATGCTCAAGCTAATTTAAAAAATAAAGATAAAGTAAGAAAAGAATTACAAAAACAAGTAAGTGATATTTATAAAGTATATAAAAAAGCTGCGGTAAAATATTACGAAGAGTTTATTTTAGACCCAAAATTGAAAAAACAAGCAGAAAATGAAACTACAAGAGCTAATGAAGATATAATGAGAATAATTAATCCAATAGTTAATGACTAATCATGGCTACTAATACTACAGCAACAGCAACAACACATACTGGTAATGGTAGCACCAATAACTTTGCAATATCTTTTTCGTTCTTAGCCAATAATGAAGTAGATGTAACAGTAGCAGGGGTCTTAAAAACATTAGATACTCATTACACAATTAGCGGTTCAACTGTTACCTTTACTTCTGGCAACACCCCTGCCAATGGTGCTGCTGTTAAGTTTCAAAGAGATACAAATATAAGTACAAAGAAGGTAGACTTTCAAGATGGTAGCGTTTTAACAGAAACAGATCTCGATACAAATAGTGACCAGGTATTATTTGCTCAACAGGAGATTACAGATAAATTAGGTGGTATTGAAGAAAATGCCACCGCAGATCAGACAGCAGCAGAGATCAGAACACTTGTAGGTAATGCAACAGATAGTAATGTTTTTACAGATGCAGAGAAGACAAAATTAGCTGGTATAGATACAAACGCTAAAGACGATCAAACAGCGTCAGAAATAAAAACTCTTATAGCTAGTAGTCCTCTTGATGCTAGTCATCTTGCAGCTAACTCAGTAAATACAAGTGAACTTGCAGATGATTCAGTTACATATTCTAAACTACAAAACGTATCAGCTACAGACAGAGTATTAGGTAGAGATTCTAGTGGTGCAGGGGTAGTAGAAGAAATAACACCTGCCAATTTACGCACCATGATAAACGTAGAAGATGGTGCTACCGCAGATCAAACTAATGCAGAAATAAAAACTGCATACGAAGCTAACTCAAATACAAACGCTTTTACAGATGCAGAAAAAACTAAGTTAACTAGCGTTGAAACAAATGCTAAAGACGATCAAAGTGCTAGTGAAATCAAGACTTTATACGAATCAAACAGTAATACAAATGCTCTTACAGATGCAGAAAAATTAGTTATTGATGGTGTTACAGCAAATACAGGTGAACTAAATAAATTAGATGGTTTTACAGGTTCTACTGCTGATCTAAACCAGGTATCAGGAATGTCTAAGCAGACTACTATTACCAATAGTGATAGTCACTTTCCTACCTCTGGTGCTGTTGTAGATTTTGTTGCTAACCAGATAGCACCTGTTGGTGGACTAGAAGTTATAGCAGATGAAGATAACTTCCCTGCAACACAGCCAGTATCAGGTGTTGTTATTAGTATCAGTAATGCTGATGGCTTAGTTATAAATAGTTCTGGGGTTGCAACAAACGCTAGAACAGTAGGTAGTGGAAGCGATAACGTAACCATAAATAATTTTCCTACAAGTCTAAGAAGTAAAACATTATCTAATGAATTAGGCTTGCTTGTCAGTTCTACAGGTGCAAGTCAGATATATAACTACCATAAGTTATTAGCAAAAGAAACAGATGTTTTACAGCTATCAGAAGATATAAATGATTTTGGCAATAGATATAGAGTCGTATCAACAAACCCTACAAGTGATAATGATGCAGGGGATTTAATATTTAATACATCTACTCAAAAGTTATTAGTATATAACGCAACATCAGGTGCTTTTGAAGAAGCACAATCTGTTGGTAACTTTTTTATATCTACTCTTAGCCCTGCATTTAATGGAAGCGTACAAGACTTTACCATTACAAACGCACCAAGCAATGCACAGCAGATTATCTTAAGTATTAATGGTGTTATACAGAAACCTAATGCTGGTACATCTACACCTTCGGAAGGTTTTGCTTTATCTGGTAGCACAGTTAAGTTAGCTGCTGCACCTGCTAGTGGGTCGGATTACTTTGCAATAGTTCTTGGTTCTACTGTAAACATTGGTACACCAAGCAACAACACAGTAACGTCAGCAATGATCGTTGATGGAAGTATTGTCAATGGGGATATATCAAACTCTGCTGATATTGCTGGTAGCAAACTGAGTCTTGTATCTACATCATCTACTGCTGGTATTATTGTAAAAGGTGATGGTTCTTCTGATGGATATTTACAACTTAACTGTAGTCAGAATAGTCATGGCATAAAACTAAAATCTCCACCGCATAGTGCAAACCAAAACTATACTCTTACGTTTCCTTCTAATATTGTTAATGGTCAGTTTTTAACAACAGATGCTAATGGTAATTTAAGTTGGGCTGCTGTTGTTACTGATCTGGTAAATGACACATCACCGCAGCTAGGCGGTAACTTAGATGTAAACACTAAAAATATTTTGTTTGGAGATAGTAGTGATAGTAATGATGATCGTATTAAATTTGGTGCATCAACAGATTTACAAATATATCATGATTCAAATAACTCATATATTCAAGAATCAGGAACTGGTGCATTATATATAGATGCAAGTCAAATATATCTTACTAAATTTGCTACTGCTGAAACTATGGCCAAATTTTTTGGTGACGGATCAGTAGAGCTATATCACAACAACAATAAAAAAATTGAAACGCATACAACTGGCGGTATTATTCATGGAGACACTAATCAAAGTCAATTAATTTTTAAAACAAGTGACGCAGTTACTAGAGGGTCAGTATATGCTTATAGTGATAATTCTATTGCCTTTTTAAATCAAGCAGGTTCTTACTCTTTTAGAATTGCAACCGATAAATCAGCAACTTTTTATAATACTGTTAACCCAAATGCTAATAACTCTTACGACTTAGGTACATCATCTTATCGTTGGAGAAACATCTACACCAATGACCTTAACTTATCTAACGAAGGTTCATCTAATGACGTTGACGGAACTTGGGGAAGTTATACTATACAAGAAGGTGCAGAGGATTTATTCTTGATCAACAAACGCAATGGTAAAAAGTATAAATTTAATTTAACGGAGGTAAAATAATGTCTATATTTTTAGGTGGTACTGGTTCTGCTAATGAGTTAGAGGATTATGAAGAAGGTACTTACACTCCTACTATGACAAATGGATTTGATTCTGGACTTACTTATTCAGTTCAAAGTGGATTCTATAGAAAAATTGGCACTCTTGTTGAATTTAATTTTTATATACAGTTCGGGAGTGGAAGTAATGATACAAACGGAGGTCGGCTAAGAGTTAGCCTTCCATTTACTCAAGATAATTCTAATTATAAAAGAGGTCATGGAATTATAACTTATCATAATATAGCAAGTGCCTCACCAGACAACGACCCTCCTTCACTTTATGTATATGGTGATAATGCTGACTGTTATTCATCTAATGGTGCAAATTTTACAGGAGGTAATGGAAGTAATCAAGCTAGTAGATATTTTATTGGTGGTGGTCATTTTCATTCTACTTAGACCGAAGCTACGTCTATAAACTAAGCCTTTACTAAACACTATTATGGCATTAACAAAAGTATCAACAGATGGTGTCAAAGATGATGCCATAACAAAAACTAAAATCCCTGCAAACCAGATAGAAGCTAGTGAACTGGCAGACAACGCAGTTGACACTAATGCTATAGCAGATCAGGCAGTAGCTTTATCTAAACTTCCTCATGGCACATCAAGTAATGATGGTAAGTTTTTAAGAGCAAACAACGGAGCAGACCCTACATTTGAAACTGTTACTGGTACAACAATAAACAACAACGCAGATAACAGAGTTATTACTGGCTCTGGTACTGCTAATACTTTAAATGGTGAATCAAACTTAACTTTTGATGGAGACACAGCAGCTATTACAAGATCAGGTAATAGTGCTGGTGGATTATCAATTACTAATACTAATAATTCTCAAGCGTCTGCTCATGCAAGATTAGAATTAAGTGGTGGGGATAATGCTTCAGCAATAATGAGAATGGAGTGTAATGGTCATGCTAATGAATTTATTGCAGATGGAAGTGGAAATTTAAGAGTTGACGATAATGGTATAGAACGTATACGTCTAGATTCGTCTGGAAATATTTTATGTGTAGCAAATGGTACTCAATCTTCACTTGCACCATTTTTTAT
>Ga0310343_10000734_pt1 | contig 15959 bp, 11 predicted proteins | sample HC15DNA2025_MG_FD_203519 | JGI IMG/M metagenome (GOLD analysis project Ga0310343, IMG submission 203519) | Marine microbial communities from station ALOHA, North Pacific Subtropical Gyre - HC15-DNA-20-25_MG | ecosystem: Environmental > Aquatic > Marine > Oceanic | place: Pacific Ocean: North... | reverse complement strand
GCGGCGGCTACCGGGTGCGCACCGACCGGGGCGCGCTGAGCGCCGACCGGGTGATCATGGCGGTGAGCGTCTACCACCAGCCCAAGGTGCCGCCCTGCGCCGACGCCTTGCCCGAGCATCTGACCCAGCTGGACGCCTCCGCCTACCGCAACCCGGACGCCCTGCCCGACGGCCCGGTGCTGGTGGTGGGCACCGGCCAGTCCGGCTGTCAGATCGCCGAGGACCTGCACCTGGCCGGCCGCGAGGTGCACCTGGCGGTGGGTCCCGCGCCGCGGGTCTCGCGCTTCTACCGGGGCCGCGACGTGGTCGCCTGGCTGGACGACATGGGCCACTATCGCATTCCGGTGCGCGAGCACCTCAGCGAGGACCAGGTCAAAGCCAAAGCCAACCACTACGTCACCGGGCGCGACGGCGGCCGCGACATCGATCTGCGCCGCTTCGCCCTGGAAGGCATGCGCCTGTACGGGCGCCTGGAAGACCTGGAAGGCGGCCGGATTCTGTTCGGCCACGACCTCAGGGAAAATCTCGACAACGCCGACGCCACCAACGCCCGCATCAAGGCCAGCATCGACGAGCATATCGCGCGGCACAACATCGATGCGCCGCCGGAAGCGCCCTACCGCCCGGTGTGGAAGCCGGCACCGGACCATCCCACCCGCCTGGACCTGAACGCCGCCGGCATCACCACGGTGATCTGGTGCATCGGCTACGCGCCGGATTTCAGCTGGGTCAAGGTACCGGCCGCCTTCGACGACAGCGGCTACCCGAAACACGAGCGCGGCGTCACCGCCAGCCCCGGCCTCTACTTCCTGGGCCTGCCCTGGCTGCACACCTGGGGCTCCGGACGCATCTACGCCATCGCCGAGGACGCCGAGTATGTGGTCGACCACCTGGCGGACCGCCAGGGTAGCCGCGGACTCGCCCGCGAGCGGGTGGTGTGACTCGCGCCGTCATTTTATTGGCACTACTCGGGCCGGATCCTGGCCAACGGCTCCGGACGACGCCAGAGCCACACCAGGGTGACGGCCATGGTGGCCGGCAGCAGCAGTTTCGCCCACACCGGCAAAGTGGACAGAGCGATCAACAACACCGCCACGCCCATGCTCGCGGTGGCCATCCACTTGGCGCGCCGCGACATGGCCCGCTGCTCGCGCCAGTGGTGAATCGGTGGCCCCAGCCGGGGATGATCCAGCAACCAGCGCTCCAGCGCGGGCCAGCCTTTGCCCCCGGCCCAGGCGGACAAAAGCAAAAACTCCACCGTCGGCAAGCCTGGCAAGACCACCCCAATCAGCGCGGTGCTCAGGGCGAGTAATGCCAGGGCGCGCCAGAGCAGCGTGCGCACCATCAGGAACGGGCCAGAACCTGTTCCACGGCCTCACGCACAAAGGCGAAGGCATCCCGGGCACCGGCCACGGCGCGGTCCCGCTGGGCATCATCGAACGGCAAGGCGTCCAGTTGCGCCTTGAACTGCTTCCAGTGCAGGCCACGGCCGTCAGGATGGCCGGCCAGGTGGCGGGCGCCGAAGGTGGCGCTTAACCCCAGCGCCTGTTCCGCCCGTTTGAACAGGAAGGCGGCGCCCAGATTGGAGCCTTCGTTGGTGTACAACCAGCCCACCGCTGTGTAGGGATCCTCGTAGCGCACCGAGCGGCCGATCGACCGGTCCACCGCCAGGAAGGTCTCCGCCAGCCCCAGATCACGGCAGTCGGCTTCGATCAGCTCCAGCCGGCTGCGCCGGGGCAGGCCTTCGAACCAGCCGTGCAGTTGCGCGTCGTCGTAGAGCGGCGCGGTGGCGTGCTGAAAACGCAACTGCACGCGCAGGAAGCGGGCATAGTGGGCGCGGTTCAGAAAAGGGGACAGACCGCTGATGCGACTGTCCAGGCTGTCGTGTATCCCGTGCGTCTCCTTCTTGAGACGGCGTGATAAAGGCAGGCTGGCCGTTTTCGAATCGGTAGCGACGGTCATAGCGCGTTTCCTTCTTGGTTATCGGCCCTTCGATCCATGTCGGGAGGGCTTACTGGATATGACGCCTCAGCGCCGGAAAGGGACAGTGCGCGGCTCACTTGGCGCAGCCGCGCCGAGGTCAGCGTGCCGGCCTCGCGGTGCAGCGCCAGCCAGGCGTTGATGTAGCGATAGCGGGCTTCGGCCAGATCGCGGCGCGCCAGGTGCGCCTCGCGGCGGGCTTCCAGCAGGTCCTGGTTGTTGCGCTCGCCGCCGCGCAGACTGCGGCGGGTGGCGGCCACCAGGGCGTCGCTGTCGGCCACCGCCCGGCGCAGCGCGTCGATGCGCTTGAGCCCGCCGGTGCAGGCGCGCCACTGCGTCTCCACCGCCGTCAGCACCTGGTCGCGGCGTTCGGCCAGTTGATACTCGCTGGCGCCATACCGGGCCGCCGCCTGACGCCGGGCGGCGCTGACCGCGCCGCCGTCATAGAGCGGCAGGCGTACCTGCAGGCCGACGCTGTCGGTGTCATAGGTCTGTCCGAAGGTGTTTTCGCTGTCGGAATCGGTTTTGCGGGTGCTGGCGTACAAGCTCACCCGGGGCAGGTGCCCGGCCCGCTGCCGGGCCACCTCGCGCTCGGCGATGCGCACCGCCTGACGCTCGGCGCCGAGCACCGGGCTGTGGCGCCGGGCCTGCTCCCGCCAGCTCTCCAGGCCGGCCCCTTGCAACGGGGGCAGCGCCGGTTCGGCGGCCGCGGTCAGGCCCCGCGCCGGCAGGCCGGTGAGCGCGCTCAGGCGTCGCCGGGCCACGGCCAGCTCGTCGTCGGCCTGGATCCGTTCCGCCTCCGCCCGCGCCAGTTGCGAGCGCGTTTCCAGCACGTCGGTGCGGGTGCCCTCGCCGCCGTCCACCAGCGCCTGGTTGTGGGCCAGCAGCGCCGTCAGTGTCGCCACCCGATTGGCCGCCAGCCGTTGCCGCTGCTCGCCCAACAAGACGTCCGTGTAGGCCTGCGCCAGCGTCACGACGAAATCCTGCAAGCGCGCCTCGAACTCCAGTTCCGCACGGGCGGCACGGGCGTCGTCCAGCTGGTGCGTCGCCCAGGCACGCATGTCGAACAGCGGCTGCTCCAGACGCAGGGTGGAGGCGTAGCTGCGGTAGTCCCGCTCCTCGGACACCGTGCCGATGGCGGCGTCCTGCTCCACCTCGGACCAGTGTTTGGCGCGGGAGTAGTTGTAGCTCAGCGTGGGCAGCAGGTTGGCCCGGCCCAGCGCTTTGAATTCACGGCCGGCGACCCGCTCCTGGATCGCCGCCTGGAACCCGGGCGCGTGGCCGAGCGCCGCGTCGTAGGCCTGCTCCAGGGTCAGGGCGCCGGCCGGCGCGGCCAGCACCGCCAGCAACAGCAGCCCCCAGCGCCAACCGGCCGTCATGTTCCCTCCAGCGCCAGCGGCAGGCGGTCGGCGAGCGGTTTGAACAGATAATTCAGCAACGAGCGTTCGCCGGTGCGCGCGAACACCTGCACCGGCATGCCCGGGCGGATCTCCGCGCCGTGCAGCGCGGCGACCGCCTCCGGCGGTACCCGCACGCGGGCGCTGTAATAGGGCTCGCCGCTGTCCGCGTCGCTCAGCCGGTCGGCAGACACCCGCGCCATCTCGCCGTCCAGCCGGGGCGTGCGGCTGCTGTTCAGGGCGGTGAACATCAGTTCCACGGGCTGGCCGGCCCGCACCGAATCCACCCGATCCACCGGCACCCGCACATCCACCCAGAGCGGCTCGTCGGCGGGCAGAATCTCCATCAGCACGTCCCCCGGCCGAACCGAGGCGCCGACGGTGTGCAGCGTCTGGCCGACGATGCGCCCGGCCACCGGGGCGCGCAGGCGGGTCCGCTCCTCGCGCACCGCGCTGACCGCCCGCTGCTCCTCGCGGCGCGCCAGTTCCAGCTCCTGCTCGGCCAGCTCCTCGCGCACCTGGCGGCGATGCTCCTGCTCCAGGCTGGTCAACTCGGCGCGGGCTTCGCCCAGGGCGGCGCGGGCGCCGCGCACCGCCGCCTCGGTGGACGCCAGGTCCCCTTGCAGGCCGGCGCGGCTTTCGCGCAACTCCAGCAGGCGGTTGCGCGGTACATAGTCCCCTTCCGCCAGGGGGCGCAGCGCCGCCAGCCGCTGGTCCATCAGCGCCAGCCGCTGGCGCTGGGTCTCGGCGAGGCGCTGCTGGCCTTCCAGGCGGGCGCGGGCGCCGGCCAGGCTCTCTTCCAGACGTTGCCGGCGGGCCGCCAGGGCGGCACGGCGGTGTTCGAACAGCTCACGCTGCAACGCCAGCACCGCCGCCACGGTGGCGTCGTTGTCGGCGGCGCCGCTCAAGGTATCCGGGAACGCCAGGGTCGTGTCACCGCGCTGCTCGGCCCGCAGGCGCGCCACCGCCGCCCGGGCCATGGCGTGATGCAACCGCGCCGCCACCGCCTCGGCCCGGGCGGTGCGCGCGTCCAGCTCCACCAGCACCTGGCCGGCGCGAACCGGGTCGCCGTCGTGCACCGGCAGCGCCGTGACCACGCCGGCCACCGCCGGCTGCACCAGCTTGCGGTAGCCCGCCGAGGTCACCGTGCCCTCCAGGGCGACGCCGCCGTCCAGCGGCGCCCACGCCGCCCAGATCAGAAAGCCGCCGAAGCCGAGCAGCATCAGCAACCAGCCGCGGCGCATCACCCGGCGATGGCGACGGCGGCGCAGCGGCGTGACTTGCTGTTCGTCAAAATGGGGGAGGCGGGCGTTCATGGCCGCCCTCCCCCGGCAAAGCCGGCCCGGTAGGCGACCCCGCCGGCGGCCGCCGGCGATGGCGCGGCGGGTTCCGGCCGGCGGCCGCCCAGGCTGCCCAGCACCTTGTCGCTGGCGTCAAAGCGCAGCATGGCGCCGTCCTTGAGCGCCAGAATCCGGTCGGTGACCGCCAGCACGCCGGCCCGGTGGGTGATCAGCACCACGGTGCGCCCCGCCTCGCGCAGCCGGCGCAGGGTGGCGGCCAGGGCCGCTTCGCCGCTCTCGTCCAGGTTGGCGTTGGGCTCGTCCAGCACCAGCAGCACCGGGTCGCCGTAGAGCGCGCGGGCCAGCGCGACCCGCTGCTTCTGGCCGCCGGACAGACCGTCACCGCCCTCGCCGAGCCCGGTGTCGTAGCCGTCGGGCAGACGCAGTATCAGCTCGTGGACGTCCGCCTGGCGGGCGGCGTCCACCACCTTCTCCGAGTCCACCGGCCCGAAGCGGGCGATGTTCTCCGCCACGGTGCCGGCGAACAGTTCCACGTCCTGGGGCAGATAGCCCAGGTAGGGGCCCAGGGTGGCGCGGTCCCAGCCGGCCAGGTCGGCGCCGTCCAGGCGCACCTTGCCGGCGCGCGGCGTCCAGACCCCCACCAGGACGCGCGCCAGGGAGGATTTCCCCGATCCGGACGCGCCCACCACGCCCAGAATGCGCCCCGCTTCCAGTTCAAAATTGAGGTTCATCAGGGTCGGCCGGGCGGCGCCCGGCGGCACCACCGCCAGGCCCTCCACCCGCAGTTGTCCGCTGGGCGCCGGCAGCGCCACACCCGGCCGGCGCGGCGGCTGCGCGGCGAGCAGCGCCTGCAGACGCCGGTGCGCCTGGCGGGTGCCGGCCCACTGGCGCCAGGCACCCACCAGCTGCTCCACCGGCGCCAGCATACGGCCCACCAGAATCGAGCCGGCCACCATCATGCCGGGAGTGATGCGCCCGTCCAGGGCCAGCCAGGCGCCGGTGCCCAGCATCAGCGACTGCAGGGCAATGCGCAGCCCGCGGGTGGCGGCGGTGATCAGGGCGCTGCGCTCGCTGGCCAGGTGCTGGCCGTCCACGGCGGCGTCCTGGGCCAACCGCCAGCGGCGCCGCACCGCCGGCAGCATGCCCAGGGCACGCACCACCTCGGCGTTGCACGCCTGGTCCTGGGCTACCTTGCCGGCCCGGATGGCGTGCTCGCCGGCCTGCTTGAGCGGCGCCCGCGACCAGCGCTCGTTGACGAACGCCAGCGCCAGCAGCAGCCCGCCGCCCACCAGCGCCAGCCCGCCCAGCCAGGGATCGAACAGAAACAGCACCAGCAGATACAGCGGCGCCCAGGGCGCGTCGAAGAACGCGAAGATGGCGCTGCCGGTGAGGAACTGGCGCACCTGGTTGAGATCGCCCAGGGCCTGCCCCGGCGGCAGCGGACCGCCGGCCAGGCGGTGCTCGAAGCCGGCCTCGTAGACGCGCTCGCCCAGGGTCTGGTCGAGGCCGTCGCCGAGGCGGATCACCAGCAGCCCGCGCAGCCACTCCAGCGCCGCCATCAGGGTGTACAAGCCCACCACCAGCAGGGTGAGCATCAGCAGGGTCAGGCCGTTGCCCGAGGAAAGCACCCGGTCATAGACCTGCAACATATAGACCGCCGGCGCCAGCATCAGCAGGTTGATCACGGCGCTGAAGGCACCCACGGACAGCAGCACCGAACGGTGCGCGACCAGCGCGGCGCGCAGCTCGTCGCCAGCCTCCCCACGCGCGGCCGGCGCGCTCATCGCCGCCCTCCCCGGCGGCGCGCCACCAGCAGGCCGAGCAGCGCCAGCCCGACCAGACCGGCGCTGCCGCCGCTGCCGTTGCCGTATTCCCGGGTGTCGCCGTCCTTGGCGCGATCCGGGGCGCCGACGCCCAGGGACGCCACGTCGCCGATCTGGCCGCCGGTGAGGGTGCTTTCGCAGGTCAGGGTGTAGTAATAGGTGCCCGGAGGCGGGGTGATGTCCTGGTAACCTTCGGGCTCGCGGGGGCCGCTCCAATTATCCCCTTCCGCGCCGCCGCTGGCGGTGCAGCGGTCGGCGTACTGGCTGGTCCAGATCACCCGGGCGCTTTCGCCGCTGTCGATATCGCCACTGGAAAGGGTGACGGTCACACTGGCCTGGGGGGCGTCCGGATCAAGGAGAACCTTGAAGGTGGTGCCTTGCCCCTGCACTTCATTACCGACACTATTTAAATAGGGTTCACCATTTCGATACGTCGCGCCGTAGAGATTCACCCCGTCCGAAGAGGTAACCCCGACCGGCACGTGGCCATCAATATCGCGGCTGAAGCTGTGCAGGCTTTCAAAACCGCTTTCCCGCACCTCCCCACTTTCACTGATCTTTATGTCATCCGGAACCAGCCGGTAAAGCGTGCCGTTGTAGCTGTTTTCCCCACTGCTGCTTTGCCCTCCCCCAAGCGTGGTGCCATAAATATTGCCGTCGTTCCCCAAGGCCATCGGACCACGGGGTTGGCTGCCGTCCGTGCCCGAGAAGGTATGCAGCAGCGCAAAGTCAGTGCCGTCCTTTTTCAGCCGGTAGAGGGAGCCGTGCCAGTTGGGGCCGTCGTAATAGGGCGGGGTACCCCGGGGCGGGTCGCCAAAATCGGCAACATAGACGCCCTCTCTGCCGTAACACAAAGGATGGGACACCAGCGAATCCCAACTGTCGGTGCGAGGCTCGGTGGTTCGCGCTTTACAGTTGCCGAGGGTTGTCCCGCCATAAAGAAACCCATCCGGCCCTTCCACCAACCAGGCAAGCACATTGTTCTCATCGCTCGAAAAACACAGATTATCTATGCAGGTTTGAGCGGTGGGGGCACCGTTATCGCCCAATTCCGAACAGGTCTCCCCGATACAGTCGTGCCAGGGGATCTCGCCTTCGTCCAACGTGAAGGTGTGCAGAATCTCGAAGCTGCTTTCGGGGCTGTCCGGGTCCAGCCGGTACACGGCACCGGTGGGAGTGTCCAGGGCGGTGGGTGTGCCAGCCATATAAGGAGCGCCCCGGGCATAGGCCAGCAGACCATACAGCCGGCCGTCGCTGCCCAGAATCATGCCGTTGGGCGTCTGGCTGATGCCCGCCGGAGGCTCCGAGAAGGTATAAACGGTTCGCAGCGAGGGGGTTTGCTGATCCAAATCCACCGCGAACAGGCGGCCATGGTCGTCCGGCCCCCGATCCAGGCCGTAGAGGGTGCGCCCGTCGAGGACCAGCACGCCGTTCGGTCTGATCAGGTCCAGAACTCGGGATGGATTGGCGCCGTCGAACTCGGCCTTGAAAAGAAAACCGTTGGCATCGGCGGAGACATCCACTCGATTAACACCATAAAAGGTCTTTTCTTCCTGATCCCAAACCAGCGGCCCGCTGGAATAAGAGCCCACACCGAGCGCATCACGAAAATCATCAGGCACCTCATACTGGCCTGGATACAACGGCATGCTGTACACACCCGTTACCGTGGTTCCGTACAAACGTTCTTCCACCTGGATCGGCGGAGAAAAGGGCCAGCCGGCACCCGGCCAAACGGCCTTGTCGCCGTCACCTTGAAAGGTGGTCAGGTTCTGAACCGTTACCGGCGCCGCCATGGCCGTTGTTGCCATGGCCAGGGCACCCGACACCAACACCTGGACGGCGAACAGGGCAACCAGCATCAGCGGGCGAATAAAGCGCATGGTGATCTCCGTGAACAAGGCTGCGACAAAAAAGCGTCCGCCGCCGGACGGCGACGGACGTTCTCGGCGGTAAAAACGATCAGGCCGCCAGTTCCAGTTCGGTGTCGGTGGTTTCGGCCACGCCCAGTACCTCGGCCATGGCGGAGCTTTCGTACACCTCGCTGTACCCCGCGGCATCCAGCGCCGCCCACAGCTCGGAGGCGTCCCCGTCCATCAGACCGTTGACGATATTGTGGGTGTCGTTATTGCCGGTGGTGCGATCGATCACATCGCCGTTGGCGTCCAGGCCGCCGTTGAGGCCGATGCTGTCCAGGCCGTCGATGGTCACCAGCTCCTCGGTGAAGGAGTACTCGCCGTTGGCGTCCTGGGTGAGGCCGCTGCCGAAGGTGATGGAGCCGAGCTCGCCGTAGAGGGTGTGGCTGGGGCTGGCGAAGAAGGTGTAATTCAGGTAAGACCCGTCGGCGGCTTCGACGATAAAGCCCAGGTCCATGCTACTGTCCTCGCCTTCCAGGGCGTACTGGGTGCCGGAGAAGGTACCGAAGGAACCCCAGAAGCCCAGGTCCACCTCCGGGTTCGGGTCCTCGGGCCCGGCGAACTCACCCGGGTTCTCGCTGTGATCGGCCACCTCGAAGTGTTGGTTGTAGAACGGCAGGAACCCGTCTTCATTTTCGAAGCCGGTCGTCCCTTCATTGTCGGTGTAAAGGCCATCATCACGATGCCAGTTGTCGTTGTAATCACCGAACGTTGCTGAGTAGGTTACGGTTACGCTCATGGTTGAACTCCTTTCTCGTTACGTGGTTTAGGGAGACGCGCCGCAAGCATGCGGTCGCGCCCGGCCGGTGCCGGAGCACCGGCCACCACCGAGGCTGGCGGAGGGCTGGCTTCGGCGGGTTGCCCGGCGGCCGCCGGTGGAACCCGGTTACCGCCGGCGGCGGGCCAGCAGCAGGCCGAACAGGCCCAGTGCCGCCAGGGGCAGACTGCCGCCACCACCGGACGAGCCACCGCCTGAATCGCCGCCACCGGTATCGCTGTCCGCCGGCGCCACGGTCACGGTGACGCTGGCGGAGGCGGTGCCGCCGTCGTTGTTCTCGCAGGTCAGGGTGTAGGTGTAGTCGCCGTCCAGATCCGGGGTGAGGGTTTCGCTGCCCTCGGTGGCCTTGTTGCCGGCCCAGTCGCCCTCGCCCACGCAGTTGACGCCGCCGGTGACGGTCCAGCTGAGGGTGGTGCTGTCGCCCAGGGTCAGGTTTTGCGGGTCGGCACTGATCCGGATGTCGGCAGGCAGGGCCAGGTCCCAGGCGTAGAGGGTGCCGTAACCGGCGGCGGCGTCGTTCAGGTCGCCGGCGCTGGTGCCCAGGGTGTCGCCGGCGTTGCCGCCGCGTGCGGTGGCGCCGTACAGGGTCTGGGTGCCGTCGGTCACCGGGCCGGGCACCAGACCCACCGGCAGGGCGCCGTCGGTTTCCACGTCGAAGACATGCAGGACTTCATAGTTGTCGTCGCCCTCCCCGGCGGGGGTGACCCGGAACAGGGTGCCGGCGCCGCCGTCGGTGGTGCGCCGGGTGGTGCCGTACACGGCGCCGTCCTCGGCCACCACCAGCGGCCCCCAGGGGGTGTCGCCGTCGTCGGCGTTCTCGCCGAAGGTGTGCACCAGGGCGAAGCTGTCCGGGTCGCCGGGCCGGTAGCGCCACAGCGCCCGGGTGGTGGTGCCGTACAGCCGGTCCCCCGCCTGTACCAGGGCCTGCTGGCCGGAGTCGCTGCTCAGGATCCCGCCTTCCGCGTTGAGCGCGAAGGTGTGCAGCACGGTTACAGGGGTATTACCGTCGGCCTGTGCCTCGCTCAGATCAACGCGGAACAGGGTGCCGGCGGTTTCATCGCCGTCGGGCACTGCCTCCGGATCACCGCTGACGTCGCTCTGATGGCGCACATTGATGCCGTAGAGCACGCCGGCGTCGCGGTCCGCCACCAGGGCGGCCGGGTACTGGCCCTTGTGGTAGTAGTGCTTGTTGGCGATCTCCCGGTAGTAGTTTTCGAAGTCCACCAGTTGGTCCAGCCGCCCTTCCGGGGTCAGACGGAACAGGCCGTTGCCAGTGCGTGCACTGCCGCCGCCGAGATAGACGTTGCCGTCGCCGTCGGCGGCGAACAGGCCGCGGGGCTGGAAATCACCGCCGTAACCCTCCTCGGGGTCAGCTGTCGGATCGGCGGGGTCGGACACGGCATTGACCGGCGCGCTGCCCGGGGTCCAGCGGAACACGGTGGGACCGGTGCCAAAAAACGGATTGCTGCCCAGCACCAGATCGCCGTCGCCGGAAGCCACCAGGCCGGTGTATAGCCCACCAACGCCCGCCGCCTCGAAGGCGCTGCTTTGCAGGCCACCGCCTTCATCAGGCAGTGCCAGGGAGTAGTAGGTGCCGTTGGGGCCGTCGCTGGCCACGGTGACGCCATACAGTCCGGCATCGTCGTCAGCGGTCAGATAGGACGGTGGCAGGTGCGGCCGCTGGGAGCCGGCGGCGCCAAAGGTATGCAACACCCGTGGCGCCGCCAGGGTGGAGGTCGCCGTCAGCAGCAGGGCCGCGCCCAGCAGCCGGCGGGGGGTAATCAGGGTTCGGTACATGGCAAAAACACTCCTTGGCATGGTGACGCTAAAAGTTCAGGGAGACCGAGCCGGTGACCGTGCGGCCCGGTGCGATCCAGTAAGAGAGGCCGTTCAGTTCGGCGTAGTTGCGGTCGCGGAGGTTATCCACCGCCAGCCGCAGGGTGAGGTTGTCGGTGGGGTCGTAGCGGGCCCAGAGGTCGTAGACGGTCCAGTTCAGCACGTCTTTATAGGCGCTGCCGCCACGGTCGCCGTTGTCCTCGTAGCGCGCCCGTCCGCCCAGTTCCAGGCGGCGGTCGAACAGGCGCAGGCCGGCGCTGAAGGTGCCTTTTTTGCGCGGTGGCAACAGATAGAAGGGGCTGCCGCCGGCGTCGCCTCGGGACGTGGGGGGATAGCCGGTGAAGCTGCCGAGCGGATAGGGGTCGTAACCGCCCTCGCCCAGATCATCGAGGCTGCGCGTCCAACTGGCACGGAAGAAGGCCGGGCCCAATTGATAGTCGGCCTCCAGTTCCAGGCCACGAAAGCGCACCTCGTCGTCGAGATTGACGAACGCCGTCGCCAGGCTCTCGCCGCTGTTGCTGGCCGGCCCCACCACACTGGCCTGGGTGATGTAGTTCTCCACCCGGGTATCGAACCAGGTGGCTTTCAGACGCAGCCGGTCGCGCTCCCCCAGCAGCGCGGGCAGGTCCAGGTTGGCGCCGGCTTCCCAGGTGCGCGAGCGTTCCGGTTCCAGGCCCGGATTGGGGAAAAAGGGAAAACTGTTGCCCACGTGGGAGCCCCACATCAGCGACTCGGTGATCGCCGGCGGACGCACGCCCTCGCCGTAGCTGGCGAACAGTTGCAGCGGGTTGGTGAGCTGGTAGGCGGCGGTGAAGGTGGGGGAAAAGAAGCCGTCGTGGCGGGCCACCTCAAAGTCGCTGTACAGCGAGATGCGTGGCGGCCGGGTGCCGGGCGGGTTGTCGATCGAGCCGACGTACATCTCACCGCCGCCTTCCAGCCGGAAATAGTCGTAGCGCAGGCCGGCGATCAGATCCAGACCGCTGCGATGGGCGAAACGCGCCTCGCTGAACAGGCTGGCGACGCTGCGTTCCCCCTCCGGCGTGGGCCCGGAGAACCAGGAGGGCTCGCCCTCCCCTTCGCCGGCCTGGGACGCCTGGGGCCGGGTCCAGTCGTGATAGAACTCGGTGCCGTAGTTGAACAGCAGCGAAGCGCCAATATTGTCCAGCGGCAGCCGGCTGCGGTTACTGACCGTGCCGCCCACGGTGTTGGTTTCGTAGCGCACGTCGAAGGCGCCATAGTCGTCGTCGGGGTTATCCGGGCGGTGCTGATCGTTGCGGGTGCGGGTGAAATAGAGGCTGCTCTCCAGGTCCAGCCAGTCACTGCCCGGGTAATAGGCGTGGTTGACCAGGAAGGTGTCGCTGCGCACCTGGTTGTTGTCGCTGGCGGCGCGGTCCGGGTTGGTGGTGCTGCCCTGGTCGAAGTCCGCGTCCAGGCCGATGTAGCTGAACTTCAGGGACTGGTCGTCGGCGAAACGCAGCGTGCCCTTGAACAGGCCCGACCACTGCTCCTGGCCGGTGAACTGGCTGGCGCCGTGCCAGTAGCCGCCGTCGTTGCCGCCACGCTCGCCTTTTTCGAAGGTGCCAAGGTTTCTGCGGCTCACCGCCGCCACCAGATCCAGATTGTCGGTGGCGCGCACCGCCCCGGCCACGCTGCCGGTGAAGTGATAGCCGTTGTCGCCACTGGTGGCGTTGACGCGACCACCGGCGCGGCGGTCTTCACGGATCAGATCGCGTGCCTCCAGGGTGCGGAAATTGACCACGCCGCCGATCACCGCCGCGCCGCCGGCGGTGGAGCGCGGCCCCTTGGCGACATCCACGCCACCCAGCAGCGCCGGGTCCAGGTAGGCCTGGCCGTTGCTGCCGTGGCCGCTTTTTTGAAAGTTCTGGCGGGTGCCGTCGATCATCACGTTGACCCGGCCGAAGTCCTGCAGACCACGGATATTCACCGAGACCCCGGGGTCCTGACGGCTTTGGGAGGTGTGCACGCCCGGCACGGCGGCGAGCACATCGGAGGTGCTGCGCGGCGGCAGGCGGTCGATGTCCTCGCGAGTGACCATACTGACCGCGCCGGGCTCACCGTAGATGCCGGCACGCGGGTCCACCCGAGCTTTGACACGCACTTCGGAGAGTGTCCGCCCCGTGCCGCTCTCCCCGGTTTCGTCGCGCAAGGTGTAACCGCCGGTCTCCCGCCGGCGCGCCTCCAGCCCGGTGCCACGCAATAAACGGTGGAAGCCTTCAGGCACGGTGTAGACCCCGTCCAGCCCCTGGGACGTCTTGCCTTCGGTCACCGCCGGATCGAAATACATCACCACGCCGGCGTCCAGAGCGAATCGGTTCAGCGCCGGAGCCAGGGGCCCCGCCGGAATCCGGTAGTGACGGGCCGGGGCGTCGTCCGCGATCACCCAACCGGCGACCACCAGCAAGGTGGCCGCCAACAGAGGCAGGGCCAGTCGCCTACCCTGCCCCGTGGCCGCCCCCTTCCGCTGCATGCTCTGCATATATTGATTCCCATTCTCATTGCCCGCATTCACCCTTGATGACGCGCGACGCGCGGAAAGGGACAGCGAAAAGGGAAATCGTTTAACGCGGGGTCGTGGCGGCGGGCTCTATCAGGGTGATCAGCGGCGTGTACCGGGTCACCGTCACGGGCAGATAATCCATCAACAGGGCCAAAGCCCGGTCGGTGTCGTCGAGTGGGAATACACCGGATACGCGCAGGCCCTTCAGGGCCTCGGGGTCATAGCGCAGGAAACCCTTTCGATAGCGGCCCAGTTCGGAGAGCACCTCGGTCAAAGGCCGGTTGTCGGCCACCAGCCGTCCCCTGACCCAGGCGGTGGCCACCGCGGTGTCCACCGCCTGGGGCGCGGTGGGGTTGCCATCGACCACTCCGGCGACATGGCCCTGCGGCGCCGATACACAGTTTTCCCGACCGGCCGGTTTCCGAATCAGGCCACAGACCTCCACCGCCGATTCGGTCACCACCACGCCCAGGCGCCCGTCGCGCTCGCGCACGGTGTAGCGGGTGCCGAGCGCCCGCGCGGTGCCGGCGTCGGTCTCGACGATAAAGGGCCGTTGCGGGTCCCTGGCCACCTCGGCGAGCAACTCGCCACGCCGCAAACGCACCCGACGCTCCCCATCGCTGTACGCGATGTCCACCACCGCGGCCGTGTTGAGCAGCAGCTCGCTGCCGTCGGCCAACACCACGCGGCGCTGCTCGCCGACACCGCTGCGGTAGTCCGCGATCAGATCAAGCGGCGTAAAAGGATGCATGGCAAGCAACGCGCCGCCGAACAGCACCGTGACCATCAACGCCAGGGCACCGCCGCCGCGCGCCAGAGCCCGTCGCCGGCGCCGCCACAGCATGGTGCTCAGCGTGGCGGACGCGGCGGCCTCACCGTCCAGGCCGTCGAAACGACGCCACAGGGCTTCCACCTTGAGGTAGGCCCGGTCGTGGCGCGGATCGGCCTCTCGCCAGGCGCGACACCGCGCCCGCTCCTCCTCGCCGGCCTCCCCGGAGTGCAGCGTCGCCAGCCACTCCGCGGCTTCACGCAACACCAAGCGCTGGTCGTTCACGGCAGGTCTCCGTCCAGGACATCCAGGCAATGCAGGAGCGCCTGCGCCACGTACTTCTTGACCATGCTCACCGAGACACCCAGTTCGGCGGCGATATCGCGATAGGGGCGACCGTCCAGCCGGCTCATCAGGAAGGCACGGCGCGGCTTGTCCGGCAGGCTCTCCAGCAAACGGGACACTTCGGTAAGCAGCTCCACCACCTCCACCAGGTTTTCCGAAGACGGCGCGACAGCGGTTTCGCCGTGGAGCGCGCCCCAGGTGTCCAGATAGATTCGCTCCACCTTGCGGCGGCGGGCGTCGTCGATAATCAGTCGACCGGCGATGGTGGTCAGGTACGCGCGGGGTTCATCGAGGGCATGGAGGTCGGCTCGGGAGGTGAGCACGCGGACGAAAGTGTCCTGGGCCATGTCGGCGGCGCGCTGGGAGCAGCCCAGCTTTTTGCGCAGCCAACCCAGAAGCCAGCCGTGGTGATTACTGTAAAGCACCCCCACCGCTTCTTTCCGATAATAGGATTCCGCCCCCATGAACACTTCCCCCGACGCCAACCTTGGCGACCATATTGAGAATGGTTCTCATTATTATCATCTTCACGTTCTATTGCAAGTCGCTGACGGGCGGCCACACAAAATTGCCGGGAGCAATTTTGGACGTCGCGCCAGCGACGGCCCGGAGGGTGGGTGCCATGGATGGCGGCCATAAAGAATTGCCGGAAGCAATTCTTAACGTCGCACCAGCGACGGCCCGCAGGGTGGCCGCCAGGGACGGCGGCCATAAAGAATTGCCGGGAGCAATTCTTAACGTCGCACCAGCGACGGCCCGCAGGGTGGCCGCCAGGGACGGCGGCCATAAAAAAGCCCCACCAAAAGGCGGGGCCGAAAAATAAAAACAGGACAAAACAGCGGCGCCGCGAGAGCGACGACGCCGGGTTGGCTTACTGGAAGATTTCGCCCTTCTCGGCTTTTTCCACCAGCGACTTGGGCGGCGTGAACCGCTCGCCGTAGGTGTCGGCCAACTGCTGGGCCCGGGCCACGAAGCCGCGCAGGCCGCCGTCGTACTGGTTCATGTACTGAACCACGCCGCCGGTCCAGGCCGGGAAGCCGATGCCGAAGATGGAACCAATGTTGGTGTCGCCCACCGATTCGATCACGCCTTCGTCGAAGCACTTCACGGTTTCGATGGCTTCGGCGAACAGCATGCGCTCCTGCATGTCCTGGAACGGAATCGCTTCTTTTTCTCCGAACTGCTCTTTCAGGCCCGGCCAGAGGTGCGCCTTGCCGTTTTCCGGATACTCGTAGAAGCCCTTGCCGTCCAGCTTGCCGGGGCGGTCCAGTTCGCGAACCATCTTCTCCATCACCG
>Ga0310343_10000731_pt1 | contig 15966 bp, 5 predicted proteins | sample HC15DNA2025_MG_FD_203519 | JGI IMG/M metagenome (GOLD analysis project Ga0310343, IMG submission 203519) | Marine microbial communities from station ALOHA, North Pacific Subtropical Gyre - HC15-DNA-20-25_MG | ecosystem: Environmental > Aquatic > Marine > Oceanic | place: Pacific Ocean: North... | reverse complement strand
AAATCTTGACCAGCGTAATCACCCAGTTTAATACCATTTGTTGAACCTTGACTATATCCAAATTCATTAGCTATATCGCTAGCTTTTATTTGTCCTGAAGTAGGTAGTGCCATAAGATTTACTTACTATTCTTTAATTCATCAATTTCATTCTTAAGTTCTTTGATTGCCTCAATTAAAAGTGGAACCAATTTTTCATATTGGACTGTCAAATATTCATCGTTGCTAGGTGCAGGTTTAACTGCTTCTGGTAACACTTGTTGAACATCTTGAGCAGAGACACCAACATATCTTTGATCTCCTGTATCTATGTTACATCTGACCTTTGCAGCTTCATTATGTTTGTAAGTAAATCCAGAAATCTTACATACCTTATCTAAGGCATTATCAATAGATTCGATGTCAGTCTTGAGTCGAATGTCTGAAGTTAATGCTGTAATATCACCAGTTACTTCTAATTCACCAGTGACTTTCGCACCACCCCTTGTGACTCTAAACTTCTCATTAACATTTAAACCATTTAATGGTAAAGGAAAAGTGCCATTTGGTGTTTGGAATATTAATTCACCATCAGATACTGCTGTTCCACCACCTGTAACATCCATTTGGATTCTAGCATCAAAATCTCCTGTTGTGCGTATAAAATCAATGTAAGGTCCTAAATTATCAAGAGATCTAGTAATTTCTACACGACCATCAGAAACAAGTTGAGCATTACTTCCATTTGAAGTATTTTCAGCGATAACTCTAACTGGAGAAGTTACGCTAGTAAGTCCTACAAGTGTATCAGCTGTAATTGTTCCACTTGATGTTAAAGTAGAGATCGTAGTGACACCAGATAATACTGAACCACTAGGATTAACTTCTATTTTTGTTACTCCACCGTGCTGTAACTGTAAGTTTCCAGTTCCATTAGATAGTTGATCGATTCTTGTATTGCTACCATCATGATACATTTCACAATCACCACTACCATCACTTGCATCTGTTGCTATTCCAGCACCATTACCTAATAATATTCTTTTATTATCTTGTAATTTAAGATTTGCTTTAAATAATGAATCACTCTTAAATTCAGATTGTTCCGTACTAAAGTCAAGAGGTCCTGTAAACTTAACAGTTCCAGTAACAAATAAATCATCGTTGATTTTAACATTATTATTAAAGGTAACAGGTCCGTCAAATTGAGATAGAATCTCATTTGATTTACCACCTTCAACAAGGATTCTTTCCTTCGCAATAACTTCATCAAAGATAACACTTAGTCTTGCTGGATCTTCACCAGTTACAGTTGGGATTGGAGCATCAAATGTTCTCTCCTGTCCAGTTGTTGAACTGACTCTCTTGTTACCAATAAAGAAGTCACCTCTGTTATTCATACCAGTATAAACAACAGCACCACATGATCTCTCTTGTGATTGAACTAAGAACTCTTCTCTCTCTGTTAGCGTCTTGACTTGAACCTGTGGTAAACCAGTTGAATAGTTACCAGGACCATAACCAACATATTCAAATGTATGACCTGAAGCACGAATAATTGATGGTCTACGGAACTCAACGGGTAATGGTTTAATTTTTTTAATTAATGAATCAAAAAGATGTTCTTCCTTATCAGATCCTAAAACACCACGAATAACTGTTAATTCATCATTACCAGATCCTGATAATGTTGATGAAGCTACTCTCATAATTTCATTATCAATTTGTATGTAAGATCCAAGAGGGAATCTTGCCATAATACCGATTTGAGAACTTGGTGCTTGGACTTTTAATTTAACTTCAGTTTCACCTCGTCCTATACCAGTTCCACCCTCAGGAAGTGCACTGTTATTCTTAAGAATTAATATATCTCCATCATAAAATGTAAGATTTCTTCCCACATCAGCATCACCATCATTTGCTGACATTCCATGTTTTATAATAGAACTAGGATTAACTAATGCACTTGTTGTTACACATGTAAATTGTGTTACGCTAATCTTATCCTTAACAACAAAATCACCGAGATTACTATCCGAACTATCTAAAATACGGAATGAATTTCCCTTTACCAATCCATGTGCAGAAGAGGTTGTAAGTGTAGTTACTTTTGTTGTATTATCAAAACTATTTCCTGATATAGTGACTGGAGATCCAAGGTGAATTAAGAACTGACCCGCTTTTGGTAATGGATCTGTGCCTGTCTTTTTAATTGATATTTTTGTAGTTGAATTAACATCAGTAATTTTACTATAACTATCAGTTTCTGTTCCAATTCCAGTAACCTGTACTATGTCACCTATGTTTCCTCGAATACCATTACTGGTAACAACATAAGATCCACCATTTCCTGAACCAAGAGTTGATGTATTATCAAAGTAATAAGTTCCAGCAGTATATTTTGAACCAGAAGCAACTATCACAACATCTGTTATTGAACCAAGTGAAACTGTAACATTTGCTGTCGCACCGTTCCAGTTTGCTCCTGTTGGAGTTGGTTGTGTATCAAGTATCTTTACATCATAGTGAGTGCCATTTGTGAAGTTACTATTTGCCTGTACTGTTCCTTCTACAAGACCACCAAAGTTATGTTCCCTATCAAATGTAAGTTCAGCTTCATTTGTATCTGTTCCAACTGAACTTATCTTTAAACCTACACTAAACTTTTTGAATAATTTATCGTTTGTTTCCCTTGTTAAACTATTTTTAAGTGAGTTGGTTGCAACATCTCCAAGAGGACTTCTTTTTGCAAAAGATACTGATGCAGGAGGGTTGTCATTTAAATTATCTCTATCAAGTTGTGGATATAAATCAACAACATTTTGACTGTAATCAAAATTAGTAAATTCTTCGGGTATTGTATTACTTGCATTTAAAACAAATAAATTATATATTCCGTCTTGTTGACCCTCAATATATTGGTTTATAGTTTCATTTCGATAGATATAAAAATTACTTAAGATATCATTTCTTTCAAAACGTGGAAGATTAATATCTCTTGTATCTAATTGTCCAGAAGTAAATGTTCCAACATCATGAGAAATTCCATCAATGTCTGTAATTCCATATGTAAATGTTTTACTTGAAGGCACTGATGATACAATAAAAGTACCATTATATCCAGAATTACCAACACCAGTTATGTTAGTATCACTTTTTACTTTCTTAATAATAACCTTTTCATTTACATCTAAATCATGAGGTAAAGATGTTGTAACTGTGACTGTTGATCCAGATACAGTACTAAATCCAATAAATCTAAGATTTCGATTGAACGCATGATCCGCAGATACAATACTAGTTGCATTATGATCGGTAGCATTTCGATATCCAGTGCTACTTGATTCTTGAATAATAAAACTTTCTTCTGGATTTTTTCCGTTTGTAACTTCCTTTGGAACTACAACACGCAATTTGTAAATTTTATCGTCTAGAGATCTTGAATCTGTTTTTCTTGTAATGAATGTGGAGTTACTTTTACCTAAATTAGATCCTTGAAAATATGATAATCTTGTAGCATTAGGATCTACATTAATACACCAGTTATTCTGAGTAGAATCAAAGAATATTGGTGATCCAACATCTCCAGATTCTTTATCATGAACTCGACTTTCAATTTTAAGTTTTGTACCTTTATGAATTACAATTCCTTCACCATTATCTGCATCGGTCTTAGATGATGCCAATTTAATTTCTGTAGAACTTACAACAATTGTAAAGTAAACTGTATTTTCTTCTACATTTTCGGGTAAATCTCCATCATCACTTAATATTCTTATCTTTTCTCCTGTTTGTAATCCATGAGTTCCGATTGTAAGAACACCAGTGCTGGTAGGTCCTGAGGTAACATCATATCTTTTAACACTAATACTACTTCCATTTGCAGTTAATTGTCCAGATCCAGTGAAACCATCAATCATTCGAATTGATGCACTCTTAGTTTGAACCAATTTTGGATCATCCCCGCAAGGAATGTAAAGAGTTTCTGTTAAGGCAGCACCAACACGAAATCCTGCTGTCAATGATGGAGGTGCATCATCAGGATCAGTAAATCCATCAATGTATAAGTGATTAGATATATTTGCAGTGCTTGTGAGACCTACATTAATTTTAAACCAATCAATATTTTCTGTAGTGGATGTTATTGATTTTGGTGTAATTAAAGATGTGATGTATGCTGTATCGTCTTTTCTAAACGCTTCCTTTTTGAATCCATCAGAGTTTAGTGATATCTGTCCGAAGTTAGAGTTAGAGTTGGTTACAGAAGCGTCACCACCAGACTCAGCACTGAAGTGTTTTGCATATCCAATCGCAAACACAGATACAATCTGTAAGATCGCATCATTTTTCATTGTGATGTGACAGGTTTCAAATCCTCTTCTATAAATCGCATCAGCATCTAAATGATATATTTGGGAGGAGTCTGCTTGAGCAGCACCAGCAACTAGATCAGAACCCTCAGTTGGATTTGTAAAGTTTACACCATTGTATTGTCTATCAATTTTACTGTATTTTACAAATGCACGATCATCTTTCTGTAGAGATATACCAGTAAACTGAGCGACAACCATCGAACGGAAACCAGTCGCCTTTGCTCCGTCAGCAATCATTCCATTCATACCATAAACTGAACGAAGAGAACAGTTAAAGATGTATGGAGAAGCACCAGAAACAGTATCAGTTTCAACAACAACACTAGCAGTCGCAACACTTAGTGAACCACCAGAAGCAGGTGGAACATTCGTAAAGTTTCCTTTTGTAAGATATGTAAATGATGTAGGACTAATAACTTCCTGAACAAAAGATGAAGTATTATATGGAAGGTTGGTATTAGTTCCTTCAACAACACCTTTTATTTGAATCGGTGTACCAACATTTAATTCGTGCTCTGTTCTGGTAGTGACAGTAACTTGTTGTGTGGGAATAACACCATTACCAGCTTGAATTGCAGAAATTTCAATTGGATCAGCAGCAAAGGCACCAACAATTTCAAATTCTGGTCTTCGAGGAGCAAATCCTTCTGGATTAAGTGGAAATTTGTCAGTGGATGGAATTACCTTAGTTGCAGCTGCTTCATTAAATGCATTTGATAATTTATCATAATACATCTCAAGATCTGTATTGTTATATCCAAATACTTTATTAACACCGTCAGCATATTCAAAACAAGTTAACTTATGATGAGAGAATAATGGTGTTGCTGTTTTGGTTTGTCCTGTAAAATCTTTATCATTAATATAAACGGTTCCATTCTTGTCACCATCAAATATGGAGAATTGCCAGAAGTAACATGTACCAGTTATTCTAAACAGAGCAGAATTAGGAACAGTTGAATCTGTTGGGTTTGGAACATACTTTGGTCTTATCTTTGTCTTTCTTAAATCTAATCCAACAAGTGATGTACCACGAGGAACAATTACACCACCGTTTACACTATTGAATTTGTAAAGTATATTATCTTCTTGTGTTAAGTCAAAGTTACTCTCTAAATTTAAAGAAAAAATATCTGAAGCAGGTGTCGTTTCAGCACCACCAGGTGCTACAGCTGTTGCTACATTTGGATTTGAACTGCTTGGTTTGATTGCAAAACCAGGTCGGTTATCAATTGGATGATCACCAGGATATACTAATATCGTTGTTCTCTCGATTCGGTCATTATTTCTACCAGTGACATATGAAAATCGGGCAGATTCGATTAGTGCCCTTTGAATCGTCTTAAAAGGTTGTGCTAATGAATTACCATCATTGGTTATACTGTCCGTTGAATCAAGGTCATTCGGATTCACATAGAGTATTCTTCCCTCTATGTTTTTTATAAAATTCTCTAATCTATTAAGAGGCATCTTCTTATTTCGGCCAAAATATTTCTATGTTCTATTTAGTTAGGCAGATAATTGGTTAATTTAAGTTATGTCCCAAGGTGTAGGAGGTTTACCATAGTCCTCTGCTGAAGTTCCTATTCCAACATTCCCATTTTTATCATAAAAATTCCATAAATGCTTAGTTAATCTGTCTTTAAGTGCCTGTTGCTCCTCTGCTGTCAGTGTTGAGGTAATCCAACCTGCAACTTGTTCTTTAGTTAAATTATCAAAATCAGTAAATTCTCCAGAAGAATAAGAATCTGGTACTATTAAATTCACTGCAAATTTTACGGTATTATTCATACCCTCACTATCAATACCATATAGGTATGCATCTATTGCATTAACAGTGTATTGATATGGTGTGTCTTGTGTGATAAGTTGACAAACGTGCCAACTGTAAGATGTTGAAATTGACATAATTTTTTAAACCATAATGTTGCCTACTCCGATCAGGTTAAAGTAATTACCACCTGCCGAACCTGTCAGCGTAAGTGTTCCTTGATTACTGACACCAAATCCTGCTGCACCAAAACTTTGACCTCCTATAGCTGGTCCAGATACTCCCATTGCTCTGAATTGAGTAACATTAATAGCACTTTGATTATAACTTAATCTTACGAAATACATAGTGGCAGTGTGTTGAGTCGCACTCGCAGTATGAGTGTATATGACAATAACGGCTCCAAGACCATCTGCTTGATTGACAGAAATTCCAGAATCTATAGCATATGGTGACTGATTATACGCCCAACCAGAATAGAAATTTGTGAGAAATCTCATACCAGATAAGCTGCCTCCAGATAGAGGGTTATTGCTTGGACCTGCATTTCCACGAAAAGCATTCCTGAGTCTAAGGTCAGCAGAAGTAATAGAACAACCGCCACCGTCTGAACAATATAATTGCAGATCACCTGTGCCTCGATGTGCTACTTGCGAAAAAGTATTTGCACCAGTATTACCTCTTAAAAATCTTGCACCAAAATCACCACCTGGTTGTTGAGTATTTTGATCACCAATTAAGTCAAGGTATGCATATTGATTATTTGCTCCCATACCAAGTTCAATATGAGTATCACCAGTTCCAGCATATACCTCCACTCTACCAGTAGGATCAAATCTTAATCTAGATTCTGCTTGTATTATACTTGGATTGCCTGTTGCAGTAAGAACATAATCATTTACATCATTATTAATAGTTACTCCTCCAGTTCCTGGTTCCCCCTTATTTCCTTTTTCATCTATCGCACCCTTCTGACCTGCATCACCTTTTTCACCTTTAAATTGACCTTTTTCTCCCTTTTGTCCTTTATTTCCTTCTGCTTCAACATCACCCTTTTGTCCTTTATCACCTTTGAATTCACCTTTATTTCCTTTTTCTCCTTGTTCTCCTTTATTTCCTTTATCATCAACATTTCCTTTATCTCCTTTATCACCCTCATCCCCTTTATTTCCCTTATCTTCTACAGCACCCTTCTCTCCCTTGGTTCCTTTTTGTCCCTTTTCACCCTTGTTATCACCCTTTATTCCTTTATCACCTTTATTTCCCTTTTCTTCTACATCACCTTTTATTCCTTTATCACCCTTCTCACCCTTGTTATCACCTTTTAATCCTTTTAATCCTTTGTCACCTTTATTTCCTTTTTCTTCTACGTCACCTTTTAATCCTTTATCACCTTTGCTTCCTTTTTCACCTTTGTTGCCTTTATCATCAACAGCAGCTTTTTCACCTTTTTGACCTTTGTCTCCCTTATCTCCTTTAAGATCACCTTTTTCACCCTTTACACCTTTATTTCCTTTATCATCAACATTTCCTTTATCTCCTTTAAATCCCTTTTCACCTTTATCACCTTTATCACCACCTATAGGTACCCATGCACCATTTTTTCTAATCTTTACCGACATGACTATTAGATATTTTTATTATTTATGAAGTAAAACTATATTTATTATAGCATATTTATGTAGATGTATCATACCATATATCACCATCACAGGCAGTATAACTTCCACCAGCTGGCGTAGTTGGATCATTATCTTGAACAAATCTTCTTCCATAGGCATTACTGGTAGTTCCAATACCAATCGTAGTGATTCCAGCAGATGTTGGAGTGACTGAAATTGGATTTAAAGAACTGTCATCTACGCCACAATAATTATCCTGTTTAATATCTATAGTTGTTAAATTACCTGTAGCAGTATCAACCCACTGTGGTGGATTGTTAGATCCTTGACTTGCTAATACTTGACCTGCCGTTCCGTAATTATTTGCTCCTCCTACGCCAAATGCTCCAGTTGGATTGATGACCAGTCTATAGTCACTTGAATTCATGTCATAAACATAGAAAGAATTAGATGCATTTGTAGTTGCAGAACCTCTTGCTCCTATCTCCCAATCATTTCCATTTGTAACTAATTTAAGTGTGCTTCTTGATGAACTAGCGGTGGATTCCAAAGATAACACATCCCCACCAGCATCTGTTATAAATGCTTTACCTCTAACATCAAATTTTTCTCTAGGGATAATGCTTCCAATACCGACATTACCATTTGTGTAAACTAAACCTGTGCTATCAACTTCAACATCATCATAACCAGATGTTTCACTACCAAAATGAATATAATGAGCACCTGAACCTGTGGTGTCATCATTTATTTTTATTCTATCCGCATTCCCTGCTGTTAACCCTGTCCCATCAATCCAATCTAATTCTGTTCCAGTTGATGATAATATTTGTCCTGCTGTTCCTACATCTCCATCTTTATCTTGGAGACCTCCATATATCGAAACACCAACCCCAGTGGTGGAGAATTTAAGACTGTTAGCATACCTCAATTCAACACGATCACCCTCGTAGAACCTTGCCATATCTTCAGTTTCAGTTGCATTTCTTATTGCAACTTGATTGGATAATAATACTAAATCTCCATCTCCAGAATCTTGAATATACGAGTGCGTACCATTATGATATATTTGTAAATCTTCACCACTGCCTAATTTTAATTTTGCATCATCTACAAATTTAAGAGAATTATCTGACTTATCAAAAAATACTGATGATATTCCATTTGTTCCATGAAACTCAACATCACCCTTAAATGTAGATATTCCACTCACATATAAATTTGTAACATCAAGTTGTTCTTGTGCTATAACTGTGTTGATTTCAATTTGATTCGCATAAATTTTATCCCATTTAAAAGAACTGCTTCCCAAATCATAAGTTCCAGATGTGTTTGGAATAATATCCGAGTCTACTTTTCCTTTAAATTCTATATCATCTGAAGATGAACCTCCTAAATTTACATCACCTTTGAGATCAGCAAGATTAGTTACCTCTAATGATGTTGTTTTAGTATTTCCTGTAACCTCTATTCCACTTGATTTAACTTGTAATCTTAGAGCATTACTAGAATATACATCAACTGTTCCCTGTGGATTAATTGTAACTCCACTACCAACATTTACTATGTTTATCTTACTGGTAGTTCCTCCATCAATATTTGCTTTTATTTCAATCTCTTTATTATTGGTAGAATTTATTTTTAAGGTAGAACCATCAGAAAATATTGACTTACCTGTTCCTAAATTAATTGATTTATTATCAATAATATTAAGTGTATCACTAAATGTGGATACACCAGATAAAGTTAACCGATTTCCAATTATTGTTTGGTTATGATTTGTATTGCCTTGAAATGTGGATATACCGAGAACTAATAAATTGTCAAAAGTTCCTTGACTTTGAAAAAAATTATTCTTAACGAATAAACTTCCACCTACATATAAATCACCACCTGTTGTTGTGATACCCCCAGAGGATGCTAAAGTTGTAATACCAGCAACATTAAAGTTACCTCCAACATTTAAATTCTTTTCAATACCAGCACCACCCTCAGTAACAAAAGATCCCGTATCTTTCGTAATTGATTGGGTTGCTGCAGAAATAAAAACACCTGCATCAGATTGAACAATTCCACTTGATGCGTTTAATATAAGTGCAGCTGCATTAGTGGTAATTGTATTTGTATCAACTTTAATATTACCTAAAGTTGAAATTCCTGTTGCTTCTAGATCTTTTAAATTAGATTGTTCTGAAACTGATAAATTTTTTGAAGATAAAGTATCTGTTGTAGCAGAATATGTAAAGTCAGCATCATCAAGTAACTCTCCATTTAATCCTACAAAGACAACACGACCTTGTGTCAAATCTTCAACACGAACACTATTAGCAACGATTCCAGCATTTGCATCAATCGGACCTCTAAATGTTGAAACTCCTGATTTGACTTCTAATTGACTAAATCGAGCATGTCCAACTACATCTAATAATTCCTCTGGTTGAGTGCTTCCGATACCAACACGAGAAGTATCAGCACGATATACAAACTTACCTCCATTAGTTGAAGCACCATCTACTAATCCAGCAGTATTGTGAAATTGAACGTCGTATATATTTCCACCAGCACCAGTTTGTACAGCGTTATTACTAATCCATTCAACACCATACGCACCATTTGCTAAGAGATCTCCTTGAACACCAGGATGATTTGTATAATCATATAATTTTTTTCTTAATCTAAAATCACCATTAACATCAAGTTCTTGTGTTGGATCAGTCGTTCCAATACCAACCGATCCTATACCAGATGTAACTGTTAAAAAAGTTCCACCAACTCCAACTTTTAATCCAGTGTCGCCAACATCTAAACCTTTTCCTACAGTTAAAATACCAACAGTGCTATTAAATACTAAATCAGATGATGTCGCAAAATCACCTAAATCTTTAAACAATACACTACCATTTAATCCAGGTGGTGCTGCTGTAATTGTTGCAATATTTCCTGGTGAAACACCACTGACATAAGGAGTTGCGATAGCATTTAAAGAATTACCAACAAAATTTACTTGAGTTACACTACTAAGTGATCCTACTAAAGACCCTTCATCAAAAATAGATATTGAACCAGGTATTAAACCACCCTGAATTGGAACCCAATATCTCTCGCCTGGATTTGATAAGACGGATACTACCTGATATTGCTGTCCAGCAGGAATATTTAAAGATCCTGAAGCAGTGGGTGGATCACCAATATTAGGTTCTGCTTGGTCTAATCCAAGATATCGATATCTGTCGTCTGTTAAACGGTTTTGAGGGGTTCTTTTTACTCTCCCGCTTAGATACTTAGGCATTACTATTCTCTAGGATACTTGCCACAAATTCCATTTGCAGTGGAGCGACCAATCCACCCTGAGTTGAAATTCCAACATTTACGCTTATAGTATTTGCTGTTGCTTCTATTAGATATAAATCTACATTATGTGCTGGATCACCAACTCTTGGATACGCATGTTCTGAGTCATTTCCATCTTGACTACAAGTAAATACCATTGAATTTGTAGCGATTCCTATTCTCTCAGTTCCTGTTGACATGGCATTCGCAGCAATTCCACCATTATTATCATCACCAGCCCAAGAATAAGGATAATTACCACCACTAATTACAGCACCACTCGCAGCAGATGTAAATGTATAAATTCCAGATACTCCTGTTGTTCCAACATTCAATGTAATTGTTGTGACTGTATCTGAAGTAATGCCGACTGCTGTATCATACGCTCCAGTATTTCCTGACTGTGGATATGAAATTGGTCCACTATTAGTTTGAAAATTAAGACCACCAGTTGCTAGTTTAACATTTGTTCCTGTTCTTAAATCATTAGCACCAATTGTGCATGTCATAATTCCAGATGTTGTATCAAACTCCACTGCAGTTGGAGTAAATGTTACAAGGGGACTTTTTCCTACATCTACTTCGAAAGTATTTGCTGTTATATTTGATATGGGTTTAAAGAAACCACTTACAGGATCAGTCGTTCTTGGATATGTCTTGTATGATGTATTACCATCCATTGTACATGTAAATGTCAATGAATTATCAAAAAATTTAACTATTGAATTAGATGTAAGATTATGACCAGTTGATGTCACTGTCATAATCCCAGATAAAGCATCATAAGTAGCACTCTCCACATTTTTGGTAGTAGCACTATTCATGATATTATGATTTGGAAGTGTTAAATTTAATACACCAGTTTTAGCATCATAAGTTCCAGCAGTAGCAGTATATCTCTGTCCTGTAGAAGTTCTTGTTACTGAATTTATTCCTGCTCTTACAAAAGTATGAATTGCTGGATTGAAGAAATGATTGATTCCGTTTGAAGTTCCAACTTCTACAGCAAATGATTTTAAATTATTGACATTAATAACAGTATATGATGCTTGAGGATCTGGGAAAATTGTAGTTGTAATACCTGAATTATTATTTGAGCATGTGAAAGCAATACCACCCATTGTAATCTGATCACCTTTAGTAAATCCGTGATTATCAATTGTAGTTACAGTTGCCACACCTAAAGGTTCATGATAAGTGACATCAGTTACTGTACTGACACCACTCTGTATTCCAGATATAAAAATACGATCTAAAGTTGTTGGTGTTTTTTCTAAAACTAATCTACCATCAACTATTATAACAGCATCATTAGGTGGTACTTCTACATCTTTTATAACTCGCACATCTCTTGTTAATCCTGTGCTTCTTGATTCCCTTCTTTGAAGAAAAGTAACTGTAGGAAAAGTTCCGATTCCAACATTAGCAACTTGAGCATATAATATCAACGCTGAAGCACCTGTAGGAACTTCATACAACTTTTGCAATCCTGGTGCGACAGGAACTGCGATTGATATAAACTTATTGACTGGTGCTATTGCCATATTATCTGAGTGCTAATATTAATGGTGTTAACTGTGCTTGAATTGCTCTGTTGAAATCTCTTCCTCGAATAGTAGAGGTGGTTTGATCAACAACTAAACCTTCACCAATTCTAAAATTACCCTTCTGATCGGTGCTAGTAAATGGAACTTGTCCCCCATTAATAGCAATAACCTCATTTTCTGTGATAGGAACTCCACCTTGGAAAGGGTTCGCTTTATTTATATCCGTACCAGCACCAATATATTCAAAGGAATGAGAACTTGTAATTATACGACTAATTCTTCTCAATTCAATATCAACTCCAGCATTAACTTTATATGGAACAAATTCATTAAAAGTAATTGTAGTTAATCCAGTTATAGTTGGTTCTGATGCTATAGCAACTGTAAATAATATTGGATCGGTATCAGCTTCTAACTGTGCGTTTCCACCTCCACTTACATTCACTGTAAATGATTGATTTGGTAAGAAATTTCTACCACTCGAAAGCACATCAATCGATGTTATTGTACCAGCAGCACTTACATTTGCTGAAAACTCAGGAATAATTGCTTCTGGTCCTAATGGAGTTGGAACTGTAACAAGTGGTGGTGCTGCTGGATTGTAATCACCTGGTAATCCACCATCTATTACATTAATCCCTCTTATCAACTTCATCGGTTCATTTAAAACCCCTGTAGCTGTCGTATCATTGTAATCTGCTAAATTTATTTTGAAGAATAAACCTTGACCATCAAAAGGTTTTCTAAACCTACCTTGAGAATCTGTACAATCATTGATTGGAATACTATCATTTTCGGCAGCAGTATTTGTAAATACTTGACCAGTAAACTCTGTCCTTCCAATACCATCTGCTTTTAATCCAACATTACCGAATGATGAGTTGGAGTTTGTTAAGTCGCACTGTCCACCTGTGACACATGATATTCCAATATCAGTAGCAATCGTAAAGATTGAAACTAACTGAGCATAAGCATTATTTGATAATGATACTCCAATTCCATTTTCATTATACTGAGTGAAAGAATCACATACCATAGATTTCAAATCCTGTCCAAGGTCTGTTGATCCTGTGAAATTAGCATTTGCATAATCACCATCAATTTTCATACCAATGCTACCAGTCATAAAATTAGTACAGTTACGAATGTATGGAGATCTCCATCTTCCACTAATTCCCTCATTTGCTGGACCTATTTCTGTAAAACCAGTGACTGCTTGAAAATCTATACCTGCATTTACTGCTGCCTGTGTTGGTGGAAAGGCAACTGCACCACAATTAGGATGATCATATGAAACACCACCCTTTCCATCATTATTAGGACCAGAAAAGTTTAAGTTTTGAATTAAACATCCTCTTCTCACATGAAAAACATCTTTAGTTCTATTTTGAGGAACGATAGTAACTAATCTTAAATCTTCTCCAGATACAGAAACATCAGTTCTCAGTCCGATTGGATTGTTTTCTACATAAGTTCCTGATCTGATTATAATTGTGTCACCTCCTTGTGCAATTGAGGCAGCTGCACCAATGGTTCTCTTTGCATCTCCCTCTAAGAATCCACTATTATTATCATCACCATCAACAGTTACCCAAATCGCATTTTCAGTGTCTACACCTGAAGGTCTCCAAGATACACCAGCTCCAATTGCAGATAATCTATAATCATTTTTTGTTTTATTAACATCATATCCGACACTGTTTAACTTATCAATTATTGAATTTTCTAACTCTAAAGTTCCAATTAATTTTGTATCTTGACCTACATTTAAGTTCTCTTCAATACCAACTCCACCTTGTTGAACTACAAGAGCACCAGTATCTTTATTAGATGATGATTCATTTGCATTTATTCTTACATTTCCACCAACATTAACATTTTCTTCAACACCCACTCCACCATCCACTATAAGAGCACCAGTATCTTTATTAGTAGATGAAGTTTGGTCTTCTATTATTACTTGTCCCGCAACATTTAAAGTTGAACCAATACCAACTCCACCAGCAACCCTTAAGGCACCGTCTGTTGAATTATTTGACGGTGAAGTTGATTCTATTCTAGTATCTCCACCAACAAATAATCTAAGAGCTATGGCAGTTCCACCATCAATTGTTACTGAACCACCACTAATAGAACTTGTGGCATCAGTTGTATCATTAAAATTAGAAACTCCATTAACATCTAACGTGCCTTTTAATAAGGTATTTTGATGAACTTCCAAATCATTACGGAGATCTGTTTTTAAATCTACATCTAAAGTATTATTAAGTGTTGTAGCACCATCAACATCTAAAGTATTATTAAGTGTTGTAGCACCATCAACATCAAGTATATTGTTAAGAGTTGTGGCACCGTCTACATCTAATAGATCATTAAGTGTTGTAGCACCATCGACATCTAATGTAGAATTTAAAGTAGTATCACCATCAACATCTAATGTAGCATTTAAAGTAGTATCACCATCAACATCTAATTTTGCATCAAAATCAACATCAAATGTAGCACGAAGAGTTCCATCTATATCTAAATCTCTAGCTGGATTATTGTTTTTAATACCAACTTTAGTCATCCTATAAATTGAAGCATTAGTTCCAGTGCCCTCATATCCCCATAAATCTTGAGTTTGTATCCTAGCAATCATGGTAGGATTGTCTGGATCTGGAATAGGAATCGTAGTATCAGTGCCAAGACCTAAACTATTAATTTGCACATAATTCATCACTGAGAATGTTTGTGCAACTCCAGGATTTGGTATATAAACACCCTCATCTTGAACTAACACGCCAAGTTGATCTATGGGAGAGGCAGAAATCCAACGAATACCACCGACATCCATATTCATATAATATCCATTGACACCTGGTGATTCTGAAGAATCGTAAATATGCCCATCAACTCTTATTGGTCCATTTACATCAAGTGAAACTGGACCTGTAAATGCCTCATTAATCCCTACAAATTTACCTGGACTAGTTGTTCCAATACCAACACTTCCTATTCCTGCTACTGTATCTGCTGTTACTACGAAAGTTCCAATTCCAGATCTTTCGATCATAAAACTATGTAAAGGATTACTTGTTCCAATGCCAACTGATCCATCATCTGCAATAATTAAAGCAGATTCAAATTCATCTATTGGTGAAAATGGATCTAAAAAATCACCTCCAACACCTACTTGAAATCTACCTTCAGGTTGAGTAGTTCCTACACCTACGCGACCTCCGATTTGTCCTTGCCCATCTCTACCATTAGTGGTGGAAATAGCAACAAATATACTTCCAGCAGCACCAACATTTAATCTTTGAAATACATTAAGGTATTCAATATCAAAATCGCCACCTACAG
>Ga0310343_10000727_pt1 | contig 16019 bp, 28 predicted proteins | sample HC15DNA2025_MG_FD_203519 | JGI IMG/M metagenome (GOLD analysis project Ga0310343, IMG submission 203519) | Marine microbial communities from station ALOHA, North Pacific Subtropical Gyre - HC15-DNA-20-25_MG | ecosystem: Environmental > Aquatic > Marine > Oceanic | place: Pacific Ocean: North... | reverse complement strand
AAGTCTTGTGCCATTCTTTACTCCTATAACGCTATAGCCATTGCTACGGCAAAACCTTTTGATGCACTACCAGAGGTTATTCCTAAATTAGCTGGTGTAATCTTTTTCATTGTACCACCATCATCTACCAAAACAAAGTCAGCATCACTACTTGATGTTGTGGTTGATGGTGTGTCTGAGTTACCTGTTGTTATTATTGTGTTGCCTTCTATAGTTACAACTCCAGCACTCGATCTTGCTAAAGTTGTATCACTAGCATGACCTAATTCTATATTACCAGATGTTGTCAAACTAGATAAAGTTCCTACTGATGTAATATTTGTTTGTGCTGCTGTTTGCAAAGTACCTGTTAATTGTGTAGCTGATAACCGACCAGTGCTTGGATTGTATGTTAAATTTCCATCCATCTCTAATCCAACATTACCAGTGCTAGATGTAGCATCTTCTACAAATGTAATTAAGTTTTCTTCGTCAGTGCTTTCATTATCTGTTACAAGCACATGAGATGAGTTTGTTGAATTAGTTGCATTTGTAACTGTTACGCCTGCAATAACTGTGTTTAATGCTGTGCCATTTACTGTGATTGCATCAGCTTCTAATGTGCCATCTACATCTACATCACCAGAAATATCTAAGTCTGCCATAACTGCTGTTCCAGTTATAGTAGGAGCAGTTAAAGTTTTGTTTGTTAATGTTTGTGTGATATCAACAGCAACTAAATCTTGTGTACCACTATCTCCACTATCAGGAAGTCTTAATGTATTTGCTGCGGCAGCAGAGTGTGGTTGTGGTTGCAATGTTTGAAAGTGGGCATTAGACACTTCGCAATACATTCTAAGAGATGCTGGTGATCCACTGTTTGATTTGAAGGCAATTACACCACCTTCTACAGTAAGATCATCACCCACAGATAAATCTGCACCTAATGTTGCATTACCACTTGCATCTAAAAATACAGTCTTTGACGCTGGCAATGTGCAAAATATAGTTTTAGTTCCTGCACTAAAGTTCACCGCATTATCACTATTTGAACTGCTAATAACTGTTGTTCTAGCTATAGTACTAGAATCACTACTTAATGTACCTAAACCAACTTCAAACTCTGCCGTGCCTGGTAATGTTACTGCATAATATGTTGTATTAGAATTACCAACGCCAGTGCCAAAAGTTTCAAAGCCAGTTACGGCTCCAGCTAAAGTAAACGTACCAGTGCCAGTTGTGGTAGTAGTTTCTTTTACTCTATCGTTTAATACTAATGCCATTATTTGAGCTCTATCGTTAAGTTGTTTGCATTTATTCTAAATATGTCACCACTTGCTATTGCTTTACTTGCATCAAGTGCACCTATAAACAAAACATTACCACCAGATCCCACAACATCTAAACTAGCACTTGCATGAGTTGCTATAAAAACATGAGTTATAGTATTATTTGTCCCACCAGAAGCTGCAAATTCTATGTTTGCGGCATTTTTTATTGTCTGTGTATCTGCTGATTCAGCAGTTAGTGTCCAGTTAGATGCTGTAACTTGTACTCTCGCATAGTTTGTAAAAGTTGCTTCTGTTATTGTTGGGTCGCCAGACTCTCCAGTTGAGTCATTAAAATTAGACACTGCCGTTGCTAGTCCAACATAAATGCTATCTCCAGGTGTACTAAATGATGCTGCGTTATTTTTAAAGATGAAACTTAAAAGCCTATTCTCCAAAAAGGTGGTTGCTGCGTTTGCTGTTGCCATATTCTACTCCTATGTTCTCGGTCTTGATGGTAGACCAACTCTATATCCATCTGTATTTTCTCTTGCTTCTCCTAAATCTTTTAACCTTTGCAAGCTTGCCATAAATAGATTTGTATAATTTGTAATAGTGTCCGCCTCACCTTTCATAAACGCATAAGATTCAACTATCGAGCCATATAGTAAAGTAAAAGGTGCATTTGTACTTAGCCATGTAGTGCCACTATCTGCACCAGCTGTTAAGCTCGTTGGCCTATAATAATAATGAAGCTCTATCGTGTAATTACTATTTGGTGTTGGTGCTAACATAAAATTGTTTTGATCAAATCTAGCATAATATTTTGGGAGTCCAGTAGTTGTTGCTGCTGGTGTATACTCTCTTAAAAAATTAACATCCTTCGGTAATAAAAAACTTTCTGATCCAGATGTTGTTATTTGCAAAGAAAATGAAGCTAAATAGTCGGAAGGAACTGTTAAAAACTGATCAGATGACGTAAGAGTGCTCGTAACATTTTTTCTAAAAATTTCTAGGTCAACAGTTTCAAATATTTTATTTTCTGCACCTTTAATAAAATTATCTAAATTGTTGACAAATGTAGTCTCTGAATTATCTACATAATCTTGAATTGCTGTTTTTAAAGTTGCTAAAGTAAAACTCATTAATTAGTTATAGTGACTGGTCCAGCACTTGCGAACCCCCCACCACCTTTCTGTGTAAAACTAGCTGTTGATCCAGATGCAAAAGTGTAATTGTTATCATCTACTTTTGTTATAGAAAAACCTGAACTTGAATTAATTGTTGATCCCGCTATGCCGCCAAAATTAGTTACATCTCTAAACCTAACTGTATCACTTGTTGATCTTCCATGATTAGGCTCATTAACCGATACTGTGGCTGAACTTGATGTAGCAGTAAAAGCATTTAAAGGCAAAATGTTTGGAACTGATGTTTCTGTTCGATCTGGTCTTGCGTCTTTTATAGCTTGTGCATCTGCTCTTGTTTTTAATGGCTCTAACTGCGGATGTTTCTCTTCATATTCATCTTTGCCAACTATTGAGCCATTCCATTCCTTTCTTGTATCTTTTAACCTATATCTAAATCCAGATCTGTCTGAAATCCTATAAGCGTATTTTCCACTAGCAAAACCAGTCATCAACCTACCTTATAATAATCTAATTTAGGTGTAACATTAAAAGCAGATCTATCTCTGTCCTCTGCCATAGCTCTTTCAAACTCTTCTTCATAAACAGTTTTAAGCAATTGTATTCTGTCAGGTGCTTTTTTCATAGCTATATAATAAGCCAATCCTGCTGTAAGACAAGGTATAAATCTAAATGGTATCTCCATTGTATTTACCTGAGTATCAGCATCTTGTATCCGTGTTAAGGCATCAAAATGTATTACATCTGTGCTATTTTCAGGAGTTGGGTAAAGTTTTAAATTAGGGGTAATTTGTCTATCTAAAAAATATTGTGTAGGTCTACCCGTTGATGTTTTGTTTGGCAAATTTAGAAAAGCATCTCTACTAATTCTTGTCATTGAAAAATCAGTGCCACTTCTTCTTACAACCAAAGATAAAATATCAATAATGTCTGTACCTAAAGAATATTCTGAATCGCTTGCAGTTAAAGCTTGCGTTCTTTGTTCTATTGTCCATTGATTTAGGCCACGATTTGCCCACTCAGCAAGCATAATATTTAAAGAACGCTTTGCAGTTTGCAAATCATAGCCTGTTCGTGTTTCTAAGCCACATCTTTCATAAGCCTCTTCAATGTACTCAGCTACATCCAAATCAAAGTTAGTAGAACTTGAAGTTGCCATTAGGCTTTACCACCTTTTTTCATCTTCTTCATTGCCATTCCACCACCACGCATTTTCTTTGGTTTCATAGCCATGCCACCACCTCTCATTTTTTTGACTTTGCCGCCTTCCATCATTTTAGCAGCTTTAGCTAAATCTTTAGACATAGCCATCATTTTTCTAGGACTCATTGCCATACTTCACTCCTTTTAAGATTGTTATAGTATTGTTGTCTTTGCTCATAAATATCTTCAACATTGTATTCATTATAATATTTATCATAATAACCAAGTTTCTTCAATTTATTTGCACTTTCTTGAAGCTTTGTTAATCGTTGTACGAATATCAAAGCATATTCTTCCTTTACGAGATTTGTAAACGTGCCGTCATCTATCAGCTCATTTACATCATCGTCAGGGTGGAATCCCATTAACCAAATGTCTTTTTGTTTGTAAAGACCTTTGTGAATTTTTTCATTTACATTGCTTAAATGGTTGTGAAATTTTTCATTGTTTTCAAAGCACATATCGACAATGATTATTAAGTCTTTGTTATCTTTGAAACAATCTATCAAAGTATCTAAGCAATAATATGAACTGGTATTTTTAAAAGCAAAACTTACTTTTTTATCCTTCCATGCTGTCTTGGCAAAAGGACAAGATGGAAGATTGTTATAATTTTTGTTTGGCTTTTCTAATGCAAATCTTGACCACTCACGAATTTCTTCACAAATTTGATCCTCAAGATTTTTATACTCATCCATTACTTTTTCTTTCTACGCCTAGCAGCTGCCACTCTTCTCGGCTTACCAGCTGGTTGACCTAATCTTTTCTTTTGTGCGATACGTTTTCTTTTTTCTGAGGCAGACATCTCTGAAGCAGTCTTCGGAGTTTTCTTGCTAATCCTTTTACTTGGACGACAATAAGGCGTGCCACGTTTTTCACCCTTTTGACGACCACATTTTTTACCTGTCCTAACATCTTTCCAGTCCTCCTTAAACCAACGCTTGAGAGCTAAACCAGCTTTTGTTTTTCTAACAGCCATTATCTAAACTTTGTTACTTTTCTTCTATTGCTCATAACTGCACCACAACCCCTTGCAATATTAGGATTTTTAGATGGTCGTTTGACTTTACCCTTTGACACATTTCCGCCATTTTTCATCTCAACTACACCACCCATAGCTTTTTTCTTAGCTTTTTTGCCACCTTTTCCATAGTTGGCGGCACCTACCTTTCGGCATTTTGCGATGGCTCCTGAAGCATAAGCTGATGGAAAAACTCTATATCTAGCTTTTACTTTATGATAACAAGCATCTTTAGGCATAATTTATCTCCTTCTTATTTTCCAACAATTGCACATCCATTCTTTTTTTTTGCATCTTAGACATACTTTTACTGGCTCACCTCTTACTACTTCGCCTTTTTTTAGCGGCACAATGTGCTTTTTGAGAAAATCCTTTAGGTCGTTTACAATTGATCTTCCTCTTCCTACTGGCACTCCACTTCCTTTTCTGAGGTGGCTTTGACACTTGTCGTGCCATTTGCGACCTCCCCATAACCATTAAAAAAACTTCTCAAGAACCGCTACCCCAATGATAACTCCATAGATACCCCATAGTCTAGTATCAAGTTTATTTAACTTATTGTTTATCCCATCAAATCTAGCATTACATACAGATTCATGTTTTTCTAACATCTTTAATAATTCTTTACTGGTCATCTAACACTTCCATCTTCTTCTTGCTTGTCTCAATCTACTATTTGGATTTTTGGCTGCCTTTGGAAATTTTTTCATTTGTCCAGCTGATCTGGCACAAAATGACTTTCTTCTTTTAGCTGCTTTACTCCCTTTTTTAACTTTACCTGTTACGGCTGTTTTAAGTTTACTACCTGGATTTTCTCTACGATAACGAGCTACTCCAGCTTTAGTCATTCCCGCTCCACTCTTAGTGGAACGGAAATACTTTTTAGTTTTTGGAGGTTGCTTGTCAGGCTTCCTAGCCATTAGTCATAGCTCTTTCTAACTTGCATTATGATTGTGTAACTGTCTGCTGATGAATGACCCACTGTGGTAAACATAATATCACCAGTTACACCAGAACTTGCTGGATTTGTTAATCCACCAAATGATGTGTAATCGTGATGTCCACTTTGATTTTCACCTAACTCAATACAGAAATCATCTGTTGAAGCATCAAATAACACTTTAACTTTCATGCCATTACACTGCCACCAAATTTTTTCTATAGTGGCTCTGCTACAAGCCTCTCCTCTAACATTTGTCGCTAGAGCTGAAACATCAACTTTTTTTACTGCACTTTCACCTGATCCATCAGAGATGTTGGTAAACTTAAAGACAGCAGTTTGATGCCCGTCAACTAAAGTTTGCGAAGTAACTGCGTCTGCCATTTAAACCTCCCTATTATTGATCAGCGAAAGCAGGTGCTGTCGTTGATGTCACGCTACCAAAAATTTGATAATTAGTTGTATCTTTTCCAACTATTGTTACATCAAATGCTTGTGGAACATTTATTTGAAAGCTACTTTCTGAATTACCATCTGGAAATACAGCACTTATTGCATTACCATCTTGATCGTGAAAAGTTATATTGCCAATATAAAAATTTGTATTGCCTGGTGTTACGATAATGGCATCTGTTCCGTCAGCGGCTCCACCAGCGTAAACAAATCTAAAAACAGATCCAGCTATAGGTGCAGGCAAAGTGTATGTATTATCTTGTGATCCATCTGGCACAAGTAAAATTCTACCACTATGAGTTGCATTTGTTAAAGTTACATCTCCATCAGATAAACTAACTGGTGCTCCACCTAAAGTTGTTACCTCTGTGATTGCTCCAGTAGTTGCGTTTTTACTGATAGTCTTGATCGTGCTTTCAGACCTAATAGGACCTGAGAATGTTGTATTAGCCATGTAAATCTCCTTGTCTTGGCTATTGTCGAAGTTAATTCTTCGTCAAGGTAATTTAAGTATACACAAAAAAAAGGGGTCTGCATAGACCCCTTAAAAAATATGTAATTATTTTTATGCGGCTCCCGGTGAACCAAAGACAGCACGAGGATCAGAAAAACCAAAGGCATAACGCTCTCTAGCTTTATATCTCATGTTGCCTGTATCAAAGTCAGCTTCCATGCTTGTACTTAATGGAATTCTTTCAAAGTATTTAAATCCATTAGGTGCATCTGTTTTGATGAAAAACGCATCTGTGTCTGTTAAGAAGTGGTTAATTGTATAACCCTCTGGTAACATACCCATGTTTTTGATTGCGTTTACATCGTTGTCAGAAGTACCAACTCTTAAAGTTGACTCAAGCAGTCTATCTGCAACAAACTGTAATGCAGGTGGAATGATAAGTTTCGTTCCTCTTAACGCAACAATCATATTTCTCTCATCAACAAAGTTTGAAATGTCAATAAGAGCATTTTCTAGTGATGTTTCGTTAAGGTCTGCAGCAGTTGATGGCTCATTTCTAAATGTGCCACCACCACCTAATGGGTGGTCTGTTGCACAAAGCTCTTTGCCATCACCACCTGTAAAGCTTGAATTAAACGCATTGTTTAATGTAGCAGCAGCTTTGACTTGCTTTGTGTGTGCCATTGATCTTGCTAACGCTCTTGTGTATCTAGCTCCAAGCTGGTCATACAAGTTGTCTTCCATTGCTTCTTCTGTTAATGCAAAAGCTAATGCAATAGTTTCCATTGTATATCTTGAAGTATACACTTCGTTTGCAGTATCAAATTCTACGCCTGCACCTTCTGATTTTACTGAAGCATTTCCAAATCCTGATAACATTACTTCTTCTTCAAAAGCTCTGTCAGAATTTTCTGTTTCATAGATTTCTAAATGCTCTTGATCATAACGATCATATTCCATGCCGAATAATGCGTTAAGACCAGGTTCTAACTCTTTTACGAGTTGTGCTCTTGATATAGCCATAATCTAATCTCCCTTACGCTAATCCAGCAGACTTCTGTCCAAATATGTGATTTTGAATCACAACATAGACATTAGTTGCATCTGATGAGACATCGTTATTTTCTGGATCTTGAGAAATATCAATCGCTTTGAGTGATAGAGTTGCGGTGGTTGCACCATCGCTAACATTTAACTCTGCACCAGAAATACCTGTTACAGTAGACCCTGAACTTGTATAAACAATATCAAAGTTACCAAATAAATCTGCAACTGGAAATGCAGCATTACATTGAATTTCAAAGACAACATTTGGATCATCTATGATAAAAGCTTCAATGTCTGACGCATTTGTGCTTGCAGGATAAAAATTGGAAAAGGTTTCTTTTCCTGTTGTAGGATCTGTAAATCTACAACCATTGAATACTCCAACTATTGGTACTGTACCACCATCAGCGTGTACTTCTACACCGCCTCCAGTTACTTGAGCGACCATATCGCCCTGAAATATAGCAGTTCCGTAATTGGCAGCAATTCTATATCGGCTTTGACCACCAGTATAAGGGGCTCCCCCTATCATCTTAATTGGTCTCATGCCAAAAGCAGCATCTTGATTTGCCATTTTTAACTCCTAAGTAAGAATTTTATTAACTTTGCCTCTTGCCACCAAAGGCGACTTGAGACTTCCTATCTTTAGATATTGGCATCGCAGGGTTTGATTCTTTCATCAAATCTCTGTCAACGGCCTCCATCTGTGTGTTGGTTTTATCCCTAAAATATCGATTTCTTTCTTCAACAATCTCTTCGGGAATCCGTGCTAATAAAAGTCCTCCTTGACCAATTACTCCAGCGTTTTTGCCTTCATCAATCACAGGAAAATCTGCATCTGGATAGTCCTCTGCACGCACTAATTCATATCCTTCTCTTTGTCGTTTATGGATATTTGCTTTATCGTCATAATCCATAACTCGTTCTCTAATCCACCTATGCTTATATCCAATAGGTGCTGGTGGAGCATCTAAAACTGATGGTGGTCTCCAAGCTTGTTTTCTTTCCTGTTTTTCACGAGTTGCAGACTCTCGGTTAGCTCTATCTACCATCTTAGGCTCCTTTCCTGGAATCAATTTTAGCTACCTCTTTAGCATATTGCTCTAAAGGTATTCTCATTTTTTTAGCAAACGCAACCTGTCCAGGTGTTAGTTCTATTTGCTTTTTCCGCCCACTATTAGAAACGGCTTTGCCGTTAACAGGTGCAACAGTCTGGGCGACTTTTCTGTCACTCTGAAACTTGTGTGGAAACTCTTTTCTCATACGTTTATCAATTTCCATGTAATATTCATCTGTAGATGGGTCTATTCCATCTTCAGCAACAACTTGTTCATGTATAGCTTGAGCACCTCTTGTCATAACCATGTCTTTGCCAAACCATGAGTTTTTATCAAGCCAACCTTGTAACTTTGGATCTAATTCTTGTTTTTGCGGGGTCTGCCTCTTTGGGGCTTCAGATTGTCCCTCATCTTTTTCAGTTCCTTGAGTTTCGGTTCTAAGTTTTTGTATTCTGAGTCTTTCGTTCTCAATAGCGAGTTTAGCCATGAGGTCACTTGCCTCAGACATTTTTTCAGCATCTCCAGCATCAAAAGCCTCCTTATAAAGTTTTTTTGCTTGAGCAGTTTGTGCTTCTATTCTGTTTCCAAATTCAGATGTGTACCCAGTATTTAACTGTGTAAGTTGTTTCTGTAATTCTTCATTTTTCTTTTTTTGCTCTTCTGCATATTTAAAAGCAGCATCAGCCTCTTCCAAAGCTTGTTTTCTTTTTGCTGTTAATTGATTTATACGCTTTTGAACATTTTCAGAATAATTTTCTAATTCTTCTTCTGGTTGTTCAGACCGAACATCTGTTCGCTCTTCTTCTTTTGCTTCAACTTTTGGAGTCTCTTCTTTTTTTTCTTCTGACTCGTCAATATCTACAATTACATTTTGTTCGGGAGCTTCTTGCTCTACTACTTTTTCTTGTGCTTCATTCATCATTACCTCCACTATACATAAGAAATATCTGTTGGATCAAGTATTTTTGCTATAATATTATCATCATTTATGAGCCTTAACTCAAGACCCTCCACTTTGAACCTATTTCCAGCATATCTACCCATAAGCACCCATTCTTTCTCAGAACAGTATGCTCCAGTTGGGAATTTATTTACGTCTTTATATGCGTCAGGACCCATTTTTACGACATAAGCGACTACTGTTGCAAATGATTCTCTATCTCTAGTTGCATCTGGTATGTATACACCACCTTTTGTCTTTTCTTTTGGATAGTATGGTATGACCAAAAGTCTATAACCAGTTGGTTGTGGAAGTCTATCAATAACAGATGAATCTATTTTTGATGGATCGTCTTCATTTTTGTTGGGTTCTTTATCTTGACCAAATCCTTTTCCTATAGATGGTGGAACTGGATTAATTTGTTTTTTTGCCAGTAATCTATCTGGCACATAGAGTTTTTTACTCATCGTCTATTCCTTTCATCGAGGTTCTAATTTCTTCTTCGCACCAAGTCAGTCCTCGTATTTGACCTACTGCAAACCGATAGTCTTCCATAGAAGCTATCGAGCCATCTGCCAAAGATTGTGATAATTCATCTCTTCTTTGACGTATGTTCTTTAATAAATGTTCTGCTACCTTCACACCATCCATTATTCTTCTTCCTTATCCTTTAGCTCTATTACTGTCAAGCACATTGGACATTGATAAACATCTTTTAGTTCCATTTTTTTCAACGCCACCTTGCATCTAATGCAAAGTTTATCTGTCATTTAGTTAAACCTTTTTGCTTCTCGTATGTCCGCAATCCACCAATTCCTAGCATTCCGCCGAGAACAGTTAAAAGTGTACCCATATCAAATTCAGGTAATTCTGGTAATTCTGCACCAGCAAAACTTGCACCAAATATAATTAAATCTTTTAAAATAAAATGATAGGCAAATGCAATAGCACACACCCATCCAACAGCAGGCCGCCACCCACCTTTAAATATTGACCCACTGGCGGCTTCTGCTTTGTTAATTTCTAATTGAGCAAGCAAAGCCTCTTGGGCGTGTTTTTCAGACATGGTAGCTATCTCGTGGGCGAGCTTTGCTTTTTGATCTTTGTCTTCTATAAATTTATCTAATAGCCCAGTAACTGGACCTATAAGTGCTTGTAACATGGCTACCTCCTAATACACTTTAGTTCTTTTGTCGTCTACATATGCAACGAGTTTACACATACATTTATAACTTTCAACCTTTTCTGGTATTTGTACAGATTGTTCAGTAAGTTTTTCAGCGTAATACAAGCAATCATTTACGTCTTTAAAGTAAATTTTTGCGTCTACATTCATGTTTAAAAAACAAGTTAATAAAAAAGCACTCATGTTTTTCTTGATTTTTTTAAAGCTTCTTTTGCTTTTTTTGCTATTTGAACAACTTCATTTTTTTTCATCACTTTTGCCCTTTGTTCCATGACAGTAAGGATTTGAATTTTTCTAGCGTAAGGCTTGTTAATTCTTTTAACCTTTCTAACTGTTGCACGAGCATCAGCAGGAGTTGCAAATTTAATACTAACAGTATCTTTTGGATTTTCGTCAGTATAGAGTCTTCTGCCAGAACCTTTAGGTTTTTTGCCTGTACCAGTTTTTGGATCTTTTTTTGCCATTTATTTACCATTTCTATTCATTATCGCAGATGCTCCCATATATGCAGCAACGATGCCACCGCCAGTGATATAAAACAGATTACTAATATCGGCAAGTGCTTTGACTCTGTCGAGATCGACAAAAAACATCGCAGCAGTAAAAGTAGCCATAGCAACCAAACTAGCAGTAGCCATACGTCTTTGAGCTCTTTGCTTTCGTAAATCATGCTCAAGTCTTTTGATCTCTGCCATATGCTCAAACTCGTCATCGCTAACTATTCCGTCTTGATTGATATCGTAAGAAGCATATTTAGATTTGTCTTGTAATTTTTTTTGTTTCATCTTCTATTTTCCTTATACATCCAAGCAAGTAAAAACACAAAACCTATTACTGTGCAAAACAAAACAAACCAGCCAACATATTCCCATATCTTTCTTATAAGCTCCTGCCTCTCATAAATCTCCTCTTTTCGTTTCTTTCTTATCTCCGCTTCCATTCGAAGAATCTCATTCCAGGAATTGGCTCCATAGTGAAAATTGATAAATGATTTAAGTTCTTGACGTTGTGCTTCAAGTTTTTTCTTAGCTGTAAAAGCCTCTATTGCAGAAGCTTCTATCTCTCTGCCTTTAAACAACTTTCTAAGTGGTGAAGCATTCTTTGCAGTCTTCTCAGTATTCTCAACATCTGAAACGGCACCCATCCAACGGCTTAAATCTTTTCCCATAGATTCAATTTCACGCCCTGCGGCGAAACCTTTTTTGATTGCGTTGAACGCCGTATTAGCTGCCGTTATAGCTATGCCAATTGAAGCGGGATCGAGCATTAGAATATACCCTTAAATTTTTGTGGTTTTGCTATTTCAGAAAACTTTTTGATGATGCCACCATCACGCTTTTTTACTGGCTTTTTTCGCTTTCTTTTTCGGCTTGTTGATTTTGGCTTGGATCTCCCCGCTGTCGACAATGCTATCGCTATTGCTTGTTTCTGAGGATATTTCTCCGACCTCAACTTCCTTATGTTTTGGCTGATCGTTTTTTGGCTTTTGCCTTTCTTCAACGGCATCTAGCACTCCCTCTTTTATTAATCTTCTTTGCCTTTTCTTCTCTTTTTCAACTTGCCATATCTTTTCTCTAACGGAGCTAACCATAATTTATCCTTTCATTGCTTTCATTGCAGCGATATCTCTTTGAGTTTGATCTCTTTGAGCCGCTATTTCTTCTTGTTGATCTAACCTTTGTTGATCAAGAAGCACATCATTTCTCTCTTTTTCTTTATCAAGTGTTTGCTTTTTCTCAAACTGGTCTTGTTTCTGTGCAATCTCTTGCCCTCTCAACGCTAACTCTTGTTTTCTGATTGTTACAAGTGGGTCTTCACTTGGCGGAGGAGTTAATGCTTGAGCATATTGTTCTTGTATTTCTGCCGCTATTTCTGCACTTCTTGATGCCACTTGATCTTGTATTGTTTTCATAGCATTTGGATCTTGTTGCATCATCATTTGTTGCTCTGGAGGAATAGATGCCATAACTTCTTGTTGTGCCTGCATTTCAGACATCATGGCAATATGTTCAGATATATGTCCTTGCAATGTCATAAGTATTGCAGCATTAGCTTGTGCAACTGGCGTGCTGATCATAGCTAAATGAGCTGTAATATGTGCTTGATGATTTTGCTCTGGAAAAGCTTGTAGACTTCCGCCTTTAAGTGCCTCTTGGTTTTCTTTTGCTGGATTCATGGGCATTGGCTGTGGGGGAGGTTGTAACACAGCCTCTATGTTCGTAACCCCTAATGCTTCATACATTTTTCTATAAGCTTGGTACATTCCATTCGGCCCATGAATATCTGGATTGCTTTGTGCTAACTGCAATTGTGTTTGTGCTAAAGCAATACGTTGTGACATAGAAAATATGTTTGGATCAGAAACTGGCAGTATGTCTATACGATCATCAAAATCTGTTTGTTTTATTTCTGGTGGTGCTCCTGGTACTTGATATGGATACATAGGCACATCCATAGCAAATATTCTAGCTAATAACTTAAATTCTATCTTTTGTGAATAATGTAATCGTTTATGAATTGCAGACATCACCTTTGTGCCACGTTCCATAATAGCCATTGTGGTTCCAACTGGTGCGTTGCCTTGCATCTCACCAACTTTCATGTCAGCCATTGATGCAAAGCGTCTACCAGAGTCGATAAGCGTTCCAAGTAAAGAATACAAGGTTTGAGATGGCTCCTTAAATGGCAAAGGCATAATTGCTTGACGCAAATCCATGCCAACCATATCTACATCTCTGAACTCGCCAGGATTTAGTGGAGACTCGTCATCTCTAATCCTTGCACCTCTTGCTTTAAACCCTGCAGGTAAGTTAGACAAAGTACCTGCGTCAATTAATTGTCTAAGTATTGATGTTGATGCTCTTGATAATCCACCTATCATATGAGTAAGGCCAAAGCCATAAAACCCAAGACCAGGTAAGAACTTATAATGAACAAAATAAGGGATCTTCCTACGGAACGGATCACCTTCATTGAAATTCCTTTTGATTGATAATACTTCACCAGATTTCTCCACTATTGTGACGACATAAGGCATTTTCAATCCAGTAGGTTCTCCATCTTGACCAGTGTCTTCAAACCCCACCAAATCTAAATCTGTGTGAATTTCATATAAAGTTATTTCTTCGTTGTCGCTTGTGCCTTTTCCTACACCTTGAATATCGTCTATTGTTTCTTTGACTTCATCATAACTACTCCCATCTGATGAAGGTAAATCTATATCCTTATAAAACCCTTGAAGTTGTAACTTTCTAATCTCATTTTTGCCCATACGAACAACATGAGTTATGCGTGTAGATGTTTTTAAATCTGTTGCATTGTAAGGAACAATTAAGTCCTCTGCATGAACAAATTTAGAAACAGCTCTCTGCATAGAAGGGTCAAAATAAACTTTTTTAAATGCTGAGCCTACGATTGGAAGATAAAATAACATTTGATCTAATTCAGGATCGTATTCTTCCATCTCGTAAGTTATTTGATAATTCATATAATTTTTAACACGCTCTGCTTGTGCTAGAAGTTCTGGACTTTCTGCACCAACAATATGTGTTCTAACAGGTCCACTAGCTGGTAACATTTCTCTATAAGCTTGTGCTTGAAACTGTGTAACGCTTTCTGCTAATAATGGATGAACAACGCCAGATGCACCTTCAAAAGGCTCTGCTCTGTCTTCATAGTTCATTCCAAGTAATTCTAAGCCACCTTTGTACTGTTCCTCCCAATCTCTTCTTGATGAAATGTCATCATCAATCGCACCAACTAGATCACTGGAAACAACGCCTAAATCAGCATCATCAATAAACTCTGCTAAATTTGCATTGAAAGGAACTGGCATAGTAGTTTCTATCTGCTCTTGTATTTCGCCAATAATAGCAGACCCATCATCAAGTTCAGTTACGCCTGGAGTAATCTCTGCTTCAGGTAAAGGAACTTGAATACCTTGTGGTTGTTCTGGGTTTTCTACACCATTTACTTTTTCAATAGCCATAATTATCTAAGCTTAAACTTTCCACCTGCTCTTGCGATGCCCATGCCTTTACAGACACCACCACCTGAACCCATCTTAACAGGTCCGCCATCTTCAAACTTTTTCGCTAATGCTGGGTCCATCTTTTCTTGCACAGCTTCTGGCAGTTTTGAAAACCCTTTAAACTTTTTTGGAACCGCTTCACCACCAGTTTCCATTTCTTTAGCCTTAACCTTTTCAATCGCCTCTGCTAATCCACCATCTTTTTTATTTTTAATAAATTTAATACCACCCTCTGGCTGAACTCTAATTGTTCCATCTGGTAGTTTTATCTTGCCAGTATATTTTATTTTACCATCTTCAACTTTGATAATTGATCTTTCTGACATATTACTCTCCTGTTTCTGGGTTAACCATTCTTGATTTAGTCATATTAACAACCTCTCCACCACCACTCATCATAATTGTTTGTTTTTGAACACTAAACGGACTTTTTGAATCTGCTGTAATATCAAACTTTTGTGGCTTTGCTTTAACTTTAGTCCTTTTTGCTAGTTTTTTCAAATTCTTTGTAAGCAAGGCATCTTTCTTCTTCTGTTTATCAACTGACTTGATACCAGTTTTGCCACTAGCAATTGTCTGAATAGTTTGAGCTACGCTCTTTAAAGGGTCTTTTGATACTGCCATTAGTAATACTCCATCTTTCTTCTGTAGTTTGGCTCAAACTCTTCATCGTCTGGCGTAGTGATAAAACCACCTTGCCTAAATCTTAGTATAGCCTGTGTCATTGAATCTGCCAAGTCATCATGGTCGCCATGTGGAAAACTTGCACATTCTTCTACAACTTCTTCTGCAAAATTAGCATCAGGTCTATACACCATGCCACTCTCAAACACTGGTGCACAGGCGTTCATACGAGCAAACTTGTCTGCACCTTTGCTTGGTGTAAAAGGCGTAACTGGCACGCCCATTCTTCTGAGCTCTTGAGTAAGCGGGGTGCCACTTGCTTTCTGTTCTATAAGAATCATGTCAGGATCATATGCTTCGCACAGTTCTTGTGCTTTAAGTTTAAGTTCTGGGAAATCCCATCTGCCTTTCTCGGCATCAAGCAAGATGATGGCATCTCCTTCCCCCTCGATGGGAGTAAAAATACCCCAAGTAGTAATAGCACTATAATCAGAACGCTCATTCTTAGTAAAAGCCGTGTCGTATGACTGTATGATGTAGGAACAGGTAGGTGGCTCACTACGATTCCAAACATTCCACCACTCCCTTTTAATTATCGCCCCTTCTTCGGCTGTTGGATTTTGCATATACTGGGCGTTCCACTTGCCTACGGGTATCGAGGCTTTCAC
>Ga0310343_10000726_pt1 | contig 16024 bp, 14 predicted proteins | sample HC15DNA2025_MG_FD_203519 | JGI IMG/M metagenome (GOLD analysis project Ga0310343, IMG submission 203519) | Marine microbial communities from station ALOHA, North Pacific Subtropical Gyre - HC15-DNA-20-25_MG | ecosystem: Environmental > Aquatic > Marine > Oceanic | place: Pacific Ocean: North... | reverse complement strand
TTGGGCAAGCTGAATCCCGCCTGAACCCCTCAAGGTAAACCAGCCAAGTTTTTTGGAAAGAGTGAGGACGGGAGTGAATCGGACGATAAAATCATCCTCGCTTTTAATCTCACCGGACGCGATGAGACCGGAATTGGAGTTTTTGGATGCCGTGTAGGCGGTCGAAGAAATACCGAAAACCCGAGAATCGTACTCCCCCGACAACGTTGCCGAAAGATCCAGTTTGCCAAAGGCGGTTTCCTTCAATCCAAAGGCAGGTGCAGGCAGTAGAGTAAAAAGGAGGATAATTCTGATCAAAACACTCTTCATTTGATAAACGAGATGAATTAGTATTAAAAAGGGCAGGTCGACAATTAGACCACTTGAGGATTGGGGTGTCAACAACTACGTAATTCCATAACAATTTGAACTTTAGATGAATCGAGAGTCGAAATTACTTATGTGTGGATTAATTTTGACCTCATGGGCTAAGGCGGGGTTGGGGCATCCCATAAATCTTTGGATCGTGGATGTTATTGTCCTTTTTTCAATCCTTTCCCTCTTGCTGAATGACAAAAAGTACAGAAAGCGTATTATGCTTTCCTTTTTACCCATAGTTCTAGTCTGTTTGCACTGTATGGTTTCATGGACTAACCCGAGTTATCGGATTATCTCGCAAGAGGACATGAAAAAGATTGATTTCGACCAATACTTTTCTCGTGAAACGAATGTCGAAAAGATAGAAATACTGAGAAACGGGTTCAGGAACATTGCAGTGGCTCAAGATAAGGATCCCAAGCTTGCCTTGGCGATATTCCTCGATTTGAAAAATCAATTTTATGATAAATACGGCCAAGCTGATTCTCCCTCTTTGGACTTGCTCGAGCTCTATGAAGACAAATTAAAAAATGACCCAATACCCTTCTTGCCCGAAACCCCATTTAGTGATAATTCGTCCATCTATTCGAGCATACATTTCGTCTGCCAGCTAGCCTTTGGAGTCCTCATTTTTTTATCACTGAGGACTAGGCGTGAAATTAGGTTTTTTATCTATTTAATAGCCATCAATGGAGGATTTCTCGCACTCGCAGGGATCATCCAAAAGCTCAACTACGTACCCGACGAGAACCTAAAGGAGATATTCGGGATCTGGGACACGCCCGAACCTAGGTATTTTTTCTCCAGTTTTACCTACAAGAATCATTGGGTTTCCTTTGCCCTTTTATGCCTGTTTGCATCCTTGGCTATTCTCTATCGGCAAATTAAAAATTGTAGAGGCAAAATCATACATGAAAAACGCCTTCTTCCCATAATTCTCTCGGTTTGTTTGCTCATTGCGGCCATTCCCTACTCGGGATCGCGTTCCGGGGTGACCGTACTCCTATTTTGTTCCGTAGCGCTCTTTTGCAGGATTCTCTTCAAGCTCAGGTCCGATATTTACAAACACAAGATAACGGTTCTGGGATCTTCGCTCGCCCTTGTTCTCCTACTTTGCTTTTCATTCTCGATGAGCAGAGCAACCTCCCAGGAAATGCTGAACAATACCTTGAGCCAGTATCATGACTTTAAGGCTGGCAAATCACCACTTAGGTTTTCCTTATGGAAAGATCTGATTCGCCAGATCCGCCATACTCCTGTTTGGGGATCCGGTTTTGACTCTTACAGAGCAATCAATCCTTTATACCAATCCAAGGAAATCAGGACTCAAAGATCCTACGGTTTGGAATTCGCTCACAACAACTACACGCCCCTAGTGGGTCATGGACACTGCGACGTGCTCGAATACGCGTCTGAGTTCGGGATACCCCTTTTGATCATTTTTTTCCTCTACCCATTGCTATGCCTGAGAATAACCCTTAAGTGCCCATCCGAATTCCCCGTCATCTTACTGATCGGCTGCCTTTCCTTCCTACTCTTTTCCCTTGTCGATTTTCCCAGCAGAACCCCGGTATGCCTTTTGCTTTGCGGGGCGCTGCTTGGAGCATCGGCAAAATATGCGGAATTAACTCCTCCCGCAAGGAGTCGGAAAAATTAAGTTGCCAATACCCCTCTTGTCCAGTGAGATTCAATAACCCTTACTTCATGACAAGAAAGCTTTTGCCCACGGCTCTTTTCAAGTGCTCCCTAGTTTTGTGCCTTTTCTTTGCGCAAGTACAGGTGTGTGGTCAGGATGTTAAACTTACTTTCGACAAGTCCATCATCGAGTCCGCAATTCTCGTAAACCTTAATTCCATTAAGGTGGGAAATGGATCATCGGGAAACTCCTCCGCAAACAGAAGACTATCCTCCCAATACAGTCCCATCGACGCCAACTCCTCCAATCTCATTCAGAACGAGATTCTCTCCTCAGTGGGTCCTACGGCAGTGAGTCCGACCTTCGTGGGCTCGCTTACCTCCATCTTGGATACCATGGCTCCCGGAACTTTAGCGGACGGACTGGATCATACCTTGGACTACTTGGCGGCAAACAAGATCAGTTTCGGACTGAACGACGATTCCCTTTTCAAGGCCATCAAATCGGCCTATGCCGCCTACCTGCAAAGCGTAATTAATTCTGGACAGGATATTACCGCAGCCGTAAAAGAAGCCCCCGCCAGAAGCTTGCCCAATCTCATTCCCGACAGGATTCTTCTATGGGATCAAACTGCTCCCAAATGGGCCAAGCTCTTGTCCAGGGCGCTGGTCGAGGCAATCAACGAATCAGCATATGGCGGAGACAAGGATGCGCTAATCGGAACCGCCAGCCATTCAACGATATCAAACGTCCTTAAGCTCATTAATGAATCCACCACCTCTGCCAGGGGGTTTTATCCAGGCATCGAACCCATCGATTCGAACAGGGAAACTTCGAACCTCACCATGAAGTTCGACGGGAGCCTTCAGAAATTCAAGAAGTTCGATCCGGCGAAGTCCAGAATCCTTGAGTTTGCCGCCAAGGGATTGGCGGACGGAATTTTTCTCAGCGCCCCCCTCACTAAATCCAACGTTCCAAGCTATTCCAAGGAACTCGGTGAGAATTCCATCGCCGCGGCCATAGAGTTCTTAAGTGCCCTCAACGGAGATAACAGTCAGTTCGCGTTCGAGGTTTCGAAGTCCATTTCCTCGGGTCTTTCCCTCAGTTCCGTATACGCATCGGCAAGCCAACCCGGATACATCGTCGACAATCTCCCGGCTATTGCCGCCGAGGAGATGGCAAAGGCCGTTTCCAGTGAAGCAATCAGGCAATCCTTGGTACTTGGAAACGGCTATTCCCTCAATCGTCTGGCCGAATCCACTGCTTTCGGTTCCTCCATGGGCACCCAATTGGCATCTGTGAGCGACAAGGCTTGGGATTATGTGGAGAATTGGGAATCTTTCAGTCGGCAACTCCTTGCACAGGCAAGCTCCACCGGAAGTTCCCAAGGATCGCTTGATGCTTCCATCGGCTATACCGCAACTCAGGCAGACGTTGATGCGGGACGCGCCACCGCCGTGGATGAATTCGTTATGTTCATTGAAAACGACCCAGACGTTGCCGACACCCTATTCAAGACGAACCGTCAAGAAGTTCTTGGCGTTGCCAACGGCAGCGCATCGGGCTCCCTGCTGGGCAATACCGCTTTTGCCATCTACTACCCCACCCTTCTTCAGCCCATTATCAACTATTCGTCCCAAGGCACCAACAAAGGAGGCATCCTGGCCAAGAATCTGGCCAAGGTAGACAAGCCCAAGGGCGTTACCGAACAATTTGAGATTGAGATTGCGCGTGCCCTTGCCCATGGCGCTTCCATGGGCGCGGTGTTCCAAGTAGTTGGCCTGCTCAAGGATTCCACGCCGGACAAGCGAATCTATGACTCCGAGACTATTGCGGCAGTTGAATCCGTAACGTATGGCTCAACCTTTGGAGCAATTACCGGCGGCATCGAGGCTGGGGAAGATTCCGTCATCATCAAGCAAGCCATCAAGCAAGGCGCAAACGAAGGATCTTTGGCCGGCGCAGCCCTTGGAGTCGGTGTTTCTGAGACCGTGGCCGACACTTTGGCCCTGAAATCCCAAGCCTCCATCATTTCAGCCGTAAGAAATGCCAATGACAAGGCTGCTAAGGACGCCAACAGCAACATGGCGGTCAAGGCGGTGCAGGCTTCTTCCAACGATATTCTCCAGCTCATGAAGCTCTATAACATCACCCCGAGGTTCACGAACCCCTCTGGAATTTTCAGCGACCCCAACCGTCAGACCAAGGACGACCAGCTGTTCAAGGACCGCTTTCCTCTTGCTTCTCCCATTTAAGGTTGGGTCGTCAGGATCCGTTCCACCCTTTGATTCTAGGTACCCAAGTGTTCCTAAGGATTTTTCTCGCAGGCCGATTCAAACTTGCCTACTTAAGTTACCCCTATGAATTCACCCAACTCCCAAATCGGTCTCATCGGTCTGGCCGTCATGGGCCAGAACCTGGCCTTGAATATCGCCGATCATGGTTTCAGGATCTCCGTCTTCAATCGGACTTACTCCAAGACCTTGGATTTTCTGCAGGAAAATGATGGCCTGCAAAATCTTTCCGGTTTCGAGACCATCAACGAGTTCGTTGATTCACTGGCAAGACCCCGAAAAATCATTATCATGGTTCAAGCGGGCAAGGCAACGGACGCGGTCATTGATTCACTGCTTCCTCTTCTCGACGAATCGGACGTTGTGATTGATGGAGGGAACGCCAAATGGACGGACACCATTCTCCGAGAGCGACGCCTGAGGGAGCAAAATCTCCATTTCGTGGGTTCCGGAGTAAGTGGCGGTGAGGAAGGAGCTCGTTTCGGGCCTTCCCTCATGCCCGGTTGCTCTCAGGATGCCTGGGAACAAATCAGGGACGTCTGGACGTCTATTTCCGCAAAGGTGGATTCTGATACCGGCAAACCGATCGAAAGCGCCAGCCCCGGGAACCCCGTCACCGGGGGCGTGCCATGCACCGCCTATATCGGAACGGATGGTTCCGGCCATTACGTCAAGATGGTGCACAATGGAATCGAATACGGCGACATGCAGATGATCTGCGAGTCCTTTCACTTGATGTCCGTCATCACCAAGCAGCCTCCCCTTGAAATCGGTCGAATTTTCGACCGCTGGAACGAGGGCGAACTTGACTCCTTTCTAGTTGAGATAACCGGGGATATTCTCAAGCAAAACGATCCCCGCACGGGCAAGCCCTTCGTAGAAGTCGTAATGGATGCGGCCGGCCAGAAGGGGACCGGGAAATGGACCTCCGTCAACGCCCTCGACATGGGTGTTCCTGCGCCAACGGTCGCCGAGGCGGTCTTCGCGAGGTGCCTGAGCGCGGTGAAGGAGGAAAGAGTCGCCGCTTCCGAGATTCTTGAAGGTCCCCCTGCCCCTCCGGAGAGTGCGGGTGACGCAGAAGAGGTCATCACCGCAATCCGGGACGCGCTCTATTGCTCGAAGATCTGCTCCTATGCCCAAGGCTTTCAGTTGATGAGGGAGGCCCAAAACGAATATGGCTGGGAGCTGAATTTTGGCGAGATTGCCCAGATATGGAGGGGTGGCTGCATTATCCGGGCCGCCTTTCTGCAAAAAATCACCGAGGCCTATCAAAGAGACCCCGACCTGCCCAACCTTCTTCTCGACGACTATTTCAAGGGATGCATCGACAAATATCAGGCGAATTGGAGAAAGGTGGTTTCACTTGCGGTTGCCTACGGTGTACCGGCACCTACCTTCTCCTCGGCTCTCGCTTATTATGATGGCTATAGAAACGACAGGCTTCCCCAAAATCTACTTCAGGCCCAGAGGGATTATTTCGGGGCCCATACCTATGAGAGGACTGATGAACCCAGGGGCAGGTACTTCCATCTCGACTGGCTTGACCCCCAGCGCCCAGAGGAGGCAATCTAGCTAAGCCTAGGTCTTGGACTGGTTAAATTCCGAGCACTGCGCGTAGTACTCCTTCAGCCTACGGTAGTCATCCTCCCGCTCGCCCGATTCGAGGACAAGGTCGAATTGATCCTTTTTCTCGATTTCTGCCACGGCTGTGGCCAGTCGCCTGTCGATTTCATCTTCGTCGTCCGTACCCCTACCCTGCAACCGGGCCCTCAATTGTTCAAGGGAGCGCGGTAGAATGAAAACGCTGAAAAGGCTTCCCCGCAAGGCCGGATGCTCTTCTGAAAACTTCTTCAGCGAGAAGGCCCCGTTCACGTCGACATTAAGCAGGTAATCGTTCCCCGCTCGTCCTCCGGTACCGGAAAGAATCGATTGCTTCAGCGTACCATAGAGGTTCCCGTGAACGCGTTCATGTTCAATGAAGGCTCCTTCGTCAACCTTCCTCAAAAATTTCTCCTCGCTCATGAAATGGTAGTCGTTCCCCGGGGTCTCCCCTACCCTGGGCTTCCTTGTAGTGGCGGTCACGACCCTGCTGACCGTCCCATCGAACTCCTTCAGGAGGCGATCGCACAAAGTTGTCTTACCGACCCCAGCCGGTCCCGATATGACGAAAACAATTCCCTCCACCACTTCTCCTTAAACTCAGTAACTGAAGGAAAGGGCGAGCAGGATCAACCCGCACCCGAAAACGAGGCCACCGAAACCGGAAGCTCTGGTTGGCTTGTCGAAAAGCCAACCGAAAAAATCGCGCAACCTGAAGGGCCAAGCTCCAAGATATAGAGAAAGGAGAATCACCACATAGATCAGCGAAACGAGGAAAAGCCTTGTTGAGGGTTCCTGGAGAAAGGCCGAATCCAATACCTCCCTGGAATAAAAAAGCGCAAGGATACAGAGCGCCCTCACGGCGAGGAAATCCTTCACGAAAAGGTAGGACAACACGGCCACTGCCGATGCCAAGCCTCCAATCAATACTTTGTATTCACCGAAATCCGCATTGCTGAGGTTTTGAACGTGGCGATGAAGGAACCAACCCAGACCCATTGCGAGCAGGAGGATCGAAAGCTTTTGCGACCGCGGAAACTTCTGAACCATTTCATTCAAGACAGGTTGCCTCAGCAGAAACACGGTACCTAGGGAGAGGAGGAGTGCGGAGGACAGGAGCGAATATTCAAAAAGATTCATATTTATTTATTTTCTGCACTTAGCGTGGAAGCGCTTGCATCCACGACCCGGACGTCGAGCAGGGAGCCAATCAAGTCGGACGGGCCCTCGAAGACGACTTTCCTGAAGCACTTGGTGCGACCCATGAGTTTTCCTTCTCCCTTTCTTGCCGCTCCTTCTACCAAAACCTCCATGGACTTCCCAACCAGTCGCTTGTTGGAGGCAAGGGACTGTGCTCCGAGCAGGGACAATAGCTCCTGATTTCTACTCTCCTTGACTCGCTGTGGCACCTTGTCCGCAAACTGAGCCGCTGGGGTTCCCGTCCTTTCGCTGTACTTGAAGATAAAACCCATCTCGAAACCGCTGGTGGCGAAAGCCTCCTTGGTGAGCTGAAAGTCTTCTTCGGTTTCACCGGGAAATCCCACGATCACGTCTGTGCTAAGCCTCATGCCTGGCATTGCCTCCCTCAATTTGCGTACAATATCCAGGAAACGCTCGATGGAATAGGGCCGTTTCATTGCCTTGAGAACACGGTCGGATCCGCTCTGCATGGGCAAGTGGGCATAGGAGCCAAGCTTTGGAAGGCGACCGAATGCATCGATAAGATCATTCCCGAATGAAGTCGGATGCGGGGAAGTAAACCGTATTCGCTCGATGCCTTCTATCTCATGAAGGGTTTCCAGAAGCTGGACGAAAGGGGATTTGCCATCCTTCCTAGGAAGCATTCCTCTCCCATATGCATTGACGATCTGCCCCAGCAAAGTGACTTCCCGAACCCCTCCGGCCGCCAGAGACCGGACCTCCATCGCAATCTCCTGAATGGACCTGTATCTTTCTTTGCCGCGAGTCTTGGGGACGATGCAGAAAGCGCATTTCATGTTGCATCCCTGCATGATCGACACGAAAGCCGTTACTTTCTCCCCATCTTCATGCAGATGCTCTGAAATCTCGTTTTGCGAACCAGTCTCCTCTTCGATCTCCATTATGGCGCGGGACGAGGAACGCTCGGCTGTCGTCGAGACGGTCAGGTCGTCGAGATAATCCGGTACGCGATGGAATTTCTGGGTGCCGACGATCAGGTCGAGATCGGGAAGGCAGTCGATAAGGCTTTCGCCCCTGTTCTGAGCCATACAGCCCATGATCCCCAGGATAAATCTCGGGTTTTTTCTTTTCCGGGCAGCCACATTGCCGGCTTTGCCAATGGCCTTTTGCTCTGCCTGGTCGCGGACGCTGCAGGTATTGAGCAAAACGATATCGGCCTTGTCTTCATGGTCCACGATGGCATAGCCTCTCTCCTGAAGCTTGAAGGCAACGGCTTCGGAATCCCTCTGATTCATTTGACAGCCGTATGTCTTGATGAACACCCGATTCATAGGCAGACAAGGCTATACGAACGCCTTTCGTGGTCAATCGAGAACCCGTGCCGGGACCTGCATCAAGTCATCGATCAATGGATGCCCTGATCGAGCCAGAACGGCTTCCGAGTTATGACCGCGGGTATACAGGAGGCAATTGGCCTTCAACCCCTTGGCAATTTCCCCATCGTGATTGGTATCCCCGACCAGCAAAACCTCACCCGGGGGAAGATTGATTTCCTTAAAATGCGACCGAGAAACTTCTGCCTTTCCACTCGCCTCAATGTGAGAAACGCCCTCCACTAGATTGAAATAACCGGGCAACCCGAATTCACTCACGAAATGCCTAAGGTCCGAGGTCTTCGATGCCGAGAGGATGGATTGGCCGATTCCCGCGTCCTTGAGGGTCTCAAGAGCTTTCAACGAGTTCGGTTGTAAATCGCATGATCGCCAAGATTCACGGTAGCGCCGGATAAATTGCCCTGAAATCCGTTCATGAATGCGGTTATCCTTCGGAAAACCGATTTTTTCGTAGTAGGATCGCACGGGAAATTGAAAATTGTCCCGATAGAACCGAAGGGAAACCGAGGGTATCGAAAGTTCGCGCAATAACTCGTTTACGATGGAAACGCACAGCTCCCCATCATTGATCAAGGTACCGTTCCAGTCCCAGATTACGTGTTTGATCCCATTCGACATCACCCCTCCTCCTGCTTCTCGTACTCCAGAATCATTTTTTTTCTGGTGGAAGACCAGCGGTATCCCCCCAGAGACCCGTTTGAGCGGATAATCCGATGACAAGGTATGAGACAGGCAATGGGATTGCGTGCAATGGCAGAGGCTACGGCACGGTACGCCTGCGGTATACCGAGCATGCATGCGATATCACCATAACTCGCCGTCTTACCAAATTTTATGGTGCTTACGGCTTGCCAAGTTCGAAGCTGAAAATCCGTCCCCTCGGGCTTCAGTGGATGACGGGAGAGGGAATCGGCTATCTCATCAAGCGAAGAAACTTGTGAACGGGTTGGGGTTTCAAACTCCTTTGATTCTCCAAAGCGAGCTGAAATGACGTTTTCATTCCTGAAACGAACCGACAAGGCTCCAAAAGCCGTCAGGAAGGTCTTTTGCATGATGCTGGAAATGAAAATTTTAGATAAAAAGTCAAATTTTAACGGATTAAGAAGGAAACGGCTTGATTATGATTAGAGAGCAAGCAGAGTAGAGCCTCCAATTACATTGATCATGTCCAAAAATACAGCAACCGATAAAAAGAAACCTCCCACGAACCCGGACTTGGATTTAGCGGTCCAGGGCATCAACAAGAAATTTGGCGAAGGCGCCCTGATGAGGCTTGGAGACGCTACCAAGATGAACGTTTCCGTCATTTCCACCGGATCCATCGCCGTCGACCTCGCCCTTGGGGCAGGCGGTTTGCCAAGAGGCCGAATCGTCGAGATATACGGACCGGAGGCATCCGGAAAGACTACATTTTGTCTTAGTGTTATCGCAGAGGCCCAGAGGAACGGCGGAAATGCCGTTTTCGTAGACGTCGAGCATGCCCTGGATCCCAGGTATGCGAAAATCGTAGGCGTAGACCTGGACAACCTCATGGTATCCCAGCCTGAAAGCGGTGAAGACGCCCTGAACATAACCGAAACCCTCATCCGCTCGGGAGCCATCGACGTTATCGTGGTCGATTCCGTGGCCGCTTTGGTCTCAAGGCAGGAACTGGATGGCCAGATGGGAGATACGACCGTAGGTCTTCAAGCCAGAATGATGAGTCAGGCCATGAGACGGTTGACCGCCGCCATATCCAAGACGAACTGCGTCTGCATCTTCACCAACCAGATCAGGGAAAAGATCGGCGTAATGTTCGGGAGTCCCGAGACCACTCCCGGTGGAAGGGCCCTCAAATTCTTCTGCTCGATCAGGATGGACATTAGAAGAATTGGTCAAATCAAGGAATCCAACGGGACCGTAACTGGCTCAAGGACAAGACTTAAGGTCGTTAAAAACAAAGTTGCTCCACCCTTTACGGCCTGTGAATTCGATATCATGTACGACGAAGGCATTTCCCGGACGGGTTCCGTTCTCGATCTCGGAATCGAACACAAGATTCTAGCCAAGAAAGGAGCCTGGATATCCTATGACGGAGATCTGATTGGGCAAGGTCGTGAAGCCGCCAAGCAAGCCTTGGCTCAAGAGCCCAAACTGATGGCCGAGATCACGGACGCAATCCTGGAGAAAGTTCAGGTTACCGTTGGAGACGTCCTTGCCCAGGGTCAGGATGAAGAGACCGACTGACTCTTTCAGTCTCCCTTATGAGCAATGACGGACACCATCATTGCTCAATCCACCCCTTCCGGGCAGTCCGCGCTCGCTCTTCTGAGGATATCGGGGACGCTTTGCCCTCAAATTGCGGCTGAGGCTCTTGCCCTACCCTACCCTACCCCGCGCACAAGCTACCTGAGGGACTATCTGGATGGAGAATCGCATGAAATGCTCGACCAGGTACTGGTTGTTTTTTTTGGGGAAGGAAATTCCTTCACCGGAGAACCAACCCTTGAGATTTCCTGTCATGGCAACGAACTGATTGTCGCAAAAATAATTCAGGACTTGATTCGCCGCGGTTGCAGGATTGCCCTTCCGGGTGAATTCTCCAAGCGAGCTTTTCTCTCCGGCCGCATCGATCTGACCCAAGCCGAATCCATCGCCGAACTAATTTCGGCCAAAAGCGAAGCCGAACTCAAAATCGCCCGGTTCAACCTAAAGGGAATGCTTAGCCGCAGATTCTCTGAATTGCAGGATGCAATCCTTGACCTACAGGCCAAGCTCGAGGCCTCCATAGACTTTCCCGAAGATGATATCGACGAAGAGAAAAAGGATAACCTCCTTCTATCCCTTGATTCGATTCTTACGGAAATCAACCGGATGATTTCATCTTCCACAAAGAAAACAACGCTCTCCAACGCCCTCAAAGTGGTACTGATAGGATCACCCAATGCGGGAAAAAGCACCCTTTTCAACGGCATTCTAGGGCAAGATCGTGCAATCGTAAGTGACTCTCCCGGAACAACAAGAGATTATATTTCAAAGGAATTGACGATCGGTGAATTTAGAGTAGAGCTCATCGACTGCGCCGGTATCAGAAAAGCTGAAACAGATACCGAAAAACAGGGTGTGGACATGGCACTCGAATTACTGGATGAGGCATCCGTCATCCTGTTGGTAATCGATCGCTCGGTCCCCTACCCTACCGAATTAAACGAAATGATCATCGATCGGTTAAGGGACAAGAAAGTGATCCTCATTGAAAATAAAGCCGACCTTCCACCCGCCCCTTCTTCCCCCGATAATCCAGACATAGAGGATAACATCACTCTCTGCGCTCATGATGAAAGTGATTTATCTAGGTTATCCGATCAAGTACAGAACCTGCTTTCAAACATCTATCCAGAAGACCCATCCAAGGACCTAATTGTAAATGAAAGACATTCCGCTCTGCTCAAACATGCTGCCGCGCACGTCATGGAAGCACTCCAAAGATTATCATCGACGGACGGTCACGAAATCGTACTACAGGAATTGAACCTTTCCCGGGAATACCTTGATGAGATCATAGGCCTCAAAACCAATGAGGACGTTCTGGATAAATTGTTCGGTCAATTCTGCATAGGAAAATGAACCCGTCCTTGCGTACGGATCCTGGCAAACCCTATGACGTAATCGTATGTGGGGCCGGCCATGCCGGCTGCGAAGCTGCCCTTGCCGCTACTCGATTAGGAGCTGACGTTCTTCTGCTTACCGGCAACCTGGATACGATAGCTCAAATGAGCTGTAACCCTGCCATAGGGGGACAGGCAAAGGGACAGATCGTAAGGGAGATCGATGCTCTTGGAGGAGAAATGGCACTAAATACGGATTTTACGGCCATTCAATTCAAACTCCTCAACACCTCAAAAGGTCCATCCGTTCAAGCCCCCAGAGCCCAGTGTGACAAAAAGGCATATCAGGCTCGCATGAAACATGTTCTCGAACAAAATCGGAACCTCTGTATTTTTCAATCGCTGGTGGATGGCCTGATCCTAGAGGGAAGCAAATGTATTGGTGTAAAAACATCCCTTGATCTTTCTTTCTATGGCAAAAGTGTTGTTGTAACAACGGGTACCTTCCTGAGGGCGCTCATGCACGTAGGGCAAAACCAGTCCGAAGGCGGACGGCTCGGAGACCACGTTGCCAAGGGACTTTCAGGCGACTTTCAAAATGCGGGCATCAGGCTTGATCGCTTCAAAACCGGAACTCCACCTCGTCTTCTCGGCCATACTATTGACTTTTCCAAAACCGAGGATCAATTCGGCGACGAACGTCCCACAAAGTTCGCCTTTTACGATACACGTTCCGAAGATGAAACGTTCCACGTGGAACAAAACAGCCGGTGGTTCCACGTGGAACCTTCCTCCAAATTACTAAAAGCTTCTCAGGTTACCTGTAAAATTACCCGCACCACGGAAGCAACCGCCGAAATCATAAGACAAAATCTCCACTTGTCTCCCCTTTATAAAGGTGATATTTCTGGGACTGGACCAAGATATTGCCCAAGTATCGAAGATAAAATCGTACGATTTGAAGATAAGGACTCTCACCGAATTTACTTAGAGCCTGAAGGATTGCACACGGATGAATGGTACGTCAACGGCTTGTCCACCAGCTTACCTTTTCAAGTACAAAAGGAAGTTCTTGCTTCCATACCTGGTTTGGAAAATGCGGTTATCTTACGACCAGCCTATGCCGTTGAATATGATTATGCGGATCCCACTCAACTTTCTCGCTCCCTTGAATCCCAGTTGTTGGAAAACCTTTTTTTTGCCGGTCAGATTAATGGAACCTCCGGCTACGAGGAAGCGGCAGCTCAAGGCTTGGTAGCCGGCGCCAATGCCGCCCTCAAGTCTAAGGATCATGATCCCTTGCTTATTGGTAGAGAATGCGGGTACATCGGCGTCTTGATTGATGATCTTGTCACCAAAGGCACGAATGAACCTTACCGAATGTTTACCAGTAGGGCCGAACACAGGCTGCTGTTTAATCATGGTAGCTCCGAAATCCGCTACCTGGAAAAAATCAAGAGGACTCCTCTTGTTTCCGCAAGCAGGCTTAAAGCAATTGAGAATAAATCCAACCAGATCGAATCCGGCATCAAGTTGCTTAATGAGGGTAGGGGGCCTAGTGGAGACACCTTCTCCGATCTTGTTCGAAAAGGTGAGGAATCTTCCATCCTTCCCGAGGGCTTTCATCAACTCGGTGAAACCGTAAGGCAGGAAATTCTCTATCGCGTAAAATATGAAGGATATTTGCTTCGTGAAATTCGTAACGCGCACAAGCTCAAAGAGTCCGAAAAAGTCAGGATCCCCAATGACTTTTGTTACGAGGGCATTCCCGGCCTTAAACGGGAATGCGCCGAGAAGCTCGCCTCCGTTCGCCCCGAGACCCTCGCCCAGGCATCCAGAATATCGGGAGTGGACCCATCCGCCATTAGCGTTCTGATGATCCTCATTGAAAAACAAAGGAAAATCGGGGAGGCATCCCTTGACTGATCCTTTTCTCCAGAATTTCCCTACTAACGAGGAACGCAAGAGAAGGGTAGGGTGCTTCATTGAGGATAGCCTCACTCCAGCCCTGACCGTACGTCAATTGGACTATTTTGATCTCGAGATCGGCTGCGGACATGGCCATTGGCTCACTGAATTTTCCCTCAAACATAATGACTCAGTCTTTGTAGGCATTGACCTGATCACCAAGAGAATAGAAAAGGCCAACGCCAAGATGGTTAAACGCGGCCTCAATAACCTATTGTTCTACAAGGCCGAAGCCCGCGAATTCATCACGCACATGCCCGAATCAACCAAGGTCAACAATACCTTCCTGATGTTTCCCGATCCTTGGCCAAAGCACAAACACCACAAAAGACGTTTGATCCAGCCATCCTTTCTCGAGCTTCTAGCCAAGAATACCCGACCTTCCGGTCACCTTTTCTTCAGAACGGATCACACGCCCTACTTTGAATGGACCAAGGAATTACTCGAGCAATCTTCCTTTTGGCAACTCGTAGATCAACCCCTGCCTTTTGAGCACTCCAGTTATTTTCAGGATCTCCTTCCTGATTTCAATACCTGCTCGGCTTGCGTCTCCCATTAGCCCGACTTATTGAATCTAAGTTTTTTTTAACGGCCCCGCTATTCATCAAAAGGACGTTCCCGCCCAATCATTCGCCCCCTAAGCGAGCATTTTAATGCATTTTTTCATAAAAACCGTGTTGACCTCGACTTAATCAAAACTTATTGAGACTCTTTGAATTGAAAAAGCTTCTTCCATTCCTTTTTTTCCCGTTCATAACGCTTTCCCTGGCCGCCTCCGGAGGCGTCCATCAGTCAGCGGAGCAAATCGCTGATATTCAAGGTTTTCCCATAACCAACTCGATGGTGACCAGCTGGGTCGTTTCCCTCATCCTTATTTTTTTCATTCGCCTTACAGTCGGAAAGCCAAAGCTCGTGCCGGGCAAAGGGCAGATAGTCGTCGAGTCCATGATAGGCTCTATTCGCTCCATTATCGAACCCATCGTCGGCAAACGCGTCTTCTTCGCATCCTTTTGGCTGCTAAGCGGGCTTTTCTTCTTCATCCTCATCAACAATTTGAGCGGACTTCTTCCCGGCGTCGGCACAATAGGTACCGGCTATTACGACGATGACGGACATTTCCACCTGAACCACTACTTCATCCGTCCCGGCAACGCAGACCTCAACATGACTCTGGCACTGGCTCTCGTGGCTAATGCGGTATGGGCCTACATCGTCCTCAGGTACGAAAAGATCGGCTATATCGTCCACCACGTATTCGGGCCCAAGGCCAGCAAGAAGGAAGTCGGTCCCCTTTTTCTTCCTCTAGCCATACTTTTCCTAGCCGTCGGGCTCATCGAGGTCGTTTCCATCATGTTCAGGCCGGTTTCCCTCACTTTTAGGCTGTTCGGTAACGTCTTTGGGGGAGAAAGCCTTCTTCACAGCATGTTCGAGCTCGGCAACATACTTGGCTTGCACGAAACCGTCACCAAGGTCATGGCCTGTTTCGTGCCCGTTCCCTTTTATTTCATGGAGGTCCTGATCGGTTTTGTCCAGGCCCTCGTCTTCATGCTCCTCGTAGCCGTATATATAGGCCTCTTCACGAATCACGAGGAAGGGGAGGAGCACTAATTTTACGTTCGTGACTATGCATCGACAGTAGGCGTTCGCAAACCAACCTAAACCAAACAAACATCAATAAAAATGATCGAAGTACTCGCTCAAGCAGCTGAAGCAGAAACGAATTCCGGTGGCATCACCGGTAGTATCCAGGCCGGCCTGGGTTGTCTTGGAGCCGCCATCGGGGTCGGACTCGTGGGCATGAAAGGCGCCGAGGCCGTGGGAAGAAACCCGGATGCCTCCACCGCCATCATGGTTCAGTCCATCATCGGTATGGCTCTTGCCGAGGCTGTTGCCTTCTACGCGCTCTTTCTATAGTCGGACCGGCCACCCGGTCCCACCGACCAGAACAACCGCAGTGACATGATGATTCACCTTGCCAGTATAGCACAGGACCTGCAGGACAAAGGCCAGCAGATCGCAGAGCAGTTT
>Ga0310343_10000723_pt1 | contig 16046 bp, 12 predicted proteins | sample HC15DNA2025_MG_FD_203519 | JGI IMG/M metagenome (GOLD analysis project Ga0310343, IMG submission 203519) | Marine microbial communities from station ALOHA, North Pacific Subtropical Gyre - HC15-DNA-20-25_MG | ecosystem: Environmental > Aquatic > Marine > Oceanic | place: Pacific Ocean: North... | reverse complement strand
GTTATGAAAAATTCAATTAAGAGACAAAGGCCTACAGTTTCTAAAGAATATCAACAACGATTCTATAAAATAGATGTTTTTAGCTTTCCTTCAGGTCATACTGGTGGTGCTTTTTTAGTTGCATATATATTATCTTCCTTTTTCCCTTATTTAAGTTTTTTCTTTTTCTCCTGGTCTTCACTTGTTGCAATATCAAGAGTTTATACTGGTGTTCATTATCCTACAGATGTTTTTTTTGGTGCAATTTGGGGGACATTATGTGGTATTGTAACAATAAATTTATTTTATTAACAATTTGAAAATTTTATTTGGAGTTCAAGGTACGGGTAATGGTCATTTAACTCGATCTGGAATTATTATAAAACTTTTAAGATCAAAAGGTCATGAGATAGATGTTATCATTAGTGGAAGAAAAAAAGACAAACTTTGGGGAATTCAGGATTTAAAACCCTATAATGTTTTTGATGGACTTAGCTATGAATCAAAAAAAGGGAAAATACAAAAATTAAAAACTATAAAAAATGCAGGTATTTTTCAGTTTTTAGAAGATTTAAAAAAAATTAAAAATGATAATTATGATTTAATAATTTGTGACTATGAGCCTTTATCAGCATACTTAGCAAAAAAGTGGAAAACAACTTCAATTGGAATAGCACATCAATATGCTTTTGAATATGATATTCCCAAAACTGGATACAATTTATTTACTCATTTTTTAATGAAAAAATATGCTCCAGTGGATATTAATATTGGCCTACATTGGCATCATTTTAATCAACCTATTTTACCCCCAATAATTGAAAAAATTGATTTACATGGGATAAATGAAAAAAGTGATCAAATAATGGTTTATCTTCCTTGGGAAGATATAAAATTTGTATCTAAACTATTATCAAAAATTCAAAATATTACTTTCTTGATTTATTGTAATGTCGAGGAGGAAATGGTTGACAAAAATATTAAATACAGACCATTATCCAGAAAAACATTTTTAAAAGATCTAAAAGAATCTGAAGGTATAATCACTAATGCAGGTTTTGAAACTCCTAGCGAGGCACTTTCAATGGGTAAAAAGGTTTTTGTCAAACCATTAAAAGGACAATTCGAACAATTATCAAATGCAAAAGCTTTAAAGCAATTAAATCTTGCAACAGTTGTGAATAAATTGACAAAAAAAAATATTGAAAAATGGTGTTTGAAAACTGAAAGAAAAAAAATTAAATGTGAGGGCGTAGCAGATCAAATTATTTATTGGTTAGAAAAAGGTGATTTTAACAGATTAAATGAACTTAAATCAAAATTTTGGAATTAATATTAAATTTCTTTAGGAATTTCTATTTTAAAACAAGTTCCATCTTTTTCATTGCTTTCAACATTAACTTGACCACCATGTGCCAGCACAATATGTTTTACAATAGCTAGACCTAATCCAGTACCACCGTGATCTCTACTTCTTGCTTTATCAACGCGGTAAAATCTTTCAAACACCCTAGTTTGCTTTTCTTTTTTTATAAAACTATTAGAATTATGAACATCAATAAAAAGATTTTGTTTTTTTATTTTTGCTTGAATTTTTATTTTACAATCAAACCCTCCATATTTAATCGCATTATCAATTAAATTGGATATAGCTTGCCTAAGTAATTCTATGTTTACTTTAAAATATATACTTTCAAGACAATTAATCTCTACATTACTATCTTTTATTTCAATTTTGTTTTGATTTTTATATTTATTTTTAATATCTCCAAATGAAGATTTAATTATTTCTCTAATTGAAGAAGAAGTTTTATTAATATTGTCTTCTTCACTATTTGCTTCAATTCTGCTAAGCAATAAAAGATCATCAATAATTAAATCCATTCTTTTTGAATTTGACTCAATTTTTTTTAAAAAAAGTTTAAAATTATTATTTTTATTCAATTTTTCATTTTGAATTGTTTCAACATATCCATTAATGACTGTTAGTGGAGTTTTAAGTTCGTGGGATACATTTGAAACAAAATCTTTTCTAACTCTTTCGAGCATCATTAATCTTGAAATATCATTAATCATCAAAATTACATCAAACTTTTTATCTTTATTTTTACGAATTGGAGTTATTGTTATTTGAACATAATCAATAGAAAATTTATTTAATTTCATATCTAACTGATTTTGAATACCTTTTGCTATCGAATGTCTAATTATATTTTTCAATTTTTTTTCTAATATTATATTTTCAAATAAAACTTTATTATTTATTTTTTTTTCTATTTTTAGTATTCTTATAAATGAGTCATTATAAAGGGTAATTTCACCTTTTGAATTTATCATTGCTAAACCTTCAACCATGTTGGAAATAAGAATCGATTTTTCATTTTTTTCATTATTTATTTTATCTATTCGATATTTTAAGTCATTTGACATTTTATTAAATGATTCTGCTAATGCACCTAACTCAAAAGTTGATTGATTTGAAATCTTTGAAGAAAAATCACCAGTTGAAAATTTTTCTGCAGTCAACCTCATTTCATCAATAGGTTTAACAATTTTTTCACCCATAACAAACAAAGTTATTCCCGAAATAATTATTGCTAAAATAATAACAATTCCAAGTTTGATACGAGCTGAATTAAGCACTTTCTTTAATTGTGTTTCTGGAAATGATGTCCTTATGATTAATATTTCTTTGTTAAAAGAAATAGCTGATGCAAAATAAAACATTTTTTCATTCATTGAATCACTAAACCTTCGTGATATACCAATTTCATTATTCAACGCTTTAATTATTTCTGGCCTGGTAATGTGATTATCCATTAAATCTGGATTTTTATGAGAATCACCTATTACGAATCCATTCTTTAAAATAATTGTAATTCGTGAATTTGTAGTATTAGCAATGTCTTTACATAAAAAAGTAACTTTATTATTTTGCTTTTTATTTAATAGTTCAATGAGAGGTTTTTCAATTAACTTCGAAGCTAATCTCAATTCTTCTCGTTTCTCTTTTAAATAATTTTTTTCAATAATGTCACTTACTAAAAAACCTAAAAATAAAAATACAATCAGTTGTTGAATAATTACTTGTGGAATCATTGATTGTGATAGTTTTGGAAGGTATTTATATTTATGATTCTTCATTTAATAAAAATCTATAACCTACATTTCTTACAGTTTTAATATAATTACCATAATGTAAAAGTTTTTTTCTTAATCCAACTATTTGGAAATCAACTGAACGATCGGTAACCACATAATCTTCTCCATGTAGAGCATCGATAATCATATTCCGAGTAAAAACCCAACCTGGTCGATTAATTAATAATGTTAAAATTTGAAATTCACTAAATGTCAAAACTATATTTTTATCATCTATCTTTACTTCTCTTCTCCCAAGATGTATAAATAAATTTTTAAATTCAATAACTTCACTTTCCTTATCTGATTGATTAAGATTCAATCTTCTTAAGACAGCCTCTATCCTAGCAATTACAACTTTTGGACTAAATGGTTTTGAAATATAATCATCTGCTCCAATTTCAAGACCTTTGACGATATCTCTCTCTTCTCCCTTAGCACTAATCATTATAATAGGAATTGACGATGTTGATGTTTTTTTTTTAAGTTTTTTACAAACTTCTATTCCATTCATTCCAGGTAACATTAAATCCAAAAGAATCAAATCATAATTTGTTTTTTCTAACTCTTGAAAAACTTCAATACCATTTTGAATAGACTTAGTTTTATATTTAGCAAGTTCTAAATTATAACTTAATAAGTCTAAAATATCTTTTTCATCATCAACAATTAAAATATTTTTTTTCATATTTTATTTTTAACAAATCCTTTAATTAATTTACATGATATTAATAATGAATTGTTAGAATTGTATGATTAAAATATTATTTTATAAAAAATAAAAAAGCTAACATTAATCAAACAATTCTAATTTATATTTTCCTACGAAAATGAAAATTATTATATTTTTTTTAACATTCAGTGTAATATCTATTTAAGAACAAATAAAGTGTTTGATCAACACTATGAAAAACTAAAGAGGTCTCATCTATGAAAAATTATATTATTCCAATCTTGTTTTGCTCTCTTTATCTAAATGCACAGAACGAAGAAACTAATAATGGTTTTGGAATAATAATCCCATCTGGAGTAGGTATAGAAATATCTGGGGAGGTTGAGGTTGAATTTATTGATGTTGAAGGGAAAGGTGGAGCTCAATATAGAGATGAATTTATACAAAAAGTTGACTACCGCAGTCCATTTGTCGAAATAGACAAGACGGTTTTAGACTTCAAACTACTTTACACAGATAATCTCACCTATAATTTTAGTCTACGATTTGATGATGATGCTGCTTATGCAGATAAGCACTTTTTAAAATATCAAACAGAAAACTCAACTTTAGAGTTTGGTAAAAACCGCCCTCTTATAGCTATGAAAAGAAAAACGGAAGGATATCCTCTAATTGGAACCGCCTACTGGAAAGGGCGTCAGTACCATCTTGACTACCAAAGAAACTTCTCCTCATCATCGATTGGGCTATCTGTTGCTCTAAAAAGATTAATTGGATATGATGCTGCTGCAGAAGACAAGTCATTTGAAATGATGGTTTATGATGATACAAAAAAAATAGATGGCCAAACTCTTGAGTTCGGATTACGAGCAGAAAAAATATTTGCCCCACTCAAGCTTGAAGGCTGGTATTATTTTGGGAAACTTGTTGATGATGAAGAATGGAAAGCAAGACTGCATTATGATTTTGATTATTATGCAACTATTGAAGACGATCAAGTTTTAAGTAAAGACGCGTATGTGGGCCACTTTTGGTACGGAGGTCGTGCAGAGCTTTTATTGGGCAATATACTTTCTCGAGCTGAGTATATATTTTCAGAAGACGGATTCTTACCACGACATGGATACTATGTTGAAACTAGCACATCTTTTAACCTTTTATCTCTTGAAAATATTTTTGCTTTATTAAGATTTGGAGAACTCAAAATTGATCCAATGAGGTTAACGGATTCTTTCATAAACCCTTATAGGGAAAGCTATGATACATCGTTACTTGATAATGATGATGATGATAACGAAAGGTTCTATCCCCTATTGAAAGATCCTCAAACATGGAACCGGACGATGATTACTTTTGCATTGGCTTATGATATAACCAGTTATGCTAAACTAAAATTTGAATACTATATCTTGGACGAAGAAACTGGAGATGAAACTCAACCAAATGTAAATGATGACCAAATGCTATTACAACTGCAATTAAGCTTTTAAACAAAAAAAAGGAGTTTGACATTAATGAAAACAATAATAAAAAAAATATCGCTTTTATTTTTTTTATCTATTTTAATTTTAATAACAGGGTGTGAAGATGAAATAGCAGATAATGATAATACATTGTCCGCAGATAAATTTAATATTAGCAGAGTTGATGTTAAATCAACAGGAGACGCCAGTCAATCTTCTCCTGAACTGATTAGGTTTATAAACTCATCTGAGGGCGTTATTGTGAATTCAAGTCAGAACACAATTGACTTTTTTAACATTTCATCCACTGAATTAACCATTACTGGTGAATCAATAAATATAACTGATAGTGATGATGCAGAGTCCTCATCAATCGATGTGAGTGTAGATGAGAGCATTATTGCTGTTGTTGTTACTTTTGGTTCCTGTAAGCGTGGTGAGCTATATCTTGTTGATGCTTCAACAAGACAAAAGTATGGACCTTACGAACTTGGGTATAACCCAGATGCAGTAGACATTGCAGTAGACAACGAGTTTGTTGTGGTTGTTAATGAATATGATTATGAGGATGGAACTGCTGGTTGTACGGTTCCTTATTATCCTGGAGTTACTATTTGGGATATAAGCCAGGGGCTTGATAACGGAACATTAGTAAAACATATGAAAATTACTCATACCGGTGAAAATGGTAATTTAGCAGAACCGGAGGGAGTAAAAATTGCTCCTAATGGAGAAACGGTATATATGACATTGCAAGAATCAAATCAGATGGGATGGTTCTCAATTCTCAGTCCTCCAGACACGCTTCAGAATTACGTATCCTTTACAAGTGAAATACATGAACCAGATGGTATATGGGTAAACAGTACTGGTACTGTTGTCTGCACTGGTGGAGAGTATGATGGAAAACTAGGTGTCACCTTACTTAATAACGATGGAACACCTGGAGCACAATATTACGCAAACCTCGCAGACGATCTTCCTAGCACCTGGACCTGGTCAGATGAAAGAAAAGGCATTGAGCCGGAAGAGGTTGTCATAGCAGAACATGATGGTAAATCATACTTGTTGGCAACTTTGCAAGATCCAGCAGCAGTTGTAGTTTATGACATAACAGATCCAACCAAACCGACCTGGGACTCTGGGGCAATTACACAAATTGTAGACTACTCAACCGGAGATGGCGAATCAACAGGCGAGTCTGAAGGATTGGCGTATAAAGATGGTTATGTTTTGGTATCTAATACTGCAGATCCCTCTGTTTGTTTATTAAAAGCATCTTGGGCTGACTAGTATATCTTCTAAAGAGGGTTTTAAATATTAAAAGGGAGCAATTATTTGCTCCCTTTTTTAAATTTTAAATTTAAATTTTAAAACATCAGGAAACATATAAATGGACTTTTATTTAATAATCATAATTATTTTATTCGTTGCTGCTTTTGCCGATTTAATAGTTGGAATTTCTAATGATGCTGTCAACTTTCTTAATTCTGCCCTTGGCTCTAATGCTGGAAAAAGAATTACAATTATGTGTGTAGCAAGTTTAGGTGTTTTATTTGGTACAACATTTTCAAGTGGAATAATGGAAGTTGCAAGAAAAGGTATTTTTAATCCTGAAATGTATGTTTTTCATGAGGTGATGATAATATTTTTAGGTGTCATGATTACTGATATCATTTTACTTGATTTTTATAATACTTACGCTCTTCCTACTTCAACAACTGTATCTATTGTTTTTGAAATTTTAGGAGGAGCTGTTGCGATAGCATTATTAAATATTATGCAACAAAACTCCTCTTTTACATTAGTTGACTATATCAATACAGGCAGTGTTTTTAAAATTGTATCTAGTATAGGGTTGTCAATTTTTTTCTCATTTATATTTGGTTATTTAATTCAATTAATAGTTAGGCTTTGGTTTACCTTTGATTACAAAAATACCATCAATTTAATTGGACCTATTTTTGGAGGTATTTCAAGTTCAGTAATATCATATTTTTTATTGATAAAAGGCTTGAAAGGATCAAGCATAATAACTGAATTGCAAAAATTATGGATTCAAGAAAACTTTTCTTTAATAATTGTATTTGGCTTCTTTGCTTTCACAATCTTTTATTACTTTTTATCAATTATTTTTAAAGTAAATATTCTTAAAGTAACTGTGCTTCTTGGAACTTTTGCATTAGCCCTAGCTTTTGCTGCTAATGATTTAGTTAATTTTATCGGAGCTCCAATGGGTGCTTTAGCAAGTTATAATATTGCTAATTCAATTCCAAATCTTGATCCTTACTCCTTTTTAATGTCTGACTTAAGCAAAAAAGTGAATGCTGAAAATTGGATATTAGTAATAGCTGGATTAGTAATGGTTGCTACTTTATGGATGTCAAAAAAAGCTAGAAGCGTTACTGAAACCGAAATCAATCTTGGAAGACAAAATCAAGGTTTTGAAAGATTTGGATCATCAATGTTAGCTAGAAGTTTAGTTAAATTTGGAATTCAGTTATCAGTATTTCTCAAAACAATATTTCCAAAAAATGTTGTTGATTTTTTTACATCTCGAACTAATCCTGATGATTTTCCTCAAACTAAAAATCCAAATGAACAACCAGCATTTGATATGGTAAGAGCATCAGTAAATCTAGTAGTAGCAAGCGCTTTAGTATCTGTGGGAACTTCACTTAAATTGCCATTATCAACAACTTTTGTAACTTTTTCAGTTGCGATGGCAACATCATTAGCTGATAAAGCTTGGGGAAGAGAAAGTGCTGTATACAGAATTAATGGTGTTTTAACAGTTTTTGGTGGATGGTTTTTAACAGCTTTTTTAGCTTTTTCCACATGTTTTATTTTTACATTATTAATTTATTATTTCGAAATGATTGCAATTATTATTCTATTGATAATTGCAGCCTATTACTATTATACATCAAATAAGATTCATACAAAAAGAGTTTTAGAACAATCAAAAAAAGTAAAAGAGAAATTAATATTAGAACAATCTTTAACAAAAGAAGAAGTTTTAACTTCTACTTTTGATAAATTGATAATTGAAGTTGATAGAATTTTAATCAACGTGCTTAAAGGTGTTAACAATGAAAAAATTAAATCAATTAAAAAAGCAAAAGATTCTTATAATGATGTTTATGAATTAAAATCTCATATTATAAGTAAATTAGTTACAATAGATAACAAAAATTCATCTTCACAAAACAATTATGAAAATGATTTAAGAGTATTATCAAATATCGAAGAATTTCTTGAAAATATAAATCAATTAGTTAATGAAAGTTATGATTACATAGATAACAACAAACCTCCTTTAAGCAAAAAAACAAAAAAGAACTTATCAAACCTTATTTCTTTATTTAAAGAAGGTTTTATCAATGAAATCAGTAGTGATGATAATTTAAGAGAGGAAATTTCAAGTCAAATTAAAAATTCTATTGTTGAGGAATTAAAAAGCGTCAAAAAAAATAAAACGAAAATAAAACCAAGCTATTTTTTCATTTCAATCATGACAAAAGTTGAAAAAATACTACTTAAGATAAACGATGTTAAGATTTAATTTTTTAAAAAAGAAAAATTTTCATTAAATATATCATCTTCTATTACAGTACTAAATTCTATATTTGTTACTTGAAATAATATTGTATTTTTCTTGTCATAATTAATTATTTCAAATTCTGTTGGAAATGTTTGTGTTCCAAAATTATCAAATTTTAAAAAAGAAATCTCCGTAATTAATTTTTCTTTAATATTAAAAAATTCAATTCTTTTTATATTAAAAGATTCTTTATCAATCCAAACTGATTGAGAAAATATTTTATTTTGTAAAGTCTTATTTAAATTTATCGTTTTTAAAATCAAGTAATTGTCTCTATAACTTATATCAACATTTTTATCAATTAGATTATTTCTAAATCCTCTAATAAATTCAAAATAATCAAAATTAAATCCATAAAAATTATTTTTATTATTAAAATTAATTTGTTGTGTTTTTTTTAATGATGGAAAATATATAAATCTTTTTGAACTATCATGGTCAATATTTGAATACCAAGACAACACAGATGTGTTTTTCAAATTAATTGGACTTACAAATAATAATAAATTTTTATAATCATATTTTCCTGAATCGAAAAATTTATTATATATTTTAAATTCTCTTATTTTTGCTTTATTAACATCATTAATTGTTTTACTTATTATGATTTTCCCTTCAATGATTACATTTTTATATATCTGATTAATTTTAAATTTATCTATAATTTGTTTCTGGGATATTTCATCTTGAGAAAATCCTATTATGTTAAAAAGAATAATTAATGATAATAATTTCATTTTTAATGTTTAATTTTTTTTTTATTTAATTTAAATTATTTAAAAGCAAAGTTAATAATAGACTTATTTCATAAAATACATGTTTAAAATTTATTTAATATTAATACTTATTATCAATCAATTATCATCAAAAGAAAATAATGAAACTATGATTAAATACTATTTAAAAATGCCAAAACCAAGCACACATTATTTTCATGTTGAAATGGAAATTTCAAATATATTTTCTGATTCGATTTTAGTAAAAATGCCCGTATGGGCTCCAGGTTCTTATCTAGTGAGAGAATTCTCAAAAAATGTAATTGAATTTAAAGCAAAATCTGGAAGTCAAGAACTTGTCGACAATAAAATAAATAAAAATACGTGGGAAATAAAAACAAAAAATATAAATAAAATAAATGTATCTTATAAAGTTTATGCCTATGAACAGACAGTAAGAACAAGTTTTCTGAATGAATCAAGAGGATATCTAAATGGGTCCTCCATATTTATGTTTCTTGATGAGAAAAAAGGTCTATCAGGTGAAGTAGAAATAACACCTCCTAAAAGATGGAAAAATATAAGTACTGGTCTTCCAAATGTTAAAAATAAGAAAAATACTTTTTTCTTTCAAAATTTTGATGAACTAGTAGACTCACCTTTTCTCATTGGTAATCACAAAATAATATCCTTTAAATTAAAAAATAAATTACATGAGATAGCTTTATATGGAGAAGGTAATGTTGATGAAAAAAAATTAGAAGATGACTTTAAAAAAATAATTTTAACAACCTCTGAAATTTTTGGTGACATGCCTTATGAAAAATACTTATTTATTATTTTGATGTTAGATAATAAAAGAGGTGGTTTAGAACATTTGAATTCAACTACGGTTCAAGCCGATAGATGGATTTTTTCTGAAAAGAGATTGTATAATAAGTTTTTATCTACTGTTGCTCATGAATATTTTCATACTTGGAACATCAAAAGAATTCGACCGATTGAATTAGGCCCATTTGATTATGATATGGAAAACTATACAACTGAACTTTGGGTTGCTGAGGGTCTTACTAGTTATTATGACAATTTGTTATTACTAAGATCTAAAATATTAGATACCAGTGAATATTTTGATTTTCTATCTGATGATATTAATAGTTTTGAAATGAAATTTGGAAAAAATATTCAAACATTAAGTGAATCTAGTTTTGATAGCTGGATCAAATATTATAGACAAAATGAAGAATCTCAAAACACTATTGTTTCTTATTACTCAAAAGGTTCAGTAATTGGCTTGTTGTTAGATCTTACTCTCATAATTAAATCAAATGGAAAATTAAAATTAGATGATGTTTTTACTGAACTCTACAAAAGATATAATGAAAATCCAGACATTGGTTTTACTAAAGATGAATTTAGGGAAATTTGTGAAGGATTTGCTGGAGAAAAATTAGACTATATATGGAAATATGTTGATTCAACTGATCCGATAGATTATAATTATTTTTTAAAAGAAGTTGGTTATAGTTTTAAAAAGAAAGTTGATGAAGACAATCAAGAATCAAATACTCCATTTATGGGATTTGAAATTAACAATAGCTCAAACCCAATTATTAAATCAATTTTAAGAAATGGTCCTGCTTTTCAAGCTGGTCTAAATGTTTTTGATGAGATTATAGCTATCAACAATGTTCGTATAAATAATGTTACACTTCCAAAAAGAATTAATGATTTAGAAATAGGTAAAGAAGTTAATTTTTTAATTTCAAGAGAGGGAATACTTAAAGAATTAACTTTAATTCCGATAGATTTTGACAATAGTAAATACAACTTTATCAAAAATGAAAATGCAAGTCAAAAAAACAAAGAAATGTTTAATATTTGGCTTGGTGAAAATTGGTAAAATTTTCAGAAGAAGTTATCGTCCTTTTAAATGGTAACTTTCCAACTCATAGTTTACCCTTATCATACCTTTCAAGTTCAAAAACAATTATTTGTGCTGATGGAGCAGCAAATAAAGCAATTGAAAATTCAATAACTCCTGACTATATAATTGGTGATATGGATTCACTAAAACAAAATAATATTTCAAAAAATGTTATTTTATTAAAAGATGAAGATCAAAACTCTACAGATTTAGAAAAAATCCTTAATTGGAGCATTAAAAACAGAATTAAGGAAATCACTTTACTTGGGATTAGCGGTGAAATGGAAGATCACTCTTATATGAATCTCCATATAATGGCACATTTTTCTGATAGAATAACTATAAAAGCAGTGACTGATCATTTTACAATTTTACATTTAAAAAACTTAAATAAAATAAAATGTAAAAAAAATTCGAGAATTTCAATTGTAAAAGCCCATGACAATCCGATAATAAATACCAAGGGATTGTTTTATGAAATTATAAATGAGCATCTAAATCTACCAAGCCAGGGATTAAGCAATAAATCGACAAGCGATTCTTTTACAATAAATATAAAAGAAGGGTCTATTTTCTTATTTATCGAAAATTAAAATGGAACTCAATTTAAGCATCATAGACAAATTTCTTATTTATGGGTATTTTATTTTAATTTTAATAATTGGTTTATTATCACCAGCTAAAAAAAACCAAGATGATTATATTGTAATTGGAAGAAAGTTATCCATAGTCCCTTTCTCTATATCTTTAGTTGCTACATGGTATGGTGGGATTTTGGGAATTGGAGAATTCACATTCAAATACGGTATTTCTAATTGGTTTGTGTTTGGTTTTCCTTATTATATATTTGCAATTTTATTTGCATTGTTCTTTGCGAATAAAATTAATCAAGAAAAAATCATTACTATTCCTGACAGACTAAGAAAAAATTTTGGCAATACTGCAGGTTTTTTGAGTGCTATAATAATTTCAATAATTTCTTCACCTGCTCCATATATTTTAAGTTGTGCTTTACTCATAAACTTTATTTTTAACATATCCATTTTTTTATCCATTATACTTTCTACAATTTTAAGCATGATATATATATATAAAAGTGGTTTTAGATCTATTATAAGAACGGATATTATTCAATTTTTATTTATGTTTGCTGGTTTTTTTCTTTTGGTTTTATTTTGTTTAAAGGATTATGGTGGAATTAATTACTTGTATGAAAATGTTCCAAAACCTCATTTTGATTTGTTGGGTGGAAATAATATCCAATACATTTTAGTATGGTTTTTCATAGGTCTATGGACATTTATTGACCCAAATTTCTATCAAAGATGTATTGCTGCAAAAAATGATAAAACTGCTAAATATGGAATTTTAATTTCTGTTTTATTTTGGATGATATTTGACTTTTTAACACTAATAAGTGGATTATATTGCGTGGCTATCTTATCAAATAATATAAACGAAGTCTTAGCATTTCCTTATCTTGGAATCAAAATTCTCCCTCCGATTATTAAAGGTGTATTCTTTATAGGCTTATTTTCAACTATAATGTCAACTGTTGACTCAATGGGTTTTTTAAGTTCGGTGACAATTGGAAGAGATTTCTTTTGGAGAATAACTAAAAAATACAATGAAGAGATTTGGACAAAACTATCTTTACCAATAACGGGCTCTATATCAATTGTAATTGTTTATTTTTTCTCATCTGTTATTGAGATATGGTATTTTATTGGAAGTATACTAATCCCGGGATTAATCATTCCTTTTATTATAACATTCTCAAAAAAGATAACAATTAAAAAACCAAATTATATCATTATCGTTCCAATAATGATAAGCATATTATGGAACGTTTTCAAAGATCCTAATAAAGGTTATATATTCGGTATCGAACCTTTTTTTATCGGATTGATCTCATCATTATTACTGACAATTATTTTTCAAAAGAAAAAAATAATTTAAATTATTCCATATCTTTTGAATATTCACCTTTAGCAGCTGCACTATTACATTTAGCTCTATGTAAAAATGCTTCTTTTCCTGCTTCTAAATTTTCATCTTTTCCACTCCAGGCATCTAAAGCTGCAGTTTGGAGAGCTCTTCCATAAGAAAAACTCAATTCCCAAGGCTTGACTGTATCTAACTTATTCATTGCATCAAGGTGCTCTGTAGCTAGAAGATCACTTTGTCCACCTGATAAAAACATAATACCAGGTACAGCAGCAGGAACTGTTCTTTGAAAACATGTAACAGTTGCATCAGCAACCTCTTCAACAGAAGCCTGATCTTTAGAATCATATCCTGAAAGAACCATATTTGGCTTTAAAATCATACCCTCAAGATAAACATCTAAATTTGATAATGCGTCAAAAACAGAATCTAATACTTCTGTAGTAACGTCAAAACTAGTATCAATTGAATGTTCACCATCCATTAAAATTTCTGGTTCTACAATAGGTACAATATTTGCCTCCTGACATAATGAGGAATATCTTGCAAGCGCATGTGCATTTGCATCAATTGAAGCAAAAGTAGGAGTCTTATCACTGATAGTGATAACAGCTCTCCATTTTGCAAATCTAGCACCTAGAGAATAATATTCAGCTAATCTTTCTCTTAACCCATCTAAACCTTCAGTAATAAATTCCCCATCAAAACATGATAATGGTTTTGCACCCATATCAACTTTTATACCTGGAAGTACCCCTAAATCTGATAACAACTTAGAAAAAGGAATTTCATCATTAATTGTAGATTGTCTAATTGTTTCATCATACATGATAACTCCACTTATAAAATCTTCCATACCTTTCGCTGTGAATAACATATCTCTATATTTTCTTCTATTCAATTCTGTTGATTCAGTATTAATAGTATCTAAACGTTTTTTGATTGTTCCTGTACTTTCATCAGCAGCAAGAAGACCTTTACCTTTTGTAGCCATTGCTTTTGCATTTGACTCTAACTGTTCAAGATTCATTATAAAATTACTCCTTTTTTTAATTCGAAATTTGACCAATTTCAGTAAGCATTTTTTGAAACCAAGTTGTTTTGGGATCAAAGGGCTTACCACCTTTTATTTTATTAAAATCAATTAATCCTAATAATCCATTATTATCATTATCTAATCCTACTACACCACTTTTACCTTTTAAAGCTTCTTCAACAGCTATAATTGCAGTTTTTTTAATCAAATCTAAGTCTTCATTGTTAGCAGGGGCAGATCTAGCAAAATATCCACTTTTTTGAACTAGAATTTTATCAGCGTTTAATCTTTCTCCAAATTTTTTAGCAAACCAATTACCTGGATTTATAGAATCTAATCTTATGTGACCGAATGCATCTCGCTGTATCTCTTCTCCAATATTTTCTTTTTCTTTAATAATAGTATCAATTCCAGCTCCCTCACTTAAGAAAATATTAACACAATCATTTTCATCCATAATCTTTTTTAATCTGATACATTCCTTGTTGAAATCAAAATTAGATTCTGGAATGTAAATAGCATGAATGTCCCATCTTTTTTTTGCAATTAAAATGTCAGGTAAAAATCTTTTCAACTCTAAACGTTTTCTATAAACTTTTGCAGATGCAGCCGTTAACCACCCACAATTTCTTCCCATCACTTCATGAATTATTAATTGCCTGTGACTTGTTGTGTTTTCATTTGATATGTTTTCAAAAAAAATAGAGCTTTGCTCAGCTGCAGTTGAAGCACCTAAAGTTTGAAAAATTGGGTATACATCATTATCTACTGTTTTAGGTAAACCTACAACAGTTAATTCAATTCCTTTTTTATCAAGAATATCAACCAAACTAGCAGCCATTGTATTCGTGTCATCACCTCCAATAGTATGTAGAATCGAAACATTATCTTTAACTAATTGTTGAGCAGCAACTTCTAATGGATCTTGCCCTTTTTTTATAAATCCTCTATTCACACAATCATCAGTATTTGTCAATTTGACCCTACTATTTCCTATAGGACTCCCACCAAAATCAAATAGAATATTTGCATTCTTTTTTACTTTTTCATTAATTGAAATATAATTACCTAACAATAAACCCTTATAACCATGAGAATATCCTATCATTTCAACATCAGGTAATTTTTTCGCATACTCCATTATTAGAGCACCAATAGATGCCGAAAGACAAGGTGCAATACCCCCAGCAGTAAGAAATGCTATTTTTTGATTATTTTTTAAAGCCATGTCTCGTGCAAATATATAAATAATATATGTTCAAAAAAAGAGACATAGTAAATATTTTTAATTAATAATTATTAAAAATAATATTATTTATATTTAATATTAATAATCAACAAAAATAGGGATGGAATAATGTCTAAACACTCACAAAAAATAAATAATTTTAAAGCTTTTTGCGACCAATTTGAAAGAGCAGCAACTGAACTAGGACTTGATAAAAATTTAGCAGATTCAATAATGATGCCTGATCGAGAATTATCGGTTGAAGTACCACTAAATAAAGATGATGGTAGTTTAGCTGTATTTAGAGGTTATAGAATTCAACATAATAATGC
>Ga0310343_10000722_pt1 | contig 16048 bp, 20 predicted proteins | sample HC15DNA2025_MG_FD_203519 | JGI IMG/M metagenome (GOLD analysis project Ga0310343, IMG submission 203519) | Marine microbial communities from station ALOHA, North Pacific Subtropical Gyre - HC15-DNA-20-25_MG | ecosystem: Environmental > Aquatic > Marine > Oceanic | place: Pacific Ocean: North... | reverse complement strand
GATTGGCAAATTTATGTCCGAGTGCCTGGTGACTGGGATCAAGAATGATGAGGGGGCGATAACCCTGGTAAGCACGGATCACAAGGTGAGTAATGGGCAGAGGCTTATCTGAAGGTAAAACTGGGGGAATGGTGGGCCCACCTGGACTCGAACCAGGGACCAAAGGATTATGAGAGCCCTGGGGCGGGTCTTTTTAGCACCACAGAAAACCACAATACTTGCTAAAACAGGTAGTTCCGTAAGTTCAGAACCACAGGAAACCACAGAAAAGCATAAAGTCGTGGACACTTTGTTGACACCTTCGCTAAGCTCCCGGCAGGTGTTTCAACGGAGTGAATGATGTCCTGGTTCAAGATCTTTTCTGCAGTCGTCGTTGGCAATATCGTCTCCTGGGCAATAATAGGAATTATCGGTTTCTTCCTGTCTTTCGCCATCATGGGAGCGGCCATGGAAGAGATCTTTGGTGGTCGTCCTACATTCAACGCCCCGTCCAGCTCAGCACAACAACCATCCAGGAGTTCCACCGTATCGCCAAATGATTTCTTAGCTGATCAGGCAAGACAGGAACAGCAACGCCTGGAGGAGAGCCGCCGCCAACAGGCTCGCAATCGCACAGATCCGAGTGTGATTCGCACCAACAAACAAATGTGCGAATTCTGGACTGAGGAATTCAGGAAAGATGGGGCCGTGCAAAGCCGGAAATACCGTGATGCAGCTTGTGCCCGGTATCGTGCAAGTCTCAACTAATTTCTTTATTAGGGTTGTTACTCTGTTTCTGAACTTCACCACGTTCCCTGTGGTGAAGTTTGATTAATTAGAGAAAGATGTCAGGAGGCCCTTTATCATCTCTAATGTGCTCAATTACAACTGAAATTATGAAAATTACAATTCGTATAATCAAAGCTAATTCTCCTGCTTCGATAGCGAATGCGGAGCCAAGCAAGTGCTGAAGACTGTTGACGCTGGGTCACAATCGATTTAGCCTTGAACAAATACACCTTGATCGGTGTATTTTTCTTGACTCCATTAGGTCTATGGTTGAGTTGAGAATCAAAAGGGGCAGTCTGCACGCTGCTCCTTTTTCTTTTCCTCCTGCTGTTTTTCAGCATCCAAATTACCCTATCATGAAACTGCCGTTTTGCCTCGGTGCAAAAGGGGTAGGTTCATTAAGTTGCGTATCAACTTCGCCAGTGAAATTAGTACTAGAATGACTATACAAAGAATGATCGCTAGGAGAGCTCCTAAATGTGCGGTCGCTACAACGTAATCGACGACCCCCTAGTCCAGGACCTTCTCGAAATTCTGGGCATTCCCATACGCGTCCAAACCCGCCTCAACATAGCACCAGGTGCAAAAGGCCAGATCGTCTACGAGACCAACCAGGGCAGAACCATGGAAGACGCCATCTGGTCACTGCTCACCGAACCCAAACCCGACGGCAGCGGCTACCGCCCTTCACCAAAATACAGCACCTTCAATGCCCGATCGGGAAGCCTGGGAACCAGCCCACTCTGGAAAAAGCGGTTTCACTCCCAGCGGGCCATCATCCCAGCCAGTGGCTTCCATGAATGGACGGGAGAGAAAGGGCATAAGCAGTGTTACAACATCCATCCCGTTAACAGTGCTATCGCCTTCGCAGGCCTGTACGAGCTCTGGGACTTTCACGGTGACATAGTCCCATCGTTTACCATCATCACCCTGCCACCGCACCCCAGGTTCAGCCACATCCACCCTAAGAGCATCCCACTCATGCTCAAGCCTGAAGACTGCGATATGTGGCTGGACCCACACCTGACCAACACGGACCCACTCCAACACCTGCTGAAAACCAGCATCAGGGAACCATTGTCGGTTAAACCAATAAATTCACCGGCGAACCTGGAGAAAGCGGGGGAGGGTGAAATAATCGAAGCGGACCAGGTGTAAGCAAAAAACGTCGTGTAGGCGTTCTCACACACGACCTTAAGATAAGTCCTATAAAAACCAGTACCAGGAACAGTAAACTGGCGTCGAGCTGTTTGGTCAGGACGACCGGAGCTTACCGCCGGCAAGGATGCCTGGCAAGCGCGACACCTGCACAGTGGTGTGACTGGTCAGGGAGAGGTCTGGCACCAGTTTCTAAAAAATAGGTCTGTCCCGCATTTCTATCCATTTCATATTGTCGAGTTGTTGCCGAAAAGCAGTTCACCGTCTGTTTGAACAGCGCCAGTTCTTTTTAACTCGTTAAGGATACTTGGGAGGTCTGGGTGGAATTCCACAAGCTGGAATAGGTCTTTTTGATCAAAGCTGTTCTCTGAAAGTACTTGCATTATTTGGTTCTTTATTTCGTCTTTCATTGATTCGACTTTTGATAAAATTGGGCCTTGTTCCAGCTCATTACGTAAAGCGTTCAATCTGTCGTTTCCGGACGCTGTAATTAATGTCTTGCCATTTTTGACGATGGCAAGGTTTGATTTTGAGAGCTTTTGTATACAGTTTTCGAAGACATTTTCCTTCAGCCCGAGGGCAGCTGCAGGTATGCTCTGATCTATCTGGTTTCGAGCCTTGGCTAGCATTAGTGTCATTAGAATCGTTGCTTTCGCGTTTGGGTCCTGTAGTTCCTTGTAGTTTGATAGCTCATTTCCAAGTTGTATTTTTTTTGTCCTGGTTCCTTGACCTTTTAGTTTAGATGCCTCGGGGTTTTCGCTAAATATTCCTTTAGCTCGAGTGTCTTCGGAGGTTATCCCGTGGGAAAAGTCTTCTTTAGAAACCTCCACTTCTAAGTCGTCTTCACTAATTGTTAGACCAAATCCTTTTTCATGAAGCTTTTGTAAAAAGCGTAGTTTTCTAAAGCTATCGTCGAGACTTTTCTCTATTGCTTCTTCTCTTATAATTTCAATTAGTTCCTGCTCTCTACTTTTTCTGTTTTCTATTTCACTCTGAAGTGTGTCATTTCGAGAGGCAATTTCTTCACTATCGACTATTTTTTCGGATATTCTTTGAATTTGTCTTTCCAGTCTCTTTACTTTCTTGTTGTGCTTTTCTGTACTAATGGTGCTGTATAGTCTTCCTGTGCCATCTATTTTTGCAACTTTGTCATGGACGAATTTTGCTGCTATCTCTAAAGTCTCCCGGAAAGAGCCCGAAAGAGTTGCATAAAGTAAGCCTGATACTAGAGGTAAAGCAAGGTGATACCAGATTGATGTTGACTCGAAATAGGCCTCAAGGAATTCGATAGTAAATGAGTTGGTTTGAAATAATGCGGTAACTGGAATTTTCCAATTCCAGATGCACCAGCTGACTATCGTGGATAGCCAAAATGGACTCCCAATTCGGTCAGAAACAAAGTCTTTGGCGTCACTAAAAAACTGGGTCATTCTTTCCCTTTATAGGTCTTTTCTCACTCAAGCCACCTTTCTGTGACCTGGCGGGTATTTGAGTTAGCTCGTCTATGCCTGAAACCGCCACCACACACTACGACGGCCAGCCCTTTTGTTTTTGTCGTTCCCCTCGTCGGTCTCCATACCAGGAACTGGCGATTCTCGCCGCCAGGCTGAAACCTATCCTGTTTTCAGGCTGTTGTCCTTCCGTACCTTTTCCATCTCTGGGCTGATCTGACCAGCTTCCGGTATCGTTTTTCCTGTTGTTAGCCAGTAAGCGAATTGCGGGAAGGCTTCGTTGAAGGCTTCTATATCATCCTCATTGACCCTGCGCCTCTTACCCCTTACGGCATTCCATTTCTCACGGTCAATACCCGTCAACCGCTCCATTTCTCGGGACGTCACGTCAGCAGTATTGAAAAAATCAATCAGTCGTTCACGTATCATGGCAATATATAATTTGTAGATAGTGCCAATCAGCAGCTACCATTTGTACATAGTGACAATCATTTATTGCCACGCATCCAGTCAAAATAGTGTAGCAGAGTGGAAAACAGTGGACGAGCAAAAACAAATCATCTTGCTAGCAACCCCGGTCATGACCCAGGACCGCTACGCCCAGCTCACGGGTTTAACGGAAGGGCAGGTTAGGGGCCAGATCGAAAAGGGCCACCTGCCATCCCTGAAGATTGGCCGGGTGCGCATGGTGAACATCGCGGCACTGTCGCAACAGGCTATGGATAAGGAGGACTGGCAATGAAGCCCTTGAACCGAGTCGGACAAAAAACCCAGACCATCGTCCGTGTGGCTCACCACAAAGGCCGCACCCTGTCCTGCACCGTCTTCTTTTTTAACGGCACTGAATTCGTGGCGTCCTCCGAACGCCTGGGCCCCGCCCGACTGTTCCGGCCTGGAACCGTTGCTGTCAGCGCCTCAGGCCGCCAATGGATCGCCGTAGGCGGAAACCGCATCCACGGTGCCGCCGGCTGGCGCTTCGTGTCTCCCTACGTCGACCAGGGCCCCATCGACCACGACGCCGTCCGCTTCATCGACAACCCCAGGGCCCTGAAGATCCGCGCCAAACTGGACGCCTACCTGGAGTACTACCAGAGCGTCAAAGGCGTTCTTCCCCGATCTGTTGTCCTTCGCCGCGAACAACTCGCCACCTGTGGCGCATTACCTGGACAGCTCTATAAAGGTATCCGCCTGGAGGCCTTCTCATGACACCGGCCCTGCGAGAACTCAAGCGGCACCAGATCCGAACCCTGTTCAACCTCGCCATCAAGTGGCTGGACGCCGGCGACCGTGATACCGCCTTCGAATGCCTGATCAAGATCCAGGGCATGATGGCCGCCTTCCACGACCTGGACAGCAACCTCTACGCCTACGCCAAGCTCGCGGAAACCGCTTTCATCACCTACGCGCAAACCCGCGCCGTCAGCCCGTTCATGCACACGGCCTGCACGGAGGCCCGCGTCCAATGAATCGCCGGAACCCGAATCCAAGTTTTGCCTTCCAGGGCCCAAGCCCGTCCTCTGCACTCACCCCGGATGCCCTGGAAGGCCTTTTAGACACCCTCCTGCAGCGCCTGAACCACCTGCAGGACGTTCGCACCGACTACCCGTGCGACTACCTCGCCCGCTGCAAAGCCGGCTTCACCGACGCCCTCATCCACGAACTGGAAGCCAGCGGCCACCACAGCCCGGCCTTTGATCGCCTGATCCAACTGCGCGACGCCTGGGACTGCGGAACCCTGGACCTCCCCAACGTCACGGAGCACCAACCATGAGCCACATTCCCCCAAGAAAAACCAAACCCGACGACAAAGAACGCCGCTTCTACGTCAGCGCCCCCAGCTCCTGTTACCTCCAACTGCAACAGGAAGCCGTCCAACGAGGCACAGACCTCTGGACCCTGGGTGGTGCGGTCCTGCGCTCCTGGTTAGAGGCCGGCTGCCCGGATCTTGGCTTTCAGGCCCAACCCCCTGAACAGCCTTCGAGTCCGCCCCCGTCATCGTCACCACTCGCGCACGACAAGGGGGCCGGACAGTGAGCGCTGCAAGGCTGGCGCGCAGCGCCAGGGCCGAAGGCCCCCTGGCCTTGTGGCGGTCACTGGCTGGTCCACAGTGCGCACAAAGAGTGGTGAGGATGTCGGGGGAGGACGGCCGCCCCTTGATTCCGAGCCATGAGCACAAGAGGCAAGCGGAGCGCGGCAGGCGACAGGGATCGTTACCCGTAAGGGTGGGCACCTTAGTGCCCAGGAGCAAAGCGAGTAGAGCCCGCCCCGTAAGGGGTCGCAGTACCCGAGTTTAAAACGCCCGGAGTTTCCGGGATTCACAACCCAAGCAACAGCAAACCAAAACCAGAGGACACACACCATGGAAAACTACCTGAACCTCATGATCATCGGCGCCACCCGCTACGACATCGACGGCAACCGAGGCGGCTCCCTGTGGGCTTACTCCCCAGCCGAAGCTGATGATGACAACCGAGTTGGCAACGAAGTGATGAAAATCGCCTGCGACTGGAAGCACATCGACCAGCTGCGCAACCACGCAGAACGCCTCCCGGCCATGTTCGTCGTCAAAGCCCAGATGAAAGCCGGGCAGGGCGGCAAGATCACCTTCAAGGCCCTGGACATGAAACCCCAGGACCAAGTCAAGAAAACCGCGTAACCGGACAAGGAGACTGACCGGTGAGCAAAGCAATCCTGTGTGACGGCGATTGGACACTCACAGCCTCCGGCTGGGACTGCACCGGCGCCATCACCCAGGTGGTGTACACGGCCCCCGTCGAGTACACCCCGGCAATGATCGCCGAAGCCATCTTCCAGGGCTTCAGCGTGACCTTGCCACTCATGGCGGTCGCATGGGGCGGCCGTCAACTCCTGAAAATGCTGAAGTGAGGTAATGCCATGAAAAAGCAACTGATCACCCTGGCCGCAATGGCCTTCACCCTGGTAGGTGGCCCCGCTGCCGCCGCCGACTGGTCCACCATGACCGGCGGCCTGGACTTCTCCGGTGAAATCACCGGCGTCATCGCGGTCGTTGGCGTTCTGGCCGGCTTCTACGTCGTCCGCAAAGGCGGTCGTCTCCTGCTGAGCATGATCAAGTAGGAGCACACCGGTGGCAGAGCTATGGGATTGGACATTTTTTCTGATGGGAGCCGCACTATGCGTCTATCTGTTCAAGGATGTCTGATCCTATGGCTCTGCCTTTTCTCGACACTGTCCTTCGCAGGCTTCCCGGCGCTTCCTGACGGTGCCGTTGTCCATTGGGAAGATAGGGGCAGTAAAAACTGCACATCCTCTGGTGGCTGCGGCCAATCACCGGGAGACACCATTGCAGAACGGGCCGCCGATTATCTCCCCCAATGCCAAACGCAACACCCGGATATGGAATGCCTGGTTCAGTCCTACAGCGATCCCAAGGAAGTGCGCTTTGTTGAGAATGGCATCACCTATTACGTCTGGCGCGGTGGCGCTCGTGTGATTGCGACACCCTCATCCTGCGTTGCTTTAAGCCATCAACCGAACCCCATCACCGGCGAAGTCGGCACAACCGATGAAAGCGATTGCTCCTGCGCCGATGGCTGGACCTCCGCCGGCGGCATCCCCGGAGAACACCCCTTCGACTGCGTGATCCCCGAGCAGACCCCCGAAGAATGCAAAGAAAACGGCCAGGTCCATAACCCCAACACCGGCCTGTGCGAACTCGAATGCGAACACGGCCAACTGAACGGCTCGTGTCTGCCACCACCGGAAGAACCCAACGAGTGCAACAGCGACAGTGCCGACTACCGCGGCCAGATCGTCCAGGGCTACGGCAAAAGCCCGATTAACTTCTGCGGTGACATCGACCAGTGCTCCGGCGACAAACCCGGACAGATTGGCCTGGTGAATGGCGAGCTACGCTGCATCGCCGAAGACTACGGCGTCCCCAAATGCAAAGGCGACTCCATCTCCGTCGTCGACGATTACGGCTTCGTGTGCGAACCCCTGACCAACACACCCGAAGATGAACCTGAAACGCCGGAAGAACCCAACACCGACACCGACGGAGATGGCGAACCCGACGAATACCAGCGCGAGAACGACCCCGACGCCGTGAATAAGGGCCTCGATAAAGTCGTCGACGCCATCAACGAAGGCAACAGCAAAACCGACACCTCCAACGAACACCTGGGCAACATCGAAAACGCCGTTAAAGACATCGCCAACAACGTCGGCGCCTTAAAGCAAATGGGCGAAAACGGAGAACTTGGCGGCGGTGGAGGCGGTGGCTCCGATGGCGGTGGTGAAGGCCTCAAGAACGACCAGGGCGAGGATTACCTGAGCGACCTGGCCGACATCAAAGAGAACACCAAGAACACCGCCGACGGCATGGAAGATCTCAACGAAAAACTCGACGACCCCGAGAACGGCTATTCCACCGACGAACTGGGCGATGCGCCCACCTTCGAGGAAAGCGCCGTTCGCCTCCAGGGCGTTATCACCGGCAACCCCACCATCGAGGCGGTGACCACCATCCCGACCATCGCCGAGAACACCACCTGTCCGGTATGGACCATCCCGGCCACCGACTACTGGTCCGCCATGCCCCTGGATACTCATTGCGACATCCTCGAAACCCACCGTGGCCTGCTGTCCCTGGTCTTCATGGCCGCCTGGACCCTGGCCGCCGTCTTCGTCTTCCTGAGGGCCTGACCATGATTCAGAAATTCCTGGACGCACTGATCGACATCATCCTGTGGGCACCACGCATGCTGTTCAGCTGGCTCATCGACGCCGTCGAACACATGATGGGCTGGCTGCCCGAAATCCAGGTGGTGGACGTGGAGAACATTTTTAACGGCCTCGGCGGCCAGATGCTCTACTTCCTCACCATGTTCGAATTCTCCTACGGGCTCACCGCCGTGATGACGGCCCTGATCGCCCGCTTCGTTCTCCGTCGCATCCCGTTCATAGGCTAAGCCATGTCCATCGTCGGTTACTCAGGCCTGCCCCGGTCCGGTAAGAGCTATGGCGTGGTCGAAAACGTCATCATTCCTGGTCTGGAATCCGGCCGGCACATCATCACCAACATACCCGTCAAGATCGGTCGTCTCTCTGATGACTTCCCCAAGGGCAAAATAACGATGTTCACCAACCGGGATGCCGAAGATGATCCCGGCTTCTTTGACCTGGAACGTCACCCTGCCGGTGTTATCTGGGTGATCGATGAAGCCTGGCGCTTCTGGAAAAGCGGCATGAAGGCCGTCAACATCCCGCACAATCAAAAAGAATTCTTCACCGAGCACGGTCACTGTGTGGGTGAAGACGGGCGCACCAACGAAATCGTGCTAGTCACCCAGGACCTTGCCCAGCTCTGCGCCTTCGTCCGGGGGTTGGTCGAGGAAACCTATCGTGCCACCAAGCTGACCGCCATTGGCCAAAAGAACAAATACCGCGTTGATGTCTTCATGGGCGCCGCCACGGGTCAGAATCCCGGTAAACCCATGCGCCAGCTTTACGGGAGCTACAAACCCGAGATCTACCAGTACTACAAGAGCCACACCCGGAACAAAACCGACTTCGCCGCCGGCATGGAAGAGAAAGCCGACGACCGGGCCAACGTCCTCAAACACCCGCTGATCAAGTTCGGCATCCCCGTGGCCATCCTGATCATGGCCTTCGGCGTCATGCGCGTCGTCGCCTACTTCAGCACCGGAGAGTCAGACACAGAGCCGGCACCAGGAGCACCCGCAGAACAAACGACCCAAACCGTCCGAACCGCCGACAACAGCAGCGCGAGGATACAAAGATCCACCCGAGTCCAGGCCACATCCCACCAGGAAGCCCGCGCCACCCACCAGGTGGCCTTCGAGATCGAACCCGGCTGGCTGCCCGTCTCCGACAAGTGGCGCATCGTCGGCAAGGTGAACGGCGTGTACTGGATCTGGGGCGAGAACGGCACCCGCAAGATCCACAGCCGGATCTGCGCCAAGTTCCAGCGTACCGGAGAACCCTACTGCGTCATCGAGGGCAAGCTGGTGACCTACTACAGCTATAAGGAACCACAGCGCCTGGACGAACGACCCGAAAGCCGGAGTTACCTGGACACCACTACAACGGAAGGCGACGGCGCGTGAGTGCGAGCGGAGCGACCACCACGCGCCGCGCCAGCCGCAGAGACGTCCCTGTAACACGTCTCATGGAAAACGACGACAGTCGATTTTTGACCACAGACAACCACAGAAGGCCACAGATGAAAATCAAAGACTTTGAACGCATGGACATCACCACCGGGGAAATCGGTAAAGGGGATCTGTTTGTGGGTCCCGAAGGCCAGCAAGTGAACCTCCAGGGCGTCAACGTCCTCTGGACCGGAGTTGATACCGTCCGGCAACTGTTTGAGGGGCGATTGAAACCCGAACCCCTGGCCGAGATCGTCGCCGCCTACGAATCCAGCTTCGACGCCACCATCACCGTCAGAAACATACAATTCCGCGTCCAGTCCGGTAGGCGAGGGGGATTCAAGTACATCCTGCAAAACCGGGAATACGGCTTAACCATCCTACTCCAGAACTTCTACGCCGAAGCCGACAGCCAGGGCACGCACGTCAAAATCGAAACCTCCCCCCGCTGGCTCTACGAACGCTCCAGCCTCCAGATTCACGACGAGCTCACCGAATGGGGCATGCACTTCCTGAAGGCCATCAAACCGGTCGGCATCGCCTTACACCTGGCGGTCGACTTCCAGGGCTGGGAGCCACCCCAGGACTTCGCCCAACACTTCGTCACCAGGGCAAGATCCATCAGCGTTCACAACGGCATCAGTGACCTGCACTTCAAAGGCCTGGAAGGCAGCACCGTCAACGGACGGGGCGAAACCTACACCTTCGGCAAAGCCAACAGCCTCCAGGTGTGCCTCTACGATAAATCCAAAGAGGTCGACGTCTCCGACAAACGCGCCTTCATGGAAGGCATCTGGGAATGTGCCGTCAATGAACAGTCCTTCCCGGACACCTGCTATGACCCTGACAAACCCGTCTGGCGACTGGAAATAAGATTCCATCACCGCATCGTGAATGAGATCTCCCAGGGCACCCCCGGCATGAAACCCATCTATACCTACATGGACGCGGTGCCGCACCTTACCGGCCTGTGGCAATACGCCCTCCAGGGCAACCGCTACGAAGTAAAACGGGAGTGGGTACACCCCATCTGGACCAAACTCAGGGAGGACATCGGCTTTGGCTATTCAGCGCCAGACCTGATGTACAAGCGCGTAAAAAAGGAACCCGGTTGCGGCAACGAAAAGAACGTCTCCCTGGCCTTCGGAAATCTGCTTTCCATCTATGCACGCAACCGGTTTAACGCAAGACAGGCTTGGGACTGCCTTAAGAAATCCGGCTTATGGGAAGATCTCTGTGCCTACTACCGACGACGGGAGATCTATGAAAACGAGCTCTTCCAGCTCGTCCAGGATGGGCTCACAAAACGACGACTGCTCACGAAGGTGGCGGCATGATCAAGAAGCTACCATCGGGACGGTGGCAGGTAGACATACAACCAGGTGGACGAGGTCAGAAGCGCGTCAGGAAATCGTTTGATGCAAAAGCCGATGCTCAACGGTTCGAGCGTTGGGTGATGTCGCGTAAGGACGCCGGGGAAGAGTGGAACCCGAAAAAAGACAGGCGAACGCTCCTGGAGCTCATTGATCTTTGGTATCTCCATCATGGACACGCGTTGAAAGATGGGGAATCAAGAAAGCGAAAGCTGATCGCCATGTGCGAAAAGCTAGGCTATCCAAGGGCTGCAAAAGTTACATCGGGAGACTTTGCCGCTTACCGGCTTACCCGCATCCAGGAAGGCATGTCACCAAACACGCTCAACCATGAGCAAGCCTACCTGACAGCTGTTTACAACGAACTGATACGCCAGGGCCTATGGAATGGTGATAACCCGCTGGCAAAGCTGAGGCGGCTAAAGATCGACCAGACGGAGCTGGCCTTTCTGGACCAGGAACAGATCACCCGGCTCCTGGATGAATGCAAGGCATCCTCCAATCCATCGGTTTACTACGTGGCAATTCTCGCGCTGTCTACGGGTGCCCGCTGGTCAGAAGCAGAAGGGGTTACCCAGGCCAACTTCACGCCCTACAGGGTGACCTACAACGCCACAAAATCCGGTAAGAGTCGGTCGGTCCCGCTTTCCAAAGACACCTATAACCAGGTCATTGGGGAACTGCCGTTCCAGTCCTGCTACAGCGCCTTCAGGTCAGCATTGGAAAGGGCGGAGATCACACTACCGAAAGGCCAGCTCACCCACATCTGCCGCCATACCTTCGCTAGTCATTTCGTGATGAATGGTGGTCATATACTCACACTTCAGAAAGTCCTAGGGCACTCCGATCTGAAACTGACTATGCGCTATGCGCACCTGGCACCCGATTATTTGGAAGAGGTTATTTATAAGGGCCCTCTCTTCAGAAATTGAGACGCGTGCACATCCTGTCTATAAAGACTACGTTTAATTAGTGTCGCTACTGTTGCCGGGAGGGGGATCATGAAGAAGTTAATAGTTTTAGGTGTGCATTTTTTGCTGAGTGCAATGTCTACTGAGGCTCTGGCAGAGAATGAGCAGAAATTTGACGCTGCCGTATGGGGGCATGATCCATCCTGGCTTGTACTGAAGAATGCGGAAATGTTTAACGTTCGTTTGGACGACCAGGTTGAAGATGGTTGTTGGACGGATTTAAGCGGTGCAAGGAACGCGGTTGAACTTCAGTTAATTCGCAGTGGGTATGAAATTCAGGGTGAGGAGAATGTCAGTGCTTTTCTTCCCGATGTTATTGTTAGTGCCTTAGGATACGAAATTCCGAGCGTGAGAGGCTGTGCTATAGCTATGGAACTGGAAGCGACCGTTCCTGATTATGGAGAGTATGTCATCGGAGAATCGGTCCTGAGCGGACTGTATACCAAGTCAGTTATTTCATATAAGAGCATTATTACAGTGAAGAAGACAGAATCGAACGCACTGATAAAAGGCCAGTTCGAGAGCATGGTTCAGCGATTGTTGGTAGATATAGAGAGGTCAAAACAAAGGATTAGGGGGGCTTTGGAGGAACAAGATCAAAGCAAGGCTAATGAATATTGGATAGAGCAGTTGCAATAGAGAGTTTTTGGCCAGGTTGACGTTTCGTTGACACTTGGCGCTGTAGTAGATCGAATGTTGGTGTAAGTCATTGAAAAATGGTGGGCCCACCTGGACTCGAACCAGGGACCAAAGGATTATGAGTCCTCTGCTCTAACCAACTGAGCTATAGGCCCTTTTTCAGCGGATGCTGCTTAAAGGTTTGCTTTTTGGGGTGTCGCTTCCGGGCGGGAGCAACAAAGCGGGCGCCATTATACCGGTGAGGGATGGCGCCCGCTACTGTTGTGGTGTTATCCGTTGCCCTGATCGTCAATGAAGCCGCGCAGGTGATCGGAGCGGGAAGGATGGCGCAGTTTGCGCAGGGCCTTGGCTTCGATCTGGCGGATTCGCTCGCGGGTTACGTCAAACTGCTTGCCCACTTCTTCCAGGGTGTGGTCGGTGTTCATTTCGATACCGAAGCGCATGCGCAGCACCTTGGACTCGCGCGCGGTCAGGCCGGAGAGCACGGAGCGGGTAGCTTCGCGCAGGCCTTCAGCGGTAGCGGAGTCAACAGGTGACAGGGCCTGGATATCTTCAATGAAGTCGCCCAGGTGGCTGTCTTCGTCATCACCGATCGGGGTTTCCATGGAGATCGGTTCCTTGGCGATCTTCAGTACCTTGCGGATCTTGTCCTCGGGCATTTCCATGCGCTCGCCCAGCTCTTCCGGCGTGGGCTCGCGGCCCATCTCCTGCAGCATCTGACGGGAGATGCGGTTGAGCTTGTTGATGGTTTCGATCATGTGCACCGGAATGCGGATGGTGCGTGCCTGGTCCGCGATGGAGCGGGTGATGGCCTGACGAATCCACCAGGTGGCGTAGGTGGAGAACTTGTAGCCACGGCGATACTCGAATTTGTCGACCGCCTTCATCAGGCCGATGTTGCCTTCCTGAATCAGATCGAGGAACTGCAGGCCGCGGTTGGTGTACTTCTTGGCAATGGAGATAACCAGACGCAGGTTGGCTTCCACCATTTCCTTCTTGGCACGGCGGGCCTTGGCTTCGCCGATGGAAACGCGGCGGTTGATTTCCTTGATGTCGGAAACGTCCAGGTCCACTTCGGTCTGGATATTGGCAATGCGCTTCTGCAGGCGGACAATTTCGTCGATGCGCTCAGCAATCAGCGGTGCATAGGGCTTTTTGCCCTTGGACATCTTCTCGGCCCAGTCCAGGCTGGTTTCGTTACCGGGGAACGACTTGATGAAATCCTTACGCGGCATCTTGCACTCGCGTACGCAGATTTTCATGATCGCCCGCTCGTTCTCCCGCACCAGATCGTTGGTGGAGCGAACGACGTTCACCAGTTCGTCAAACGCCTTGTTGCCCAGCTTGAACGGGGCAAATACCTGGCCCAGTTCGTTCAGGGCTTCCTGGGTTTTCTTGTGGCCGCGGCCGTGTTTGGCCAGGCTTGCGTCGGCGGCATCGAGCTTTTCTTTCAGCAGCTCAAAACGTAGACGGGTTTCTTCCGGATCCGGACCGCTTTCGGTTTCTTCTTCGCTGTCGTCATCGTCATTATCGTCGTCGGATGAATCGTCCGAGGTGCTGGACGTGTCCGGGGTAGTGTCTTCCTCCATGAACGGCTCGGCGCCGTCGGGGTCGAGGAAGCCGGAGACGATGTCGCTGAGGCGGCCTTCGTTCTCGATGATGCGGTCGTAGGCCTGGATAACGGTACCGGTGATGCCGGGAAAGTGGGCCACGGCGGCCATGACATCGCGGATACCTTCCTCGATGCGCTTGGCAATGACAATTTCGCCTTCGCGGGTCAGCAGCTCCACGGTGCCCATTTCGCGCATGTACATGCGGACCGGGTCCGTGGTGCGGCCAGCGTCGGATTCCACGGCTGCGAGTGCCGCAGCGGCTTCAGCGGCCGCTGCTTCGTCAGCGGTGGAGTCGCCGTCGGTCATCAGCAGCGTGTCTGCGTCCGGTGCCACTTCAGACACCTGGATGCCCATGTCGTTGATCATGCGAATGATGTCTTCGACCTGGTCCGGGTCAGCAATGTCTTCCGGGAGGTGGTCGTTTACCTCGGCGTAAGTCAGGTAACCTTGTTCCTTGCCTCGTGCAATGAGGTCTTTAAGACGTGATTTCTGCGAATTGCCTGACATAGACACCCTGTGAACTCGCTGGTAAAAGGAAAAAAGTGAAACAGCCATTATAGCTGTCGCGCGGTTGCTCTGCCACCGGATGGTTAGATGGTGATCAATACTGCAAGTTTCAAGTGCAGTGCCGTTTCCGGCGGCAGTTATTGCGTTTTTTGGCCCGCCGGCTCTGTTTCCTGGCGCTGGTCAGTCGTCATTCTGTCCGGTCAGTGCCTTCAGCTCCAGCCGCTCTTCAGCGCTAAGGTCTGCCAGGCTACGCTTTTCCGATAGCAGAGACGCCAACCGCTGCTTGCGCGCCACTTCCCGGTTCGGGTTAAGCATTTCCCTGGCGCCAGCCAGGGTCTGTTCCCGTGCGGGGATGTGTTCAATGCCATCGAACAGGCTGTAAAACTGTTCTCTGGCGCGGTTATCCGTTGCCAGTTCGCGGACCAGGGAGCGCCGGTCTTTGATGGCGTGCTCCAGGATCCAGCCGGCGAACTGGCCTGCCTGCCGGTATTGGCGGCTGCTGCGGCAAAGTTCAGCAATTTCGCTGGCCATGTCCGGCGCTTCAAGCAGGGCCAGACAAAGCTGGGTATCCTTGCTGAGTTTTACGTCAATCCGTTGTTCCTGCACCCGGCGTTCGCCGTATCCGCCCTTGCCGTTTGGCTGGCGGCGGTTCTGCCAGTCGCCCCGGTTGTTGCCGCACAGCCGCAGCATTTCATGCCACATGGCATCCCTGAGGGTGCTCCTGGGCATTTTCTTCAGCAGCGGTTCTACCCGTGCCTTCAGCTCACCCCGGTCTTCCGGCAGCGTCAGGTCCAGCCCTTCGCTTTGCCGGTTGAACAGGTAGCGAGACAGGGGCGTGGCGCCGTTGATGCGTTCCTGGAACGCGTCGGGGCCCTCCTTGCGCACCAGTGTGTCCGGGTCTTCACCGTCCGGCATCATCAGGAACTGCAGATGAAGGCCGTCGGTCAGCAATTCCAGAGCATTCTCCAGGGCCTTGTCGGCCGCCCGGTAACCGGCCTGGTCGCCGTCAAAACAGAACACCAGATGCCGTACCTGCTTCAGCAGTGCCGACAGGCTGTCCTGGTTCGTGGCTGTGCCCAGCGTGGCCACGGCAAAGTGGATGCCGTTCTGCGCGAGCGCAATGACATCCATGTAGCCTTCCACCACCAGCAGCCTGTCGAGTTGGCGGATCGACTGTTTGGCTTCATAAAGGCCGTAGATTTCGCGGCTTTTATGGAACACATCAGACTCCGGAGAGTTGATGTACTTGGCCTTGTCATCACCCAGTGTGCGCCCGCCGAACGCAATGGTCCGACCGCGACTGTTGCGGATCGGAAACATCACCCGGTTGCGGAACAGATCCCGTGGCCGGCCATACTTGTCGGAGACCGTGCCGGTTTCAACCAATGGCCCCTGCAGGTCCTTGCTGGCGCT
>Ga0310343_10000721_pt1 | contig 16062 bp, 11 predicted proteins | sample HC15DNA2025_MG_FD_203519 | JGI IMG/M metagenome (GOLD analysis project Ga0310343, IMG submission 203519) | Marine microbial communities from station ALOHA, North Pacific Subtropical Gyre - HC15-DNA-20-25_MG | ecosystem: Environmental > Aquatic > Marine > Oceanic | place: Pacific Ocean: North... | reverse complement strand
GGATCGCCTGGAGGTCCAGAGGGGTGCCAATTCTGCTTTGTTTGGGATAGGAAGCCCCGGCGGAATCGTTAATACTTCAACTATAAAAGCAAATTTGTACGACAACTTTGGGCGCTTGCGACTCGAGACGGACGAGCATGGCACTATGAGAAGCTCATTTCGTTATAACAAAGTGTTGCTCGAAGATAAGTTGGCGATACGCATAGCTACTTTGTATGAAGACAGAGAGTATGAGCAACGGCAGGCATTTTTGGAGGATGAGCGGTTTTATGGCTCTGTTGTTTGGAAATTAACGGACAACATAAGGATTAGTGGAAGCATAGAATCGGGCGAGCGTCACGGAGCAAACCCGGATATGACGCCCATAAACGACGGTATCACACCGTGGATCGAAATGGGTAAACCGATCACAAAGGGAGGTGCGGATGCAGCGAACCAATTTAGAGGATCGGGCGACTTCTCGGCAGGCGTACCAAACAGTCGATTTTGGACTGTAGCGTCCCCCGGCTCGAGCAGTGGATTCGTCAGCTTTTTCAATGCGGATCAGGCTCAGCCAATTTATGGTGGAAATGTCTTTGTGAGAAAAAACCGGGGGGCCCCAGGAGGAACATCTGGTGAGATGATGATGGTACAGCCGCGAGGTCGTGCTGATACAATCCGAAGGGGTGGCACTTATCCCAATGGCGACCCCGTGGCAGCGGGTACGAAAAACTTCTTCGTAGGGGGCTTTCTTTCCTCGCAGATACTTGATACGGATATTTTTGATTATCGTAAAGAGTTGTATACCGGAGGAGCTCACTCGCAAAATTCGGATTGGCAAGTGTACCAAGGGTCCATCGAGGGATCATGGTTTGATAACCGCTTAGGGTTCGAGTTCTCGACTTACGAGCAGAAGCATTTCTCGAAATCGTCGAATCCGCTTCAAGGTAAAGTCCAGAGATCATTGTTTATTGACCCGAACATGTATCTCTTGGATACGGCCAATGGTCAATCTGATGGTGCTCTCGTGCCAAACCCTCATTTTGGGAAGCCAGCGATGGGCGGTTTTTGGCAGGGCAACAATTTGAACAACGATCGTAAATCTAATCGCTTAACGGGTTATGGTGAAATCCGTTTCGATGACTTCATGAATGAAGGTGTAGTATCGAAGGCTCTGGGACGACTCAAGCTTACGGGGTTGATGCAGGGACGAGTGCTTAGAGATTCCGCGTCATATGGCCGGTATAAGATAGACCCGACTCCAGTCGTAGCTGCGCTTCAGGGTAGTACGAATTTGAGTTGGGCCTCCATTAGGACAGGTAGCCAGTTCGAAATGCCCCACAATTCCAACATCAACTATCTGAATATCAATTCACTCAGTGATTTGAAGGGTGCCAATATTGGGGGACTTACATATGGTCAGCAGCGTGATAGACCAGTGGTTGATGGTAGTTGGAGAAGTTGGAGCCAGTCAGCGGATGGTTTCGTAGGTTTCAACGCTACTACCTTCAACATGGATGACAACAACAACATCCCGGCTTCCTTTTATGCCGGTAAGGGGCTGGAGAAGCTCGATTCAGTTGCGTTTGTCGGCCAGCACTATCTCTGGAACAACTCAATCGTGCTGACGGGAACATGGAGAAATGATCGCCTCCGCACTAAAAATATTAGTGCTCCAGGTGGAACGGGCATCACTAGAGAAGGTGATAAACTAGATGATCCAACTTTTGTGGCTGGACCTCAGGATCCGACGGTGATTGCAGACGAGGACACGACGTCATGGAGCACTACTGTTCATTTGCAAGATCTGCTGGGTGATATTATTACCGGCATGCCGAACATATCGTTGTACCATATGGATTCAGACAACTTCCAGCCGAAAGGAGGGCGCGTTAGTGTTTTCAACGAGCCGATCGATTCGATAGTAGGATCAACGAAAGAAAAAGGCATTATCTATACGACGGACAGTGGCGTGTTCTCATTACGCTTCAACAAGTTCGAGACAGGGATTTTGAATAATTCCTTTGATGCTGGAGGGGTATCAGCCAGTGAGGCAATTCTTCTTGGTCTGGCTCGAGAGCTAGACAATGCAGCGAATGTGGCCCAAGGATTCACAGCCGCGGATGCTCAGGCTGTCCTGCCCCCGCAGGGAGTAATCGACGTCAATGGATTCGTACCAGATTGGGCTAATGCAGAGGCTACGACAAGCAGAGACAGTGGAGATACTGGAACGCAGGATTTTACGGCAGAAGGCTACGAGCTCGAGTTGACCTACAATCCAAGTGAGAGATGGACCACCATGGTGGGAATAGCGGAACAGGAGACTGTACTATCCAATATTTACCCACGACTCCAGTCTTACGTGAATGAACACGTTCTTCCAAATTGGGTTAACAGCTCATTCGCCAAGAACTACTACATAGATGATCTAGGGACTGAGACGCTCGCTGAAAAGGCGACCAGTACAATCATCACTCCTGTTCAAGCTGCACTAACTCAAGAGGGGATCCCCTCAATTGAGCAGAGACAACTGCGTATCAATCTCAATACCAGCTATAATTTTGGAACAGAGAGTGACTTAATACCTGCATTCATGGGTAATTTCACCGTAGGTGGTGGGTATCGTTGGCAGGACAAAGTTGGAATTGGTTTTGGGCTATCTGAAAACGCACTTGGTAATATGGCGTATGATCCAAAGAAGCCAAATTATGGTGGTAAGCAGGGTTTCGTGGATTTATTTTTCCGCTCGGAATACATGCTGAATAAGGATCGCAGTTTGTCGATTCAGTTGAATGTCAAGGATCTGCTCGACAACGATGATCTCGTTCCTATCTACGCTAATCCGGACGGTACAAAACTTTACCGCTTCATGAGAGGGCGTTTGATAACCGTCTCGGCTACGTTCGGTTTCTAGTCTTCGATAATCGACTAGAGAGTCAGATTAGCGTTATTCGCAATTTGCATCGGCTTCCTTTTTAAAGGAAGCCGATTTTATTTGGTGAATCCAAGAGCGCTTGGCCCTTGGTATGTCTAGTCTCACCTCTAGTTTAAAACGTTTTTAGGAGCTTATTTAGAACGCTACAAATTTTCAGCGAGAACTAAAACCGAGGGGTAAGCTCGCTTCTGGCAAACGTATTGATTTTTTATGACTGCTTAGTAGAGTCTACCTTTCCAATTTTAGATTTTTACACGATCTAAATGGGTGGTTCGATCTATCAGCCTTAGCAGTTGATTCCAGGCACTCGCCAAATGTAATCGGGATCGACATGCGGGGTGTCGTTTTCACGGCCCTCCATCAGGGCGATCTTTTTGCGGATTAGATCAGCTATGTTGTCACCGTAGATGAATGTCGTTTCTCCAACCTCGGATTGAACCATCCATTCAGTTTTGGCACTTTCCACATGAGCGAGAAGCAGCTGGGCATTTGCTTTCTCGTCGAGCACGGTCTCTCGCACCAATTTCTGGCACCGTTTTTTCTCCTCAGGTTTATCGGACTCTATGTATCCATGAACGCCTTCGATCCAAGCTGCGATATTTCGCTGGGAGCGGAGCCAGGACTGACTGCCTTTGAGCCGCTCTAAGTGATGTATCCAAACATCGCTACTGCTTGAATTCGATTCCGCTGAATTCAGTCCAGCTTCTGCCAATTCGATTGCCTTGGCTATGGATAGCAGCGATTCGTTGGTCATTGCATGGCGGCATTTTCCTGCGTATCCGGGCGTGCAAAATTCGAAATTGATCTCCCGTCGAAAATCGGTGCGAATGCGATTGTTGACGTGCCCAAGGTGAAAATCCTCGTAGTAGGCCCGATCCTCTTCGCTCAGTGCTTCGAAATTGGGGACAAACGGTCGAACCAAAATGCGATACCAAGTACACCAAATGGCCAATACGTTGACCGGAGCAGGAAAACTGCGATAAGCATCATCTGCCTGGAGCCAGAGATCTACGAGCTGATCCGCCCCTTCTTCGCCCACCCATTTGAAGGCTTTGCGTCGGAGCAGCTCCTTGAATGGCAAGAAAGGCTCATTCTGGAAGGCTTGGATGATCTCCTGGTTAATATTGTATGGAGCGAGCGTGGCAGGGGTCGAGCCGCAGAGCCCGGCGATATGCGAGGCTTCTTGGGCATGCAAGTCTCGCAGCTTTTCCCAAAGCATTTTTGGGTACATAGGGGCCTTGATAGGCTCCATGTTCCAGAAAGATCCGGGGCTGAAATAGAGATGAGCATTGGAGCCTTTCGACTCGAGCAGCTCCTTGCCTGACTTTTCTCTCGCGTCGAACTGGTTGAATAGCCCAGAAAAGGTAAACTCCTTGGCCCAATCGTATTTCGGGTGCCTGTAGTCCGCATCGAAGCCCTTGCTAACAAGGGTGTTAGTTTCGAGTTCGATTCCCTCCTCAACCTGATCCCAGAGATGGTCCTGCTCCGCATAAAACATCTCGCTTCGGAGCAAACAACTGAAGTGCGGATTGACGCTGCGACCAGCATCGCGAATCGTCTTCATAAAGCGGATGATGTTTGTCGCTGCTGCTTGCGCAATCTCATCATCGCTTTTAAATTCACGAATGACGTAGCCGCCGCCGTTGCGTCCCACGTAGAGTGAGCTCGTGTATTCGAAACCGGCTCCGCTATCGTTCGACCAGATAGACATGTAGTCTATATTGGGAGCGGCTTTAACAATTTTGGTGAGCATCTCGGTATAGTGTTCGAGAACGACTGGGTGGGCAGTTGTGAGGTTGTACCGAGGCCTAAAGCTTCTAAGCGGATGATCGACTCTCGCTCCGCGTAGCATTGGATAACGCTGAAGCAGCTCGTCTGGAACGGAACGCGGTTCAAAAGAAAGAATGCCCGCTCGTAGGCCATACTTTTCCGCGAGCTGAGCGGAATGGACCAGCTTCCGTAAATTGGCCTGCAGGTAGTCGAAGGGATAGATACCCTTATTCAGCTTACTGTAGACGAACTGGTCCAAGGCTGGGCAGTAGGTGTAGAATAGATACAGCAATTCGTCGGGAGCTGCTTTTTCATATGGGAAGTTGGCCGCATAGCCGTTCACTTCTATGTGCGTGTAGCCTTGGCGGGCCATTTCGCGTATATGATCTTCAGGGTCGAATCCTTTAGCCGTCCGAGCATGGTTATTAAGTAGGGAATCGTAAGCTGGACGAAGCATCTTGAAGGCCGGCGTTATCAACTTTCCTTCGGAGAACTCGGATAGTTCGCGATCCGGCCATTCCTCGATTACTTGGCAGGCCAATCTGTAGAGAAACCAAGTATGGGAAACGAAAAGTTGAAGCGACTGATCGGATACAGATTTTATGAACATCCACTCCTTGACGTCATTATTAGGAATGCCTCGCTCAGCTGCTTCGGCCGTTGAAAGCGTTCCCAGAGAAAGTATATTCCTTCTGGCTTCGCAGTTACTAGAAGCGATATTGGCGGCGCGGGACGAACCGGAAATGATGTATTCAGCAGCCGTTTGCTCGACGGGCACATCATCATGGAGAACGTGAATGGCTTCGAGCGAGTTTAGGAATTGGAAGACTGTCATAGCCAAGAATTGCAAGCCGAATCCTGATACAATCGAAGAGGCCTGGAGACCTTATGCGTTTTGTTCCAGTTCTTCGGCTGCCTTTATAAGGATCTTCAGGCGGCGAAGATCTTCGTGCGTGGATTCCAGCAAAGGGAAAACATGCGTCTCCAATGTGATATGCAGGGAAGGGCGCTCTTTTGCGAGGGCCCTGATCTGTCCGAGCCAATTGACGCCCCCGTCTCCGATCAACAGATTCTCCCACTTGTCAGGGGGCACTGGTATCGTGTCTTTGACATGCACGTTTAAAAGGAAGGGAAGGACTGCCCTAAATCCAATAGGGAAGGCCGCTTCTCCAGAGCTTACTGCATTCCCTGGATCCCAGTTGATCCCCACGTTCTCCAAGCCAATTGCTTTGACCAATGCAGCTGTATTCTCGCCAGTATCCGCGTAGAATCCAGGCTCGTTCTCGATTGCCATCTTCAACCCATAGCTGGCGACGATATCGCCCGCCTTGCCTAGTAAGTCGATGGCTTCAGCCTTGGAGTCATCATTGGATCTCATAAAACTGAATACAATTATAGTGGGTGCGTTGAGACGCTGAGCCATATCGCAGGTCCGAGGTAGGCTGCTCGCTAACTCAGTGGCGATTGTTTCGCGATCCGTGAGAGGTAGCTTGAAGAGGCCTGGGGCCAGGGCTGTAAGCTCCAATTCGCCTGCATCGATCTCACCCTTCAGACGTTCTTCGGCTCCGGCTGGGAGATTTGGAACGCGATAATCGTAAGAGTCGACGCAGCGCAACTCGTACTTGCGAAATCCTAGCGATTTCCCTTTGGCTAAGGCCTCGTCAAGGTCGAGGGAGATCTCGTCAGTTAGTATTCCGATTTCCAGCATGGTTAGTAGACATCCGGCAAAGGATATTTGGCTCGGCGACACGCGAGCGATTCCAAGATCGTTTTTCGGTAAAGCGTGCTCATCCGAGGCATACTCAACGCCTAGGCTCGCCGTTTTCCTCCAGTAGCTTTTTGTCTAAACTCAGTTGGTGATTCCCCCGTGAGGCGCTTGAAGGTTTTTGAAAAGTGAAAGGCATCACAGAATCCTAGCTCGTCAGCCAGCTCTTGGAATGTGCGTGTTCCTTGATAAATAGCGGCTTGGGCGAATTCGATGCGCTTCTGGGTTTGGAATTTGGCGGGTGCAATTCCCAGGGAGCTTGCGAAACGCTTACGAAAGCTCTCATAACTCAAGCCCGCCTGACGGGCAACTTCCTCTGGAGCGATCCATATGCCGTCTACGGGTCCTGATAACAGTTTTGTCGCCATATCGATTTGCGAGGCAGCACCGTCGATCTTGGCCTCTAAATCTTGAGTCTTCATTTCGATCAGGAGTTGTGTGAATTGCCCCAGAAACTTTAGACTTTGAGTTGGGGATCTCTGAGATGCGGAGTTCAGGCATTCTTCGATACGCTGATTCCAATAGCCTATGCTATCGAGTTGCCAGATCGGCTTATCGGAATCCAGGACACCGGTTTTTTTGAGTAATTCGAATTGGGAACCATTGAAAATAGCGTATGTGTGGGACCAATCGTTCGTTTGGTACGGTCCATAGACATGGGCCAGATCGGGAAAGACGATGATAGCATTTCCCGCTTCGAGCACTTCCTTCGCGCCGTTGGCGTCCTTGTAGTAAGCGGTACCGGATATAATGAGAACCAAAGCGTATTCGCCCAAAATACGCATGCTCGTTGGATCGATACCTGGCGTGTTATGGAGCTTACCAGCGTGTAAAATTCCGCCTAATTTAGACATTATAGGAGTTGAAATCCAAGTCTGATACCGTGGCTTGCTCATCTTAATATAATTACCAAATTATACATGGTTATTCCCAAATCAACCATTTATAGTCCGGCCAATATGGCCTATGATTGGATTGGCGTATTTAAAGCAGTCTATATTATGAGTTCCCCAGCCACATTGCCTCAGTTTTACTCTTACGAGCATGCCCTCGATATGGATAGGGATAGTGTGGGAACGCTTCGCGAATCAGCCGACGCGGCTGATGATTTCACCGAATTGAGACGGCGGCTCGATGAGGATGGCTACCTATTCATGAAGGGCTATCTGGATAGGGATGAGGTATTGGCAGCCAGAGCTGAGATTGCACGTGCCATGGCTTCTAAGGGCGTTTTGGATCCTGATTTTTCTGAGATGGATATGCGATGCCGGCCGGGGGCCTTGATGGAATTCATGCCAGAGGTTGCTGCTGCATGTCCACAGGTTCAAAAAGTGCTCTATTCGGGTAGATTAATCGACTTCTACAAGGGATTCTATGGGGAGTCAGTCAGGCATTATGATTATACCTGGCTGAGGGCGATGCCTCCGGGCAAAGGAACCAACCCGCACACGGATCTTCCGTATATGGGTCGGGGTACCCACAACCACATGACCTGTTGGTTGCCTTACGGAGATATCCCTTACGACCTAGGCGGGTTGTTGATTTTGGAAGGTTCGCACCAACGCATGGATCTTCTCAAGAATTACGCTTTTCGGGATGTGGATTCCTACTGTAAGAATAAGCCGGAGCAGAAGGAGCGGGCTGAAGAAGGAAAATGGACCTTCACGGGAACGCTTTCCCATAACCCGCCGCGGATTCGGGAAAAATTCGGGGGACGATGGCTGACCTCAAAGTTCGAAGCGGGAGATTTTCTCACCTTCGGTATGTTCGTTGTGCACGCTTCCGTGGATAATCGTACCGAAAACCGATTTCGGGTTTCCAGCGATAGCCGTTATCAAAGGGCCAGCGAACCGATCGATGAACGTTGGATCGGTGAAGATCCGCCAGGTCACTCCACGGCAGGCAAGCGCGGCCGCATTTGCTGAGGTATTTTATTGATATTGAAGAATCTCTCATGACCCAGTCGACATCATCAAACCCAGTGAAGGCCGGGATTTCCAGTCGCATGGCTGCGGTGGGATCCACTGTTATGGTCCTGCGAGCTCTCTTCGAAGTGGAGCGGGAGATTGTCCGTTGCCTTACGACCTTCATTTATCGGGTTGGAGATATCGAATTGAAGTATTTGCTTTGCCAGCACGTTTGGGAATCGGCGGGGCATGCCCGCTTTATTCGGGAACGAGGGAACGAGTTGGGCGGTTTCGGGAAGAACGAAGCGACCCGAGAGGAAATTAGGCGCATATTTGAAGAGTCTATTCGGGTTGATGAAGAGATCGAAGGATTGGCCGCTTTCTACCGGGTTATCAAAGGAGAGCTTCTGAGCTCGTATCGAAAGTACTTGAACACAATGCATTTGCTAGCCGATTGGCCTTCTCGTAAGTTGGTAGAGGAATTTATTCAGGACGAGGAGAGGCATCAAGCGGAGATTCAGCCTTACACTGGCTCAGTGGAAAATACGGACTGGGTTCAGCGTTTGCAATTGGCCCTGGATTTCCAAGGCGGCTGGTTCGGTGCCATGCCTAAAGAGGAATTGCCGAACGATTTCAATTGGCGATGGCACGATCTGCCGTATCGCCATCCGGACACCTGTAATCGAGGCGAATTTCCAACATGTTCCAGCGTTTTTGGATACGATCCTGGGGAGTTTCCTATTTGTCGCGATTGGCTCGAGGATCCGAAAACCGATGCCCGTGTTATCCGGCTGATGGTCTATGTGTGGCTGATGATGGAGCTCGACGCGGTTGATTACCTGTCGACGGTGTTCTACGAAACTCCGGAAGCTCCTTTCGACCTCCATTACGATTTGGCCCGGCATTTGTGGGACGAGTCTCGTCATAGCGCATTTGGGTACCGACAATTGCCGAAGCTGGGCGTTGATCTCATGACCCTAGAGCATTCGGTGAATCTCTTCAATATTCTGGTTCAAATGACTCCGCCTGAGCGGTATGCCATGATGACCAAGGAATTTGAAGCGGGGAGCTTCGGGACCAAGGCTTACATCATGGATCGAGTGCGCGAATTGAGCGATTTCGAAGCGGATACGCTGCTCGCGTTCGACCGAAATGATGAACAGCAGCACGTTCGCTATGGGCATAGATGGTTGCCGGTGATTATGGGGCTCTTCGGTATCGATGAGCCTGTCGATACCTTTGTCGAGGCAACGCAAAAGCGATTCCAGGAGTTGGAAAGGACCTACGGCGAAGTAACGCCGCATAGCCTGAGTAAAGAAGAGCGTCTTACGGCCAACAAGCTCCTTAAGCTCGCCGGAATCGAATAAGGGATGGTACCTGACTATCACTAGTCTACCTATTTGGTAGAGCTTCATGGATGTGGTTGGCTATCCCTAATCAGCCCCACCTAAATTGGTTTATTGGATCGCGATTTTCTATTCCCTCATCAAAATTTTGTTGATTTTTACCGTAATCTTTTGGCCTCTCTTGAAAGGCTCGAGTCTTAGCCGCAATTTCAGGATATGGGAGCGTTTAAAGATGCGGAAAGTTCCAAACCCCTTTTTTGGGGCCGGTACTCCGAGTTGCGTCCGGAGCAAATCACTTCGATTCGGGAACAGAGCGATATTGCCTTTGTTCCGTGGGGTGCTCTCGAGTGGCATTGCCAGCACGCCCCAATTGGGTTGGATTCCATCAAGGCCGAGGGCATCTGCCAGGCTATCGCTCAGAGAATCGGTGGGGTGGTGCTCCCGGCGATTTCGATGGGAGTCAATACGATCAAGCCGTTCAAGGGCTTTCCCCATTCGATCGATTTTTCGGGCGAACTCGTTGCTGAGGTGGCAGCAGCGTTTTGCAGCCAGCTGGCTGATGAGGGCTTCCGGATAGTCGTCTTGCTTACGGGGCACTATCCTCCGGAGCATTTAGCCGCATTGGAAGCGGGAGCCTGTAAAGCTAGGAAGGCGTATCCAGATATAGACTTCGTTGTCTGGGCGGATAATGAGCTTATGGGGAAGGCTTACAGAGGAGATCATGCAGGGGCAACGGAAACTTCCTTTCAACTTCTGTTCGATTCCTCGAACGTCGATCTAACATCGTTGCCTGATCGAGCTCTGACGCTCGATGGCGATGGCGTCATGGGTGAAGACCCCAGAGACGCATCGGAAGAAAGGGGCCGTAAACAGTTGGCGATCGCCGTAGATGTAGCGGTTGCCCAAATTGAGGCTATTCGCAGCAAAGATAAGGCGAGTCGGAAATGAGACGAAGAGCTTTTGGAGAAACGGGACTAGATTGTTCCGAAATTGGATTGGGAACCTGGGCCCTGGGCAGCGGTGTTTATGGGGAAGTCGAGCGGACCGAGGCCCATAATCTGATTGGCCAAGCTTTGGATACAGGTATAAATTTTTTTGATACGGCTCCCTTATACGGAAATAAGTATGAAGATGGCGTGGCGGAAATCGTGCTTGGGGAAGGTTTAGGAACGCGTAAAGACCAGGCGATTATTTCTACCAAGTTTGGTCGAACGGCTCGCCAGGTCATGCCCCCGCGGTTTAATGCGGATGAAGCTAAGAAGTCCTGCGACGATAGCTTGAAGCGTTTGGGCCGCGATTGGATTGATCTCTTCTTTTTCCACTCACCTTTCGAATCGGATGAGATTGAGGACGATGTTTGGCAAGGGCTCACAGAGCTCAAGCAGAATGGTAAAATTCGGTTTATTGGCCATTCGGTTTCCATGTATGACGATACCAAGGACCTCTCTGAGCAATGGATGTCGGAGCGAAAGATTGACGCGGTTCAGATCGTGTTGAGCCCCTTCAATCGAGAAACCCGTCCCTTGATAGCGACAGCGGCCGGGCTTGGGCGTGCCGTAGTCGCCCGGGAGTGCATGGCCAACGGATTTCTTAGTGGTGGGATTCGCAAAGATACGGTGTTTCCAAAAGGTAGCCTCAATGCCCGATATTCTCGAGAAGAGATCGCTGAACGGGTAGATTATGCCTCGGCTCTTTCGGAATGTCTGATTTCAGGTGAGATTGCATCTCTTCCTCAGGCAGCTTATCGTTGGACCTTAGATCAGCCTGGAGTATCGCTAGCACTTGCCGGGCCCAGGAGCGTGGCTGAATTGATGGACGGGATCGCCGCCTCTAGGGCGGAGGCCTATTCCGGCGAAACTCTAGCAGCTGCGGAAGTGATTCACAAAAAGGAGTTTAGCCCCGCATAAGGGGCTATTGTAGTTTTTTCCTTGATGATGGGTTTGGGCGGAAACTCCTGGTCTGGTTTACCGGAAAAACAGCTTTTTAATGCCCAGCGGAAGAATCGCTCTACAGTTATCGAGGGAGCTAGGGCGGCTTGTCGCTACGATTGTTCCAGCATGCTGTTGATTTGGCGCTAATTGGGACGATATGGTTCCAGCTTTTTGTTATTGAACCCTTTCATGGCCTCAAATTTCGCTGAACTCACCCCAATTAAACCCAATCCTCCTTTCAGGGTGGGATTGATAGGGGTTACTGGCTATGGCCAAGACTATTTCAAGTGCCTGAACGATTTAGCTGAACAAGGACGCGTTGAATGGGGTGCCGTAACGATAATCAATCCTGAAGATGCAAAAGAGCAGATAGAGATTTTTGAAAACTTGGGTGTGCCAGTATTCGCTGATTATCGACAGATGCTTGAGTTGGAAGGGCGAAATCTCGATTGGGTTTGTATCCCCACCGGGATAGGTTTCCACAAGCAAATGGCCATCGATTGCCTTAAGCTCGGACTGCATACTCTCGTGGAGAAGCCTTTGGCTCCGGTATTGCAGGATATCGAAGCTATTCAAGCTGCGGAGCGGGAAGCGGGCATCGTAGTATCTGTAGGGTTTCAACATACTTACGTCGAGGATACTTGGAAGATCAAAAAGCGTTTGCTGGAAGGAGCGATTGGTCAAGTTCAGCGAGTGGATTGCTTGGGACTCTGGCCTCGTTCTCGGAAATATTATCACCGAAACGAATGGGCTGGCAAACTGCGAGCGGGGGATTCCTGGATATTGGATTCGCCTTTCCACAACGGATTTTCCCACTTGGTAAATCTCATTCTCTTCTGGCTAGGAGAAACTTTTGATTCCGGGGCAGATCCTCAGAGCCTGAGTGCTGAGCTTTATCGTGTTAAGAGTATCGATTCATTCGATACGGTTCGTACGGTGGCGACTACAGAGAGAGGTGTCGAAGTGGCGGTCACAGTTTCTCATGGTTCTCTGCGTAATATCGACCCGGAAATCCGGATCGCTGGTTCCAAAGGGCAATTGCTCTGGCGTTTCAGCGGGGCTCATTTGTTGGAGAGTGATAGCGGGACCGAGACAATCGTTTCCCCCAATCCAGTCGAAATACGCAAACTCATGTTCGATGCCGTTGTCGACCGGATAGGAGGCGGTGAGACGCGAAACTGTTCGACGGGATTGGCAAGAGGCGTTTGTAAGTGGGCTAACGCCATTCACGACACCTGTCCGATTGAAAATATTCCAGACAAATTTCGTGTTACGGTCTCCAGTGAAAACGGCGAAGTTCACGATGCCATCGATAATCTAGAATATTTTGCTCTCAAAGCTCACAACGAAGGGATTTCCTTCAAAGCGGCCGGGGCTCCATGGGCTATAGAACCTATCGTCCGTGATGTGAGCGAATATGGAGCATTCGAAGGAAAATTCTGTTATCCCGTTGAAGGAAACGACAGGATCGCCGGAGTTGCTAAGTAGTAGCGATTTGTAGCCTCAATGCTGTTGCCAAACCGATTCCCAACCAACTACGGTTTTAGGAGATGATTAACAGAAAGGCCTTTATCAGCACTCTCGGATTGGCGGCACCAACGGTTTTCTCCGCATCGTGCAAGCGGAAGGGGGATTCTTCTGAGCTGTTTCATTCTTTTGATGCGACCCAGCCTCAAAGTTTCTGGAAAGCAGTTCAGGATCAGTTTACCTTGAGAGAGGACAGGACCTACCTGAACTGTGGGGGACTAGGTCCAGCTCCAAAGGTGGTTCAGGATGAGGTCATTTCCAAAATGAAAGAGTTGCAGGCGATTTCGGAATCCGGCCATTCAATCCTAGGCGAAACAAGGAAAGTGGCTGCCCGTTTCTTCGGATCGAACGAAGAAGAAATATGCTTTACTCGCAACGCGACGGAATCGAATTCAATCATCGCTTCAGGTATTCCAATGCAGGCCGGTGATGAAGTTATATTCGATTCCCACGCTCATCCTGGCGGATCTTTCCCTTGGCTTAACCGTCAGAATATAGATGGGATTCGAGTTAAAGTATTCGATCCAGATCCGAACTCGATGGAGAACACTTTGAATCGTATCAATGATTTGATTACGAGCCGGACAAAGGCTATTCAAGTAAGCCATATAACGGCTCCGACGGGAATCCTTTTGGATGTGGAAGCGATAGGCGAATTGGCCGATGAAAAGGGAATCTGGTTCCACGTCGATGGTGCACAAAGTGCGGGTATGATACCGATCGATTTCGCCACTATGAAATGCCAATCCTACGCGACGAGCGGCCACAAATGGCTGGGCGGACCACGAGGTACGGGTTTATTATTAGTTCGCCAAGACAGTATCGAGTCCGTTGTTTCTTGGCACGTGGGAGCTTACTCTGTATCCGAGGTCGAATTGCCCAGCCGCTTAGAGTTGCATCCAGCAGCTCTTAGATTCGAATACGGAACTCGTAATACCGAGCTTGTTGCTGGTTTGGGGTCGGCCATGAAATTTCAGGAGTCGATTGGGAGGAAGCGAATTGAAGATCGGTCAATGGAACTAGCCAAGCGTTTACGAGAACGACTGGAGCAAATTGACAGTGTCACAGTTCTCACTCCTAAGGATGCATCCATGCGAAGAGGAATCACGACCTTCCGAAGCGACCGAATGGATTTCGATGAAATCAATAATAGAATGTCCAAGGAGTATCAACTGCGTTGTCGTCGTGTGACAGAGGTGGGACTGAATGCAGTGCGCGTATCGACGCACATCTTTAATAGCGAGGCGGATTGCGATCGAGTTGCCGAAGCGGTTGCTGCGATCCTAGATCGGTAGGGTCGCCTATCCTTAGTCGACCGATCAATTTAGGACATTGGTTTTCGGCTAATGAGGTATAATCGGTCTTACGAGGTTGCGGCCGATCTCCAAGCGGCCATAATTTCGCTCAGCCTACTTCGGCTCGACTTGTACGATCATTTCGACTTCGACAGCCGACCCTAATGGTAGCGAGCTGAATCCGCTAGCCGCTCGGGCATGCCGGCCCTTTTCACCGAATATTTCGACTAGTAAATCGGAGCAGCCATTGATCACCTGGGAGTGCTCAGTGAAAGAGTCGGTAGCGTTGACCATACCGAATACCTTGAGAACGCGCTTTACTTTGGACAGGTCGCCTATCTCCGCCTTCAAGGTTGCCAGTAAGCCGACCCCGCATAGGCGAGCGGCATCGTACCCATCTACCACAGATAAATCGGCACCGATTTTGCCGATTACAAGGGAGCCATCCGCTTTTCTTGGGATGTGCCCGGACATAAAGACTACGTTGCCCATTCGAGTGGCTCCGACATAATTGGCGATTGACTTAGCTGGAATCGGCAACTCGATGCCTAGTTCCTTCAGCTTTTCTTCTGGGCTTGTTGCGATGAGGGCGTTGCTGGGGAATAGAAGAGTGACTAGTAGGCAGAGGATGTGAAGACTGTGGCGATGCGACATGATGATTTTGCGTACTCGATTTATAGGTTTTAAAACTGGATTTTAATTTAGAAAGAACGACTGCTGGTAAGCAACTACATTGGCAACATAACCCGCCTCGTTTGATTTAATCGGGCTTTTGATTGGATGAGTGATTGTCTAGACTATTACAAGAGACGGTGCAGCTCAAGGAGATTGACTTGGTAGTTTCTTCCGAATAACTGAGCGGCGTGCCAAAAATGATAAAGGAAAGTCTTCCTTGGGAAAAGATTTTCGCCAAAGCAAAGTACGGTCACCGTCCAGATATAAAAAGCGGCATAGAAGCTAGCTTGCAGGAAGGCCGTGAATTCGCGGAGCAGGGGATCGCGTCGGACAATGCGGACGTCTTAGACTTGGGGTGTGGGAATGGGCGCCAACTGATAGGCCTAGTTGAAACAGGTATAGGTTCCTACACTGGGTTAGACCCGATCAAAAAGTGTATCAAGTTTTGCAATCGTCAATTAGGATCTAGGATCCTCAACACGCGTTTCGTGCATCTCAACGTCAAAAATAAGATGTACAACCCTAAGGGAAAAATGCTGCCCGATGAAGTCATTCTTCCTTTCGATAATGACAGCTTCGATTCGGTTATCACGGGCTCTGTATTCACCCATTTGGGAACGCGAATGGTTAGTGAACGCTATCTTGAAGAAATCGCCCGCGTGTTAAAGTCTGGTGGAAGACTTTTTTCATCGTGGTTTCGCAATCCGCCCTACGAAATTAGCTCTGAAGAATATCGGACTGTATTCGCGGAATGCGATATCGAGAAAATGCTAGCCAAACACTTCGAGACTTATTACTCCCGCGGGGGATCTAGTGGGGAATGGTGGGACCAATGGTGCCTTTACAGTCAACTGCGGCAGGAAGGATAGCGTAAAGCGAGACCTTCATTTTACGATACACTAGGCAAATACCTTTGTCACTTGGGGTAGCAC
>Ga0310343_10000718_pt1 | contig 16092 bp, 11 predicted proteins | sample HC15DNA2025_MG_FD_203519 | JGI IMG/M metagenome (GOLD analysis project Ga0310343, IMG submission 203519) | Marine microbial communities from station ALOHA, North Pacific Subtropical Gyre - HC15-DNA-20-25_MG | ecosystem: Environmental > Aquatic > Marine > Oceanic | place: Pacific Ocean: North... | reverse complement strand
GTTTGCGACATAATTAGAAAAAGAAGTTATGAATTCTTTAGGAGGATGAGGAGGTTCATCCAATTCAATTGGTTCGAAAGAGATTACTGGCAATCCAGAAATATAAGCTTCAATTCCCGAAGTAGATCTATTATGTATCATTAAAATACTATCTTGAAAAATTTTTGATAATGGTCCTTTATTAGAAATGGAAATATCTCGCAAATTTTTAGTCGCACTGATCCAATCATTTATCGGCTCTGAAGGATGAGGCCTTATTAAAATTGGAGTCACTATATTAGATTCTCTAATTAATTTAGGTATCCCAAGAAACTCTTTATAAATAGTTCTGGTAGGACCTATAAAATCTTCATTATTAGCTTGCATTTCTGAAGCTCTCAACATACAGAATCTTGAACATATAAGAATATATTTTTTATGATTATTTATTTTTGTTTTCTTCTTAAGTTTATAAATATCAAAACGAGGATTTCCAGTTTGTATTATTTGTTTATTCTCGTATCCTATCTCTTTTAGCATTTGTTTATGATTTGGTCCCCAACAAAATATACCATCTATATTCTTAATGGATTCTTGCTCATGGTTAAATCTTGAGTATCTACGACAATCAGTCTGCATCAAAGCTTCTTCGTCAAAACTAAAGATAAACATTCCTGCTTTTTTTAACCTTTTAATTCTTTTAGAAGAACCTACAGTTACTCCTTTATCAATAAAGATATGATTTTTTTGAGGAAATATCTTTAATAAAGATCTTAATATAGATTTATGACCTATAAAAACAACATATCCATTAAGTGATAATTCTCTAGCTAATAGTTTTTTGCCAGCCAATTCTCTATTAAAATTTTCTATTGCTATAAAAACAATTCTTCTAGACATCAAAACTATTGCTATCTTAATGAGAAAACAAGTCTATTATAGAGTTAGCTCATAACCAAAAAATAATATATTTAAAAAATAAATATAATTTTAAGTATCTATTTATGCAAGAACTGAAGAAGAGTCATTGCATCGTATTCGTAAATATTTGGTTCACGGATGAATGATATATGACATCCTATTTGAGCATTATCAAAAAACTCTTCTTTATGTAAAATCATTTGAAATAGCCTATCGTCCATTTTAAGTGTTAATTTACAAAAACTTGGATCACCTTCATTAATAATCAATTTAGTATTCGAATGAATTAATAATGCCTCTATTTGAGTTTTTATAGAAAAACCGTATTTTTTTGCTCTTTCTTTCATTTTATTCAAAGCAAAAAAGAAATCTTTTTTTAATATTTGTGGATCTATGTATTCTTTTTTCAGATATGGAACTGTTTTTGAAGAATTTTTAATTGAAATAGCCTTACTTCTAAACTTTTTTAAATTATCTATCTTTTGAGTTTCAATATCCAAAACATCCCCTTCAGAAATTTCAAGAGGTTTACAGCCATTTATAGTCATATAATCAATAGCCTCTTTTATATTAATATGTCCAAGAAAATCATTTAAATTTTTATTATTATTCAATTCATCTGAAATTTTATAGTTACCTGATACTGGAATGATAGTTTTATGTTTTATTAGTTTTAAAACATCAGTTGTATTTTTGAGACATTTCAAACCGTTTTCCCTAGCTATTTTATTTTTTTCCTCATCTGAGTTGAATTGGAAACAAGCGGGATATGGACCAGCGGGATTATAGTTAATTAAAATAGTATCTATTTCTTTTTTATCAAGTCCATTTTTAATAACAGATTGAGGGTTTAATTTATTATCGTTTACATGAAAAAAAGACACATTATCATCAAAAAACAAACAAGATGTGTCAATAATGTTTCCTATTCCAGGTTCTTCTAAAAAAGGATGTTTAGTAAATTGTTCATAGGCAATTACTGATAAAAAATTTGGTATTATTTCTTTAGATTTCTTAATTGGAAGATCTATAAAATTTCTAAAACCTAAATTTGAAAGAGAATTTTTTGTGAAATTAAAATTAGTATCTGGAATTAAAACACGTAGATCTTTATTTATCTCTTTTAAGTAATCAACATCAAGATGGTCTTCATGAACATGTGAGATATAAAGAAAATCATTACAAGTTAAATTCAGATCTTTATATGAATATTTTAGAGGTGGATTATGCACCCATGATCCAAGGTAAATGCCATCATTTATCCAAGGATCGATAAGTACTCTTATGTCATTCTTCAAATAGAGTAAGCATCCACTATTAGAAATATATTGTATTTTCATTTATCCTAAATTATAAAAATAATTATTTTAATTCTAAAACTTCATTTTTTTTTTGCGATATAAAAATTTCGCTATTATCACAGACAAAATTTATCTATAAGGTAAGTAAATTTCAACAATTTATTCAAATTGATAAAACAACTCTTATCTAATATTTTTAATCCACATTCTGTTATGCTTATTAGATAAAAAATCTTCGAATCTAATAAAAAATAGTGAAAAGCAGTTTAGAAAATATCATTGATCTTTGGGGGCACTTTAGTTTAAAGAATAAAATCCTTTTTTGCGTAACGACTTTCTCATCAATAATATCTGCAATATTTGAAACTCAAGTTTTAGTAACTTTTATACCACTTATTTCAAAACTTACTTCAATTGATTCCTCTAGTAATGCAGATATAAGCTTAAGATATAATTTTATTTTTAGAAATTTATATTCTGAAAACACCTCTACAAGTAAGGTCCTTTTTATTTTTTCTTTTTTAGTCGTTACATCTGCATTAATTAGACTTTTATTTCTTTACTTAGCTTCAATAAATGCTGCAAGCATTGGTTCTCAGCTTAGTAAATTGTGTTTTAAATCAATAATTTATAGACCTTATATAAATCTCATAGCAGAAGATACTGGAGAAATTATTGAAATGATCTTAGGCAATATAGCTAGGACTATTAAGGTTATAATGTCCTGTTCAGTCATAATAAGCTCATCTTTACTAACTCTAGCGATAATCTTTTCATTATTACTGGTTGATGTAAAAATCACTCTAATTATATTTTCAGTCTTAGTTTCTAGTTATCTAATTCTTTACCGATTAGCAAAATTGAAACTTTATAATAATGGTAAAGTAGTTTTTTCTTCTTCGACATCCATAATCTCACTTGGCAAAGAGTCAATTTATTCCATAAAAGAAATCATCATAAAAAATTTATATTCAAAATATATAAATAAATTTGAAAAAATAGATGTAAAGCTTCGCAGAAAGCAAGCCTCTTCTCAATTTATAGCTTTATATCCCAGGTATATTTTAGAGGCAATATCAATTTTACTCTTAACGAATATCGCCTATAGTATGGGTAAAAATGAAGTAAATTTAAGCATACTCCCCAAGTTAGGATTTTTTTCACTTGGTTTTATACGTCTATTGCCTGCAATCCAACAAATTTATTCAAGACTAAGCAATATTAGAACTTTTCTATCTTCTATAGAAGCACTAAATTCTGTTCTTGTTTCGAAAAAAGAATTCAAGAAAATAGAAATTGAGAATACTGAAATTAAGTTTCCTCCTATTAACAAAAACATAGAAAAAATAATACGAGCAGAAAACATTTCATTTAAATATCCAAAAGGTCAAAATGAAGCAATAACAAATCTAAGTCTTACTTTTGAAAAAGGTAAACATTATGCAATAGTTGGCAAATCAGGATGTGGTAAATCTACTTTAATTGATTTGCTTTTAGGAATTTTAACCCCTACCAAGGGAAATATATATTTTTACGATATCAATATAAAGCAGCCACAATTTCGAAATTTTTATTACAGAAAAATAGCCTACGTCCCACAAACGCCAATAATTCTTAATGAAAGCATTAAAAATAATATTATCCTTGATTCTGATAGTTTTTTTGATGAAGAGTATCTTTATAAAGTAATTAAATCAGTGAACTTAGAAAATTTTGTTCAAAAGAACGGAATAAATTTTTTCTGCGGGGAAGATGGAATTAATCTTAGTGGGGGACAGCGACAACGAATAGCCATAGCAAGAGCTCTATACGCTAATAAAGCCATCCTATTTATTGATGAGTGTTGCAGCGCTTTAGATAGTGCAACCGAAAATGATGTTATGAATGCAATTTTTACAAACTTTAAAAATAAAACTATCATTTCTGTAACTCATAATATAAATCAAATAGAAAAATATGATGAAATTATCCGATTAGAAGAATAAGTTTTAATTTATATACAAAAGAAATGAAGGAATGATTGAGCTTTTCTTATAAATTTATCAGGATTTCTATGACTTCTATACATACTTCCTTTCTCTGCATTGTCCCAGTGCTCTAATCCTAATAATAAAGAAACTAGTAAATTCCTTTTAATAAATATTTCATGGATTACAAAATCTGAGTCATTTTTAATATTTTTTCCTTGAGTAATTAAACCTTCAAACAAGTCTAATGTATAAAACTCTTTATTATCTATATTTAAAAAATACAAATATTGAATTTTTGAATTTAGTCTTTGAAAAGCCTTTTTAAATGAAATATCTAATAATGATTTCAATCTGATTTCTGCAGCTACTAATTGGCTAATTTTCTTTTCATAATCTGGTTTAAATTTACTAATAATTTCAATACTTTTTTTTATTTCATTAATATCAAAAAGTTTATTTCTAACTCCAAAAGCTTTTTTCTTATTTAAATCAACATATCCCTGCCCGTATTCTTTGAGGACTAGAGCTTTAGAGTCAATTTCAAGGACTTCAACTGCATCGCAAATCCCTCTAAAGTCATTATAAATAGAAGAATCTCCTCCTAACAAAAATTGACCGGCAAATGGAATATTAATATCACACTGAATAGACTTTATTTTATTTTTATAGTGGTCTAAAAATTTTTCCTTATGCATTTCAGATTTTTCATTTAATTCGTCAGTACCATACCAATATGTATGAGGATAAGGTCCTGCTGAAGTATAAGAAAACAAACCAACCTTAAAAGAGTTAGATACATTTTTTTCTCTACAAAATTTTTCAACCTTATCGTAAAAATTTTTATCCCAAATACAATCATTCATATTTACTATTTGACCATTAGGACTAGTTACCACAAGAGCTGAGTCTATATCAGATACAGATCCATTATCATGTGGAAAAATTTTGATATTAGTACTTTTATTGTCCAATTCATCAACTTCATGATTTACTATGCCATCCCTTTTCATTTTCATAAATAAAGGATTAGACCTAAACCAATTAGCAGTTATAACTTTACTATCAGAATAAATATTTAAGTAATCTTTTAACCACGCATAGTCATAGTGATCGGGATGAATATGGGATACGTAAATATAATCACAAAAACCAATATTTTGGGGTTCAACCTTCTTATATGGAAAATGGTACCAAGTCCCTCCAAAAGCCCCTTGCGTGAACCAAGGATCACATAATATTTTACAATCATCAGTTGTTATTACTATACAGGCAGAATAAATATATTCAATTTTCATTTAACAGCGAGATAACGTAGATTTCCTGTTCCACATTTGACATCAAAAAATTGATCCTTAGAATAAATTTCTTCAGTTACGTCTAAACCATAAATACCTTCAACCCTTTTAAAATTTGAAAAATTATTTTTTAATTCAGACTCTATTTCCTCTCTTGTCGTCTCATAAAAAACTCCATAAGTGTGATCCATCAATCCTTGCAACCTTAAAGGATTAATAAAACTGCTCCAAAAATTAAAAACATCTTCTTTTGGATATAAACCAATGGTTTCTTGCAAAAACCGCCAAGATTTGAGTTCAAAACCGCCGGAGCCGTAAACAAATATAAAATAGAGTCCATCCTCTTCAATAAGTTGGCTATGTCTTTTGATTACCTTATTTAAAGGAACACCTGTGTGATGCGCAACTCCGTTACACATAACCATAGAATATTTTCTATCTAATTTTTCACAACAAATATCATCAAGAATAAATTCAATTCCAGCTAATTCTTCTCTCTCTGCGTTCTTATCTAGAATTGATTTACCTGTATCTATACCTGTCAACTTTATCTTGCCAATTAAATTTTCAGCTGCATAAAGATATCTACCTGGGCCACATCCAATGTCTAAAAAACTTTTTATTTCTGAGTTATCCTTTTTTGATTTCTTTAATATTTGCTCAAACCTCTCTAAAGCCATTTTACAACTTTCAGAAAAATCAACAGTCTTATTAGTTGTTTTAGGCCACATAAAATTAAATCCTTTTTTCGCTATGTCCCAGTAATTATTTTCATTTATTGTTGAATTTTTAATTTGATTACATAAGAAGTAATTCTCATTTTCAAATTGCTCTATCAAATCAAGCCTCTCATTAACAATGTTTAATCTTCTTATTACATTTTCAGGATGTTCTAATGTCTTAATAGAATGATCAACAATTAACGCAATCTCAGTAGCAATATTTATGGTTGTCCAAAAGCTACTCTTATTTAATCTAAGCTTTATAGTGTTTAAAAAATTATCGAAATCGGTAATTATTTTATTTTTATCTTTTGTATCAAAGTTCAAGTAAGCTTTTTCAATACTCATAAATTTTGTTATTCAGATGTAATTTTATCATTTAGATCGTTTGAATTGATTAAAACTAATTTCTTCTTAAAAAATCAAATAAAAAACCATTTTTTAAATGTTTTTTAGAAAGCATATGATTTAAAGTTTTTGAATGTCTTCTGAAATTAAACCCTTTCATATGTTTTCTTGAAAACCTAGATGCTTTTTTTCTTCCATCAAAAACAATCACGCAATTTTCATTTAAATGATTTTCCAATGTAATTAGATCACTTTGAAGATTCACGCCTAAGCCATGAATATCAGGCCCGTCAACATGAATATATTCATAAGGATAAACTGGAATACTTTCAAAATAAGCGACTTTTTGCCCAAATAAATTCTTTACCTTCTCATCGCGTAGAATTAAATCAACATTAGAAATAAGTTCATTAGGTATTGATTTCTTATGAAAATCAAGCCATTCTTGTTTGCTCTCTACTGCAATAAAAACTGGATCGTAGGAAGGATTTTTCTCTTTTACTGAATTAATTGCCAGGCATATAGCTGCTGTTGAAGATCCTGGACCTAATTCAAGAATGAATTTTGGACGAATGTTGATTATGTCTTCATATAAAGCCAAGCAATCCGAAATATCTGCGGCTCTAGCTCCTCCGCCTGCCACTTTAGTTTTTGCTTTGGCAAGTGCCCGCAGATGAAAATCCAATTCCTTGTAATTTTTAAGTCTTTTTAAGTAATATTCATCTATTACTTTTCGAATAATGTTGTAGATTTTGTCACGAATTTTTTTTTTAAATATTCCAATATTTGAAAGACCATTATACTTATCAATTCTTCGCTTTATTTTTTTTTCTGGCATAAGAATGTAAGAAATTAAGTTTAAATTTTTACAATTATTATCCTACCTCAAACAAAATTATAGAAAACTTAAATTTTTTAAAACTAAAATAAATTTACCTTATTATAAGAAACTTGTAGTGTTAAAATTTAAAGCAAATGCTTTTAGTAAATTGTTTTTTGAAAATATATCACAATTTCTTCAATTCTCTTTTGCTACAAAAAATTTTTTAAATTTAACAACTAGAAATGAATTTTCAAGATATTATTCTTCCTCGATAAACAATTTTGATAAATATACTTCTAAAAATTATGAAGAGCAAACAATTGAGGTTACAGAAATAATACAAAAAAATGAAAGTTTAAAAATTCTTGATGTAGGGACAGGATGTGGTACTGAAGCTATTTGGTTTGCTTTAAATAAGGCCAGAGTAACTAGCATAGACGTCAAAACAAAAAGGCTTAAAGTTGCACTTGCTAGGAAGAATTTTTTGGAAGATAAATTTTCTTTAAAATTAGATTTAGAGTTTCTAAATTCTGATTTTTTTGAATTTCATAAAAATTATGATTCAGAACTTTTTGATGTTATTTGGCTTGAACAAGCATATCATCATATTGAACCAAGAGAAAAACTTATTCCAGCTTTAAGAGATCTTTTAAAAGACAACGGATATTTAATTTTTTCCGAAGCAAATGGATTAAACCCTTTTCTGCAAATTCGTTTATTCATATACAGGGCAATTGGATTTAAGAGTATATTTAAAGGATATAAAACTGTTGACACATGGATAAATTCAAGAGGGGATGTACAGCTTTATGGAATTGAAAGAATCACTAGAAAAAGTACGTTAAAAAAATCATTGAGGAAAAATAATTTTGCTATAAAATCTGAAAAGTTCTTTAGAGTTTTACCAAATAAAACCTATTTAAGATTATTTAATTTTCTAGAAAAACTACCTTCATCTTTTTTCCCTTTCTTATTCTCTAGATATAATATAGTTTGTAAAAAATTAGGTTAAATAAAAACTGAAAAAATTTCAAAATTTTATACTTCAATTGGTTATTAATTTCCATTTTGAAGATAATCCTTTAAAAATTTTAAATCAGATAGAAAAGAATAATTAACAAAAACATGGAGCCAAGCGGATTTGAACCGCTGACCCCCTGCATGCCATGCAGGTGCTCTACCAGCTGAGCTATGGCCCCATACTAAAACTCTACATCACTAATGTAGACAGACTATGTATCGCATATGTTAATTTTATAAATTTTCAAAAAATAAAAAAATTTATTTAAAATTTTTAAATCTATCACTATTACCTTTGTAATTAAAGTCAAAGATATTTATTTGGAAACCTTTTTCATCTCTTTCAGGTTTGTAATAAGCATATATAGAGTAAGGCCTTCTACTTATTCCAAGAGAATATTTTCTATTCTTAAACTTACCAAAATTAGAGGAACCGCCATTTAAATTAATTTGTCCTGATAATTCAAATAAAATAGGTCCAATAACTTGTTGTCTAAAATCTATACTTAAACGGGTATCCGAATTAAGATTATCAAAATTGAAAGGACTTCTTCCAGTCTGTATCGAATATTCGGTTTCTAATGCAAGATATGTGTAGTCAAAAAAGTTTTTTTTCAGATCTCCAAAAATAAATGTTGGAGTTACACTTGCAGATATTCCAGATTGCGCTTTTCCATTACTATACTCATAATGGGCTGCTGATCCTCTAACCCCAATATATATTCCTTTATCAATTACTTCAGAGGTATAGCGGTTATCTTTGTCTATTAATTTTTCACTAAAATCACCACCCACAATCTTGTAAGTACTTGAAGCAGAAGAAAGTAAACCATATCTAAAAAGTGTTATGTATTCTTCACTATCTTCTTTTATTGCTTGAAATTCTCCAAAATCTGCCGAAGCAAAAATATTATTATTCAATTTCTTATTTTGATAATTAAAGTCGCTCATTAATTTCGTACCAAAAGCAGTATATATTCTTTCTTTTCTATATAGAGAATAAAAACCTAAATCTAAACTATAACTAGTTTTCTCTTCTTCATTAGGCTTCTTTATACAAGTTTTATCCAAACTTTCATCCTCTTCATCTTTACTTTTTGGATATTCAAGTAAATTTTTACTCAAAGTAAAATCTAAATGTGATTGATCTAATTTATTGATATCAAAAGAATTAATTTCACCATTTAGTTCAATATTCCATCCATAAGCAAGACCTATTAAATTTAAATCGAGTGCCCATAAATCTGAGAAAGTAATATCGCTCTCAACCCTATCACTATTGATCGCTTCATCCTTTGCTGTGAAAGCACTAGTTTTGCCATTAATATGTCTTTGAAAAAGATAGTAAGGTGTCAAGTCTAAAGAAAACTCACCATATTTTATTGGTTGATAATTTCTAAAAATATAAAAACCATCTTTATTATCTGAATCACTTCCAATCCCCCATACTGCTAATCCATCGTTATTGTTTACAGTTCTTCTTCCAATCGGAACCCTCAATTTATCTTCGAAAATAATGAAGCTTGCTCTACTTTTTAATTTAGTCCTATTCTCAAAAATCTCTGCCGTAAAATCCTTACTTTCAAAAACTATTTGAGGTTTATTAAATGGATCATTTGTTAAGAAAATAAGATCACTTTTCCAAGTATTTTTATCTATCTTGACCTCTTTAGTTTCCATTCTCCATCTTGTGAAACTAGGAAATTTAAATTTGAAAGCATCTAATGATTTTTTATTCTGAAATCTAATATTATTAGTTTCTAACATCTCGATTTCTCTAACTGGATTAATAAATGAAGGAGTATTTTCTAAACAAATCTCATCATCTTTAATCTTATAGTTAAAGTCTTTGCCTAAATTTTGAATTTCTAATACTGCATATAGATTTTTTAATACTCCTTTTTCATCAATAAAATTATAAGTCATGCTATCTGCTTTAAAGAATTGATTGGCTTTTATAAAAGAAACATTTCCATTAGCATTAAATTCTTTAGTAGCTTGATTAAAGCTGATTTTATCTGCTCTCAAAACACCGTTATTTAAGGTTACTTTTACATTCCCCTCTGCAATATTTATTTTTCCATCTTGTTCTTGATATTGTATATCTGATTCAATATCTACAGAAAACTTTTGTTCTTCATCAGTATTACTGGCAATTAATTTATCAAAAAGCTTATCAAGCCTAATATTATTTACTTTCAAATAAGTTTCAAATTTATTTTTTAAAGATAATGTTGAAACAATCAAATCAGAAGAAAGTTTATTTTGTCCCAAGATATTTTTATTTTTATTTTTATTAGTTTTACATGAATTATCAAAACAAAAAGCATTAACTATAGTCGGGGAAAAAGAAACAAGACCCAGTACAATTGAAAAATAAATTAAAGTTATTTTTTTGATCAAGTTTCTATATAATTCTGTTTTTTTTTATGTATTTATATTAGATCCGCAGAGATTAAACAAAAATCCTTTGTATTAATTTAATTACAAATGTACACTAATTAAACTTTTCTCCATACGGCTAATAGTCTTCCCTGAATAATTACTTGATCCGATTCTAAAATTATTGGTTCATAATTAGGATTCGCCGCCTCTAGAAAAACTTTGTCTCCTTTTTTAATGAAATATTTTAACGTGGTACCTATCCCAGGAACTAAAGCAGAAACAATCGTCCCATTTCTTAAAGAATATGAATCTTTAATTGGCTCCATCAAAACCATATCTCCATGAGCAATACATGCGTCAATCATGGAATCTCCATTTACTGAGAGAGCAAAAACATCCTTTTTTTTAAGTACATCAGATAAATCTAATGTTTCTTGAATATCAGTGTATGTTTCTATTAAACCTCCTGCGGCCACGGAACCCATTATTGGTACACCTTCAATAATTTCATCAACAATTTGAAGCGTTCTAGCCTTACCTTCCTGCCAAGATATATATCCTTTTTCTTGCAAGTGTTTTAAGCGACTTTGAATTGGGGCAGGAGATTTTAATCCCATCGCCGCCATCATTTGCCTTATGGACGGACTATGCTTAAAGTCTTCCATGTAACTCTTTATCCATCCATAAAGCTCATTTTGAGCATGGGTAAGATTATCCCCTGAAGAAGTTTCCATAGAAAAATTGCATACTAATACATTTGTACCCTTATATTGACTGTTATGCAAGTATTTCTAGTGTAAAAGGCAAGATAAAAGTGCTTGTTGAGCATGCAATCTATTTTCTGCCTGATCAAAAATTCTATTTCCTTTGCTTTCAAATACTTCATCAGTTATCTCTTTCGATCTATATGCAGGTAGACAATGCAGGATAATTGCTTCTTTATCAGCCTTGCTTACTAAATCATTATCAATTGTGAATCCATTAAAAGCTTTATCTTTCTCTTCCTTTTGGTTTTCTTCTCCCATGGATGACCAAACATCAGTATAAAGAACATTTGCTCCTAAAACAGCAGTAGTAGGATCATTAGTAATTTTCAATAAATTCTTATTTTTATATATTTCATATGCTTTTTTGATAACCAAAGAATTTGGTTCATATCCTTTAGGACATGCGATTCTAACTTCTACACCTAACAACGCCCCACATAAAATAAGAGAATTTGCCACATTATTGCCATCACCTATAAATGTTAAAACCACATCTTTAAAATCAAGAAATTCCTCATGAATTGTTAAAAAATCAGCGAGAGCCTGACATGGATGTTCTAAATCTGTAAGAGCATTAATTACTGGCTTTGTAGACCACTTTGCATATTCTTCTAAATCTGAATGATCAAATGTCCTAATTGCTATAACATCGCAATATCTACTTAAAACTCTTGCAGTATCTTTAATTGGTTCGCCTCTTCCTATTTGAGATGTTGTGGGATTGAGGTCAATAGTGGTTCCACCAAGTCTGGTCATCGCTACTTGAAAACTAACTCTAGTACGAGTTGATGACTTATCAAAAATTAAGCCTAAAACTTTATTGTTAAGGTCAATATTTAGTTTTTTATTTTTAAAATTATTTGCCAGTTCCAAAATATGAAAAACCTCATCCGTGGATAAATCCAAGCTTGATAGGAAATTATGATTAGCAAGCTTATTAGGTTTTAGCATTAATCTTTCTAGTTAGATTTAGATTTTACTATGCAGGCATTTTACTTTCCGCCAAGAGAGCCTTAAGATCTTCTCCTTCTATAACTTCTTCTTGGAGGATTTTTTGAGAAATTGATTCAAGAAGGGGTAAATTATTCCTTAAAATATTAAGTGCTGTTTCATGCGCATCATCTACTAGATCTCTAACCTCTTTGTCTATTGCTTGAGCTGTAGCATCGCTTACAGATCTTCTTGGATTATTACCATTACCCAAAAACTGACCTCCACCTTGCTTGTCATACGCTAGAGGTCCAAGGATATCACTCATCCCAAATGTACCAACCATCTGTTCAGCAATGTCGGTTGCTCTTTGCAAATCATTTGATGCACCAGTTGTAATCTTTCCAAATACAACTTCCTCTGCAGATCTTCCCCCAAGAAGTGTAGCTATTTGTCCTTTTAATTCCTCTTTTGAGTTTAAGAACCTTTCTTCAGTTGGCAGTTGAAGTGTATAACCAAGTGCACTCATACCCCTAGGAACAATAGAAATCTTTGCAACTTTTGATCCCCCAGGCATAAGATGACCAACAATAGCATGACCCACTTCATGATAAGCAACAACCTTTTTCTCATCATCTTGAAGAACTCTACTTTTTTTCTCTAATCCTGCGACAACCCTTTCTATCGCCTCGCTCAAGTCTTGCTGCTCAACACTTTTTCTCTTGGCTCTAGCTGCTAACAAAGCGGCTTCATTAACCATATTTGCTAAATCTGCTCCTGCGAATCCGCTTGTAGCTTGCGCGATAGAATCTAAATCTATAGAGTCAGCTAATTTAACCTTTTTGGTATAAATTTCAAGAATAGTTTTTCTTCCAGATAGATCCGGTCTATCAACTAGAACTTGCCTATCAAATCTTCCAGGCCTTAACAAGGCTGCATCAAGAACCTCAGGTTGGTTAGTTGCAGCTAGAACTATGACAGGTTTATCAGTAGATGCAAATCCATCCATTTCGGTAAGAAGCTGATTTAAAGTTTGTTCTCTCTCATCATTACCGCCGACTACTCCCATTGATCCAGATCGGCTTTTACCAATCGCATCCAATTCATCAATAAATATAATGCAAGGTGCTTTTTTCTTAGCTTGTTCAAATAAATCCCTTACTCTCGCTGCACCAGCTCCTACAAAAAGCTCAACAAATTCAGAGCCTGAAATGATAAAAAAGGGAACTTCCGCTTCGCCAGCGACAGCTTTGGAAAGAAGGGTTTTTCCAGTTCCTGGAGGTCCAACTAAAAGAACCCCTTTAGGTATTCTTGCACCAATATCTGTGTATCTTTCAGGCCTCTTTAAAAAATCAACTATTTCTGTTAATTCGTCTTTAGCTTCATCAACTCCAGCTACATCTTCAAAAGTAACTTTTGATTCGTCATCGGGAACATAAACCTTAGCTTTACTTTTAGTAAAGCTTAAGGCTCCTTGAGCGCCTCCGCCTCCCATACTTCTTCTAGCAAAGAATTGTAAAACAAGGATAAAAATTAAAGGAGGAATAACCCAGCTCAAGATGGTCGAGAAGAAATTAGGTTTTTTGGGCGGAGCCGCAGCAAATTCTACTCCTTTACTTTCCAACCTTTGTGGAAGATCCATATCAAAAATTGGGGTTGTTGCCAAAACAGAAGGGGCTCCTTCTTCAGCTCCATTCAATTCATATCTAATCTGTTCTTGAGTGATATATGCACGCTTAACTTCACCATCATTAACCTGATCTATAAATAAAGAATAGGGAACCCTGGGGATTTGCATATTTTGATTAGGGAAAAGGCTGCTAAATAGAAGTAATGCTCCAACTCCTATCAAGATAATATTTACAATTCCAAATCTTCTATTAGGTTGATTATCGTCTTGTCTTATTGGCATAGTTACTAGAAATTTTTAACTTATTATAAACTAAACGAAGAGTTTCCGTATCTGTATTGTTTTTTTGGGTAAGAACCGTACGGTACTTTGACCCATAAAAATTAGTAAAAAAAACTAATTCTTGAATGAACTCTTAACACATATATCATTTCCAATCAAACTAAACTGAGAATCACTTAATTTAATAATTTCATTCATTTCTCTAAATTCAAAATCACTTAGGGGATTCATACTATTTTCTCCACCTAAAATTTTTGGGGCAATAAAAGTAATAAGTTCCTGAATACAATTAGATTGAATAGCAGCAGTAGCCAAACTGGGGCCACATTCCCAAAGAACTTTATTACATCCTCTTTTTGCTAGTATTTTTGAAATCAACTCTGGATTATCTGATAATACTTTTTCAACCTCCACACATTTCGGAATCTTTGAGAGGTAGCTTTCATTTGCTGTAGAAGAATCATAAATAACTAAAGTTTTTGCCTTACTACAATCCCAAAGATTAGATTTTGAAGGGAGATCTAAACTTTTTGTTAAAACAACTCGCAAAGGCTCAGGATTTTTGGAACCTCTGGTAGTCAAAAGTGGGTTGTCTCTTCTTAATGTATTTCCCCCGATGATTATTGCATCAAATTCTGCTCTAAGAGAATGAACTAATGATCTTGACTCTTCATTAGTAATCCATTTACTTTTTCCATTTTTTAAAGCTATTCTGCCATCAATACTCATAGCCCATTTAAGGACACCATACGACTTTTTAGTTATATTCCTGTATATAAAAGCCTTATTTAATTCTGAAGATTCTTTTTTACATAATCCTAAGTGAACTTGTATTCCAGCTTCTTTTAGCAACTTAATACCTTTACCAGAGACTCTTTTATCAGGATCTTCAATAGATATATATACTTTTTTTATCCCAGATGATATCACCTTATCTACACATGGAGGCGTTTTACCATGGTGACAACAAGGTTCGAGATTTACATACATTGATCCTTCTTTAGGATCTTTTTTTAAATTATTAAAAGCCATTGCCTCAGCATGGGGCATGCCAGCCTTATAATGAAAACCCTCTGAAATAAGGTTTCCATTCTTATCAAGAATCACTGCTCCCACTCTAGGGTTAGGACTAGTAATATTTTTACCTAAAGAAGCCAAAAAAATTGCTCTCTTCATCCATTTTGTATGGTTTACATTATTTTCAGGCATCTCCAAAAATCAAGTTCCATTTATTGATCTCCACTCTTTAACGACAAATGGAGGAACAGGTAACTCTGAAAAAACTCCCGACAAAGATAATCTCAAGGGCCTATTTTTATCTAAATTTGTAATTAATTTATCAAGATCAAATTCTGCGGCAGCTTGTCTTCCATCATTTGCCAGTGCTGTATTAAGTAATGTTTTATCATCTAAAAGCCACTGTTTTCTACCTGATTCAACCTTCAAGTCAGTGGGATGATCAATCCTAAGATTTCCTGGATATCCTATTACTCTCAAGATCAATTTATCTTCAAAAAAAGGTGATTTATAAGCTACTAATTGCCAAGTTTCAAAGTCCAAGTCCCTTAAAAACTCACTGCTAGCATTAATTAATCCCCCATTTATTTCTGTTTCTGCAACTTTTGCAGATACCTTTAATGGGTTAAAAATAAAGGATAGTAGTAAAAATAAAGGTAATATTACTTTTAAAAAAATATTTTTATTTGATTTTGTAATTTT
>Ga0310343_10000717_pt1 | contig 16099 bp, 13 predicted proteins | sample HC15DNA2025_MG_FD_203519 | JGI IMG/M metagenome (GOLD analysis project Ga0310343, IMG submission 203519) | Marine microbial communities from station ALOHA, North Pacific Subtropical Gyre - HC15-DNA-20-25_MG | ecosystem: Environmental > Aquatic > Marine > Oceanic | place: Pacific Ocean: North... | reverse complement strand
ATTTTTATCTTTAATTCCAACATTTTTAAGTAAGAATTATAATCTAGATGACGTTGCTGTCTTCACATTAGTTCTGACATTGTTCAACTCTATAAAACCTGTTTTATACGCGATTGCGACAATTCTAAATCCAACAATTGTAAATTTAAAAAATATAAAGAAAATTCCAGAATTATATCTAACTATCAATTCATCAATAAATATAATTGTTACTCTTCATCTTTCTGCAATTGCAATTGTTTGGCTTCACTTAAATTACACTGGCTTCACTGAATTTTTTCTAAGATACTTTAGCTATAACCTTTTTTCAGATTTTATAAACTCCATACTTGTAATTTCACTTTTTTTTGTTTTAACAATGCTTCAACAGTCGTATTTTTTAGCTAGCAATTTAGAAACAAAGTTTTTTTACAGTTCTTTTATCTCTACTACAGCTAGTCTCATCTTTCTTGCAATATATGTATATTTTGATTTAAAAATAAATTTTGTTTTAGGCGTTCTTGTTGTTTTTTATTGCATTAAATACTTCTTAGCCACTTTATTTGTAAAAGAAAATGTTGGTTTTTCTTTGAGTTATCCAGTGCTAGTCTTAGCAGTTTTTCCAATATCTTTAATTACGCTTAATTTCAATAGCTTCTTTATTTATTTGATATTTTTAATTATGACAATTGCAATTACAACTTTCATTGTTCTTAAATCTTATAAAACTTTACAAGCTGGAAATTAAGATTGCTTTTTAAAAGACTTAATCTTGATAAGGTTCTTGTATATTATTTTGTATTGTTACTTTATTTAGGTAAACCATTTGCAAAACTCACTATTGTTCCAAATTCGAATTTTTTCATAGTTAATTTTCTTGTTGTCATATTTGTTGGAGTCTACTCTCTTGATCTTCTGAATAAATCAATAGCTATGAAAAAAATTAATTTTCGATTTGTAATTTATTTTATGCCCTTAATTCTCGGTTTGTTTAACATTCTTAGACTAGAAAGTTACGATTTTAATAATTTTAAAAAACTTATGGGCATGCTTTCTTTGTCGTTAGCAATCCTAATTTTTTATGAACGAATAACAATCAACAATATACTTTCTGATTTAATTTATAAAATTCAAAATTATTATTACATACCGATTTTTCTACTATTTTTACAAACTGTTCTTGGAAAAAGTGGAACCTACGGATTAATTTTTTGGTCAAATCCATTTATTTCACAAAACATATTTGATCTCAAACCTCAAAGAATATTTGTAGCAATTGCTTTTACCTATTTTTTTATTGTCAAAAATAAAAATAATGTAATTAATTTTGTAATTCTATTGAACATAGCTTTGCTTATAAGTTATTCACGAATAATTTTATTAATGTTTATATCTATAATTTTTCTTTATTTAATTTTAGAAAAAGATTTTATGAAGCCAGTTTTGGCAACTTTTTTAATTTTCATTTTTATTTTTTCTGGCTCTGTAGATTATATTGGTTTATTTTTGAACAGTAATCTAATTGATCAAGAAGGGAAAGAATTTATTTCAATTGTTTGTGCTGAGCATGTTGAAGATGGTGTGAAAATAGATGATGTAGAACTAAAAAGATTATATTCAAAAAGAAATGTTGACTACGGAGAGTATCCAACCCTCCCTAGGTATTTTTCTGCATCAAACCTTATTGAATTTATAGAAATTGAAAACATTCCAAATATTCTTATCAATGGCAAAAAAAATATTTGTTTAAATTATAGTGAAAATTTAAGTCTTGATTCAAAATATATTCAAATGTGTTCTGAAGTTGAAAATAATTTTTGTATAGTAAAAAATAATAATCCAAACCTTTTTACTTCTGAAGCCCAAAGCGCACAGCTTGGTGGAAATCTAGAGTTTAGGTTAGATTTATGGAGAAATTTAATACAACAAATAGTTAATAGCCCAAGAAATTTATTGATTGGTTATGGTATTGAGATAAATTTGCCAGAGATAGCTGAACCAAATAAAGATTATGGAAACTTATGGCACGCTCACAGCTCTCTGTTTTCAATTATTGGATTTTATGGATTAATTGGCGTTCTGTTATTTATTTTTATTTTCATTTACATAATTAGTTCAAAATCTAAATTGAATCACTTTAATGCAATTATTTTATTGTCCTTAATTATTTTAGGAATTACAGATGGAGTCATTGAAACTCCTGATTTATCAATTATTTTTTCATTTATGTTTGGGACTCTTAAAAAATGAATCCTATTTCATATTGCTAATATATTTTGACAAAAAGAATAATTTCCAAATTCTGAGAGCATTTATTCTTGACTTATTTTTATAAAGCATCGAAACTTTTTTTATATCTATGTTCGAAAATTCTTCGGTATTTTTAATTGAATTACTTATAAAGTCAATATTTTTATAAATCCAATTTTCGAGATCAAAGACAAACCCCATTTTTTTTCTATTTACGAATTCTTTTCCAAAGTCCTTCTCTAGATACATTTTCAATAAAAATTTAGGATTTTGAATATTTTTTTCATCAATTTTTCTACTTAAAACATACTCAATTAGTCTGTGATCAACAAATGGTGATCTTACTTCTAAAGAGTTTGCCATTGAAGTTCTGTCAACCTTCAGCATCATCATTTCAGATAAATAAAGTTTTATATCACTAATCAGAATGTTTTTAATAAAATCATCAGAATTCTCGAGGTAGTTTTCAACAAAATTAAATTCTGCCTTCACTCCAAGAAGGTCAAGCAATTTTTTATCTTCCAGAAAAGATGGATATGCAATATTTATATTTTTTGAATTTCTTAATAACCTGTTCCCAGTTCCTAAATGTGCTGGATAAACTCTATATAATTTTGCTAAAGATGCTTTCAGCAAATTATTGTTTTGTAAAACAATTCTTAACCTGTCATAACCACCAAAAAGCTCATCGCCTCCATCTCCTGAAATTGCTACTTTATAATTTTTTGATATTTCTTTACTTAAAATATAAGAGGGTATTGTTGATGGATCGCTGTAAGGTTCATCAAATATATTTATTGATTCAACTATACTTTCATTTTTTAAATTTTGGGAATCTAGATTAATTGTTATGTGATTTGTATCAAATTTATTTGATACTGCATTAAACCATTTACTCTCATCATAATCACTTTCATTAATGCTCATTGAAAAAGTATTTAATTTATGATTTTTAGCTGCCATTTTGATTATTGATGTTGAATCGATTCCACCTGACAAAAAATTTGCAATTTCAACGTCTGCTTTCATTCTTAAATCAACAGAGTCTTCCATTAATGCCATTATCTCTTCATTGTCAAAATTTTCCTCACCAACAAAACTAGATGGTTCCCAATATATCCTTTTATTTTCTGAAAAATTTGGAGTGTTTAAATCAATTTCAATTATCTCTCCAGGTTTTACTTTAAAAATTTCTTTATAAATTGTATTTGGCGATGTAACAACACCATAATTTAAAAACTTATTAAGTTGATATTCATCAAGCGATGTTTTACCCGATAGCTGTTTAATACTTTTTAAATTTGAGCCAAGAAAAAAACTATCATTATTTTTTGTATAAAAAAGAGGTTTTTGTCCAACCCTGTCTTTTACCAAGTAAAGCTTATTCAAATTTAAATCAATAAAACTTATAGAAAACTGACCGATTAATTTATTTACAAAATCAATTCCAAAATATGAAATACCGTTTAAAATCACTTCCGTGTCGGAGTGATCGCTTTCAAAGCTTATATTTTGATTTTCTAATTCATTACGCAATATTTTATGGTTATAAATTTCACCATTAAACATAAGAACAGTATTGTGTATTTTTGAAACCATGGGTTGAGAGGCATCTTCAGTTAAATCAAGTATGGATAATCTATTAAATATAAAACCTATATTTAAATTTGTGTTTTGATTATTTTGTGCTGAATTATCTAGAAAATATGCTTTTTTTTCGTCTGGACCACGACATACGATATTTTGATTACATTGTTCTAATAAACTCTTATCTATTTTTTGATTAGATATTTGTCCAAGGTAACCGCACATCCTTCTATGTTACATTTAATTTTAAAATCTTATTTCTATATAACTATTTATTGATTTTTCCAAGATCCATTCCATTATTATATGATTATGGGTATGTCAAATTTTTTAGTTATAACACCAACTTTTAATGAAATAGAGAATATAGAATCTTTCATTGACGAAATATCTGAATTAAATCTTGATCTATTAATTGTTGATGACAACTCTCCTGATGGGACAGGAGAATTCGTCAACGAAAAAATGAAACAATATGAAAATCTCTACTTACTATCTCGTGAATCAAAACAAGGATTAGGATCCGCATATCGTATGGGATTTGATTGGGCTCTTGACAAAGCCTATAAATATGTCATTCAGATGGACGCAGACTTCTCTCATCGAATAAATGATCTAGTTAAATTAATTGAAAATATTGATGACCTTGACATTCTAATTGGTAGCAGATACGTCTCCGGAGGTAACACTACAGGGTGGAGTTTGAGAAGAAAATTATTATCCTCTTTTGCAAATAAATTATCAAGATTGCTTATAGGTGGAAAAATCAGAGACATGACAAGTGGGTTCAGAATTTATTCTGAAAAATCACTTAATTTAATTCCATACAACAACATAACTTCTGATGGATATTCTTTTCAAATTGAAATGACGTCTATCTTTATAAATACAAACTTAAAATCGATGGAAATTCCAATAACTTTTGAAGAAAGAAGACAAGGCAAGTCAAAAATGGACTTTTCAATAATTTTAGAAGCTGTCATTAAAATATTTAGTATATTTTTAAAAAGAATAATTAAATGAAACTAGCAGTACACATAACATTTTTCTATCGTGATGAAAAACTAGACGATAGATGGACTAATGCTAAAGATAAGTTTCCTTATCTTAGAAAAATAATTAACGAATATAATCAGTATCCTTTAAAAGTCGATATTTTCATTCATACAAATAAAAAATTTAACTTATTGGACTTAAAATACAACACATATACAAACGGAAAAATACAACTAATTAAGCACAATCTTTATAAATATTTGTTGTTCAAAGGAAAAAACTATTACTTAACATGGGCAAGTCGTAAAACAATTAAAAAGCAAAGAAATGAGTATGATTTTTTCATATATCAAGAAGACGATATTTTTATACCATTAAATGCATTTAATTATTGGCAAACGAATAAACAAGACTGTCTAAAAAATAATTTAAATTTAGGCTTTCTAAGAATCGAATTGAAAGATGATATTGAGTATATTTCAGATTTAGATATGAAAATAGATAAAATAATCAATTTCGATAATAGAGAATATGTAATTAACGATGTAAATCCATATTGTGCCTTTTGGATATATGATAAAACTGAGTTAAACAAATGGATTGAAAGTAAATTTTGGGATTTAAAAAATATTCATGGAAGAGGTGCAATTGTTAGTAATAAATTAGAAAAGATCGGTTTAAATAAGTTTCCATTTTTAAGATACTTAATTTATTCATATAAAAATAAGAGGCCAGATAGTGCGATGGAGGCGAGCGCCATTGGTGTTAATGGTTTAAATCTAGGTTGGTATAAAAATACAGTTATTCCATTAAAAAACAGGAATGTAGATCCTGATTGCAGGGTTTATCATCTTTCAAATTATTATGCGAACGAATATGAAACAAATATGGGCACAATAAAGTTTGATCAAATAATTTTTTAAATATTTAGTTTTTTAACTTTGTTAGCTTTTCAAAAAACAATGTGAACCCTAGTGCAACAGAATTATAAAATATTAAATAAATTGTTTCTAAATTATCAATTTTTGATATATAGTTATTAAAATTTTCCTCTCTTATTTTGCTAAGTTCAAAAATATTTAAGTTTTCTAAAAAATCAAACATGCTAACCAAATTTATAAAAAAGATAGTTCTGGTGAATGACGAAGCCCAGTTTTCCAGACTAAAAATTTCATAAAATAAAATGTAGTAATAAGATTGTGCGGCAAATTCATTTTGGGTTCCCCATAATGTTGTTCCTAGTTTAAGAGTTAAATCTTCAGAGCTATACAAGAAGAAATTACCAAAGAATAAAATTATCACAAATGGAATAAGAAAATTAATTTTTTTATTATTCAAATAAAGGCAAAGCTGATACGCACAGATCGGAATTATACCTACAAGCAATCTCTGACCAAATGACGCCTCTCTTCCTTGCCAAACAATTAGTACTAAGAAAGCACCTAAAAAATATAAAAATAAAAATAATCTACTTAATAAATTTAACTCTTTGTAATATTCTTTATTGAAAAAAAGGCTGATTATACCCATTATGATTACAGGTGTAGACCACATTAATCCCAACGAGGGTGAAAAAACAAGATTTAATAAATTAGAAAAACCACTTAATATCCATTGAAAATTAATATCATTAGCAATTCCTGCTGTCGTATTATTTGAATTTAAATTTAGTAAAAAAGAATTTTGATCATAAATTTTTTGCGCAGCAATTACATATACAAAAACCGTTAGAAAAAGAATCCCAAAATTAACAATTAAATTTGAAATATTGAATTTAAATTTTTTGTGGTAGATAACAAATAAACACAATGAAAAAATGAATGTTGAAGGTCTTGTGATTGAAAGTAGAAAAAAAGAAATAACTAATTGAAAGAATATAAATTTTTCAAATAAATCTTTTTTTGATTCAAATAAATAAAAAATAAACATTACTAAAAAAAACTCAAAAGAATGTGCCATCAAAAATCTATTTGAAACATAGTGAACAACAGTTCCAAAATAAATAAGCAGATAAACTATCTTTTTATTAATAAAAATTTTTTTAATTTGTAATAATTTATCAAAAAAATAAAATCCAAGAAGACAATAAAACAGTGAACCAAATAAATAACCAAGTAGAGCGTAGCTTCCTATTGGGTTGTTTCGAATTTCCTGAGTCTCTGATTTTTCATCAAAAAAACTAAATATTTTTACAAAAATAGAATTAGCATAGGCGCTTCCAGGTGAATGGAATGGTGCATTTGTAATTTTATGATAATTAGGGTGATCTAAGGAATGGTCATCTTTGTAATCTAAATCAAAATCAAAAGCTATAGTCGAAGTATGTATCCAATACGATAAATCGTCTCCACCAACTCCTAAACCGTCGATACTAATTAACCATGTTGGTTTGAACAAAACAATAATTAAAAGACAGAAGAAAAAGATCCTGAAATTTATTTTCTTAATTTTTAGCATTGATATTCTTTTATCCTCATAGAATTTTTATATTTAAAATTCGCAACCCTATTGTTATCACACTTTTGAATAATTATATTCTCAACATTATTGCATTCAAAGGGATCTGACAAGAATAAGAAATTTTTATCCTCAACAGCTTGAAAATTTTCAAGGTGTACAAATAGATTATTTTTTTGAAAATTATTTAAATACTGTACTCCTTCTAGGCACGAATAATAAATTTCTGATTTATCTTCAGTTGGATGGTTCATTATTGAATCAATGCTATTCATCCTTTCAAATCTAGGAATGACAAAACTTACGGTGACTAAAACAAAAATTAATATATGGTTTAAATTTATGAAAGTTTGAAATTTTTTTGAAGTAAAAACCTTAAATAAGTAATCGTAAATTATTAATACATATATTACTATAAAAAAGATATTCAAGGAGTTAAGATAGTTTCCAACATCTCTGTATGCGCTCATAAAAATAATTAACAAACTATTACTTAAAGCTAATCCAAGCAATATATTTTTATTTTTTAAATGAACCTTTATTGATAAGTAGATAGCTATGATTATCAACATCAAATTTAAAGAATTTACAGGTGAAAGAAAAGTTTGTTTAATTATGCTTGTAAAATCCTGCCGAGAATTGAAGTAGCTTGTTGGTTGATTAAAAAAAACGAAGAGGACAACAAATGATGAAATTAAAAAATAGTAAATTAAATTTTTTTTATTTTTATATTTTTTAATTACCGAATAAACAAAAGGGAAAAAAATTAATGATTGTATTTTAACCAACGGAATACATAAAACTGAAAATCTACTTGTCAGTTCTTTGTTATTTTTAATTGAAATTAAGAAAATACAGATTGCTAATATAATAATTTTTTCTTGTAGACTTGGATGAATTATTAAATCAGATGCATATGGCCATGAAAAAAATATAAAGTAATATAAAAATTTATTTAAATTAAAAAAATCCTTCATTGTGAAATAAAAGAGTTCAAGTATTAAAAATAAAAAGAATAAATTAAAAATAAAATACCCCTTTACTGAAAATAAGTAATATCCAATGTTATTCAGTGTTATCTGAATGGGTAAAAATGGACGGAATCCTCCACTTTTAATATCACTATCTATAAAATAAAAATAGCTTCTACCGTCATTAAAAAAATTTAATTGTGTGTAATTAAAGTCATCCATTAAACCAAGAGACCTGATATAAACATTAATAAGGATTATGTAAACAATCATTACTGTAAAAAAAGAAGAATATGATTTTAACCTTATGAATTTAAACATGGAATATTACTTTTTTAGTCTTTTTTTTATTTAACAACATAAGTAAATACCAAGGGAACTACTTGTTATAAAAATGATAAATTTTAAATAATTTAATCATGTGTCTATGTTTATAAAGTATATTTCATTTTCAACAAAGTCAATTTCATTTTCACATTTTACAAGTGAATCAAAAGCAGGATTTTTAATAGTGAAAATTATACCTTCAAAACCAAGTTCATTTGCTCTCTCTATAATCTCTTCACAACTTTCTATGGTAAATATAAAGTCTATCTCTTTTTTATTTTCCCACCATCTTACAATCTCTTCACCTTTGTAAGGATGTGCAATGTAGTTTCCTGATGTTGAAAGTAACGTAGAAAAAATAATTTTTGTATCGTAGTAGTCAATAAGATAGATTTTTGAATTATTTGCTGACTTATTTAAAACACTGGTGAAATCTTCTTTTAGTAAATCCTCATTATCATTGACTGGTGAAAAATTATAGATTCTATAGAAAGGTTGTGATACTTCATACACATCATCTTTTGGGTAGCTATTTAAATTATTAAATTCAAAAAATGCAAAGGTACTAATTAAAAGTAATAATAAAAAGTTTAAAATTGATACCTTTTTTCCTACCAAATCTACCATTTTGTTAATAGCAATCAAACTCCCAAAAAAATAAATTAATATAGATAATCTCCATGGAGTAAATGTTCTAATGTAAGATCCAAATATATTTGTTTCGTTGAAATATGAAAGAAACATAGACAATATAATTATTGTGAATACTATTTTAAAAAAAAGTTTTAAGTTATTGTCTATAAATTTTGCAATTATTATATAAAAGATTATTAATTCTAATTCAAATGTAAATCCTTCTGTTCCAGGATAATTGCCTCCAAAATGAAATGAAAAATTATTCAAATCAAAGGTAATTAGTGATAGTAATGTAATCTGACCATTGAATAATCTATGATTTTGAATTCTATAGTTAGTAAGAATATTGTCAGAAACTAGTAATACATCATTAGAAGAACTTAAATTAGTAATGCTGTAAAAAGCTACAAAAGAAAATGAAACTATTATTGGTAAAAGTTGATATATAGAAATATTTCTTTTTTGTTTTATTAGATAAGTCAAAACTAAAACTGAGATTGGTACGATATTGTATGTGTGCATAATTAGAGATATTGAACAAAGAAAAAAAGATTGTAAATATTTTTCCTTAGAAAACATGTAAATTGCTGGTAAAAGAAGAATGTCAAATAAACTTGGCTCAAAAGATGTTGTAAACAAACTAAAATGAGCAAATCCACTTGATATATAATCATTTATTTTTAAAATAATATGTTTATATAGCCAAATATTTTGGTCAATAAACAAACCAAATAATTTATCTAACCTAATTATTTTTACAAATAAAAATTGTAAAATACTTGGCGACAATAAAACTATTGTAATTAATCCATAAGTAAGATAATTTTTCCTGAAAAAACTATACGAAATTAAACAAAACATAAAAAATATCATTAGCAACGACAAGAAATTCAGATAATTTAATATATTGATATTAAATAAATCAATTAACAGTGTATTTAAATATTTATAAACTGGATATGGATATGTGATGTTTGAAGTAAAATCCAATTCAAATATTCCAAAATTTTCCTTCATTATTGTTGGTAAATAATTTAGTTGGTTTCCCGAAAACATTTTTGACACTTGATTTATTGTTAAATAAATAAAAGAAAGATTTAATAAAACAATCAAATGAATAAGTCTTTTTTTAAAATAACCAATAACTGTAATTAGCAAAAGTAATGGGAAATACAAAGTTAGTAAATTACTTTTGAATTGTAAAATAAATAATATTACAAAGGTTGCTATCAATCCATTAATTTCACTTGCAAATAACTTATTTTTCATATTTTTAAGAACTAGTTTCTAATTACTTTGAAGTATAATTAAAAATTTTAAATGATTATTTATAAATTAATCTCTCTTTTGAGTGTGAAAATGAAATATAATTACAATACAATTTAAATTTATTAAATATATGAAAAATTTTTTTAGGTAGTCATGGTAAGTTCAATTAAACAGGTATTGATACCATCTGCAGGAATAGGCTCAAGACTTGGTAGTTTAACAAAAAATATAAATAAAGCCCTTATCCAGATTGACGGAAAAGCAGTTATTAGTCATATTATTGATCTTTATCCAGAAAACTACGAATTTATAATCTGTTTAGGGCACAAGGGAGACCTTTTAAGGCAGTACTTAGAAATCTCACATCCTAAAACTAAATTTAAATTTGTAAATATTGATAAATTTGATGGACCTGGTTCTGGGTTGGGGTATACCCTTCGAAAAACAAAAGATTTAATTGATTCTCCATTTTACTTTCACACAAATGATGCAATCTTTAATAAAAAGATACCTAACTTTGACGATGATACAATACTTCTTTCCTCAAATTTGGTAGATAGCAGAAACTACAGAACGGCGTCTATTGATGAAACTAAAGGCATTATTAGTGAACTTCACGATAAAACTCAAAATAAACTTTTAAATGTTTTCACCTATACCGGAGTCGCTTATATAAAAAACTATAAAGATTTTATTAGATTTCTAGACACTATGTCTGTTGAAATTGGTGAGTCTGATTATTTTATTAAAAAAATTGGAGGAGAAACAAATTACTATCTTTCATCTGATTGGATGGATATTGGATCAATTGATGGAATTAATACAGCTAAAGCAGCTTTCGGAGGTTTTAAAAACTTGGACAAGACAACAGAAGAAATTTATTTCATAGATAAAAATGTAATAAAATTTGATATCAATGATATTACTATTTCTCAAAAAGTTGAAAGAAGCAAAAAACTTAAAAAAGTAGTTCCAAAAGTACTAAAAAATACAAATAATTTCTTTTTGTATAAATATGTTGAAGGAGATCTTGTAGCAGACTTATTAAGTCCAAATGAAATATTTGAAGACTTATTGATATGGTGTGAAAAAAATTTATGGAAGCAGATTAAACTCAATAAATCTGATGAATATATTTTTAAGTCAGAAACAAAAAACTTTTATTTTGATAAAACTTTTGACAGGATTAATTTTTTTAATGAAGAATATGGCTATTTTGATAGAAATACAAAAATTAATGGGACACCATATCCAAAGCTTGAAAAAATATTAAACGAAGTTGATTGGGATAATATTTTTGATGCTCTTCCATGCCATTATCATGGTGATTTGCATTTTGAAAATATATTAAAAACGGATAAAGGATATTGCCTGCTTGACTGGAGGGGTTCTTATGGCAACACAACATTATTCGGAGATATTTACTATGATTTGGGCAAATTACTTCATGGGCTATGGATTAACCATAAGATAATCAGGGATGATCATTATGAAATTAGAATGAAAGGCTCGACTATAACCTTTGATGTCTATCAAAAAAAATCACTAATTGATTGTCAAAAAATCTTAAAAGAATATGCTTTTGCAAATAATTATTCGTGGAGGAAGATTGAAACTATAGCTTCACTCATACTTTTAAATATTGCACCATTGCACCACGATCCTTACTCAAAGCTTTTATACTTCTTTGGTAAAGAACAATTACAACGGATTGTGAATGAATATGAATGAAGTTATCAAAAAACCTTGGGGAAAAGAAGAAATTCTTGAACAAAACAATTTTTATGTATTAAAAAGATTAACTATGAACAAAGGTCATCAGTGTTCATTGCAATACCATGACTTTAAACATGAAACAATTTATGTCCTAGAAGGAACACTACATATCTTTTTTAAAGATGAATGGAAAGAGTATAAAAATGGAGACATTCTTGTTATAAAACCAAAGGAAGTACATAGAATGAAGGCAATTGATGAAGATTGTGTATATTTAGAATCATCAACTACAGAACTTGACGATGTTGTTAGGTTAGAGGACGACTACAGAAAAATAAATTAGATTTTAATAATCTCTTTGAAATAATACATACTCATTTTAATTTTTGATAAAAAACCATGATTCCATGAGCTTTCTCCAAATTCTCTTTCTTTAAAATAAACATTAAATCTAATAATTTTTGCTTTTTTTCTTTTTGCTTTTATAAATGTATGAACATCAAATGCAAAACCATTTGGTGAATCAATGATAACATCTGAAATTAAATTTTTGTTACCCAAAGCTGGTAGGCCAGTAATATCCCAATACAAACCTTTTTTAAAAATAGAGGTATATATTGCCATCATAATTGTAAAAAAAACGCTTACTAATGATTCTCTATTTTTTCTTTTCCCTCTTATATACAAATTTTCATATTTATTAACATTCTCTTGCATAATTGATTTAATTTCAAGAAGAGACTCAAAAGGTATTTGTAAATCAGCATGTGTCCATCCTATAAACTCATATTTATCATCTATTGCTTTATTTAATCCACTTACGATTCCAAAACCCATTCCTTGATTATTATCAATTTCACAAAGACTTATAAAATCTAAACCTACAATTTTTTCATTAAGTAATTGTCTTGTATTATCAAAAGAACCGTTATCAACAAGGACAAAATTTATATCTTTATCAACACTATTAATGTTTTCCAATTCCGCTATCAGCAAGTTTAAATTTTTTTCCTCGTTGTAACAAGGAATTACAAAACAGTAATCACCCTTCATTAAAAAATTGATTTTTTATGTGAAGACAAGCATCTAAAACAGCTCCTTCTCCACTTTTTGACTCAGTAACAAAATGAGCTTTTTCGATTACCTCACGTCTCGCATTTTTAGGTGCAATTGAATATCCTACAATATCCATAATCTTTGCATCATGGTAACCATCACCCATGAATATAGTTTCATCAACTACAAAATCATTAATGTATTTTTCTCTATCGTTCTCCGACACTAGATCAACACTAAATCCCATATCTGAAATTCTTTTTTTAGTTATCTCAAGCCCTTTAATATCAGCAGAAATGAAATGAACATTTATTAAATCTTTTATCATTTTTAAGCCATCGTTGTCATGAGGACCGAAAATTTTATATTTTTTCCCTTCCTCGCTATAAATCATTTGGCCTGTTGTTAAGACCCCATCAACATCCAATATAAAATTTTTAAACATTTTCTACCTTTAATAAGAGAAGTTTAAATAATAATAATAATTTTTTTCTTTAAATTAAAAAAATAAAAATATTTTAGGCTCTCCACTTTAGAATGGTTAGATGAACCAAGTAGTTATATTTGCAAAAAATAAATCAAAATATTTTATTTTATTTGTCTTAGCTTTCTTGATGATATCATCGGATAGTTTATCACCATTAAACCCCATTGTTTATAAAACAAAGTTATGGGTTGAGGATACTTTTATTTTTACTGGAATAAAAATTTCTGAAAATGAGGGTCTAAGTAGCTATGGAAGCCATTCAATTGGACTATTTAATGGAGAAAAAGATGACTTAACAACTCAAGAATTAGATAATAATTTCTTTGATTATCATTTGAAAATTAATAAAAATTACCTTGATGGTAATTTAGAGTTGTCTGAAAATCCAGATATTAAGCTAAGTTATTATGACAGAAATACTGGTTTTACAGTTAGGCTAATTCCTTTCTTTATTCACAAAACAAATATATTTGGCATACAGCCATCCACATATGTAGAAAATATTTATTTCATATTAACTAGTTTAATTTTTGCTTATCTACTTAAAAAAATATGGGACTTAGAAGGAGCAACAACCACATTATTGTTTGGGTTTAGTCATTTTTTTTATTGGATATTTATAATTCATTCAAGAGCTTTTGCAACTCCGTATCTAATTTCGATTATTCCTTTTTTAATACCATTTACTGGATTAAGTAAATATTTATATAAAAAAAATGTAAATTTCTATTTTTTGACTTTCGTTCTCTTAATTCCATTTTTAGAGCATATTACTGTAGGGTATGTTCAACTCATAGCTCTTCTTTCTGGTATTTTTATAAAAAATAATTTTAGATTTTTAATCGATTACATTAAAAATAATTTCTTAAAATTAGGGTTTTCTCTTTTCTTTTCATTTTTAATTTCACAGATAATTGTTGTACTTCAAAATTTCTTTTTTCTAAACCAATCGCTGTCTTATACACTTGAAAGTCATTGGTATCACTTAACAAAAAGAGAGTCAGGAATTGGCATTTGGAATTGTTTTGGTGATGGTACTTCCCTTGATGCCTTAAATATGTACATCAACTCAAAAATCATAAATTTACAAATATTTGAACTTAATTATTTATATTTAACAATTATCTCGACTGGGATATTAATAATATTTACTCTGGCCAAAAAGATATCTCAATCAACAAAGGAAACTTTTTATATTTATTTAATTTCTCTATTTCTTACACTAACTTGGTTTGTAATTACAAAATCTCATTCTTTATGTCATCCACATTTTCAACCAATGCTTTACCTTTATTCAACTTTCCCTTTAATTGTTATTTTTTATGGAAGATTGATAAGAGATATTTTTAAAAATAAAATTAACTCATGAAGTTATTTAAAAAATATCTTATATTTAATTTGAGTTTTTACTTAGTTCATTTTGCATTACAGAATGTTTTAAAAGAAATAATTAATTCACATTATTTATTATTTTTATTTGAATTTTTTATATTTGCTTTTATATTCAGTACTAAATTTCTATCAAAAAAAGAAAGAATAGTTATCTTATTTTCTTTATCCAATCTTGTCATTTACTTATTTTTTATATGGGTAATTGAAAGATCTTTATCTGTTGATCTTTTAATATATATGCTGAACTCAAATGAGTCTTTAACAATAGAGCAATTTTCGAATGCAAATGTTTTGATTGATGCCACCTCATTTAGGATAAATCAGGGTATAGATTCTGGCTTAATTGAATCGGTTGAAAATAAAGTTAAGCTCTCAGATAGAGGAATAATTTTTACAAGAATTCTAAATTATATTAGAAACCTTTATTTCTGAAATTATGAATTATTTAAAAAAATATAGGAACTACTCATTATTGAATTTAGCTTTCACTTTTATCCTTCTATTTTTTATTTTATTTAAAAGTTTTGTTGTACAGATATCTTACGATGAGGCTTTTTCATTTCTTCAATATACCTATACCAAAAATTTTTTTAATATAGGTTTGGCAAATAATCATTTATTAAATACTTTATTGATTTATCCATTTTCATTAATTGATCTTTCTGAGTTTTTCTTAAGACTCCCAAATATTTTAAGTGGAGTCTTATATATTTTTATTTGTATTAAATTATCAGAAAAAACAAATAATAAGATACTTACTTTTAGCATCTTAACTTTGTGCCCCTATTTAATTGAGTTTTTTTCTATAGCTAGAGGCTATGGCATTAGTTCTTTTTTAATTTTATCTGGTTTGTATTTTTTCATAAATGAGTCAAAAAATTGGATTTTTCTATCCCCAATTTGTTTTTTACTTTCTTCATTTTCCATAAATATAATGATTATTATTTTATGGGTATTTGTTTTTGTTAATTTCAAA
>Ga0310343_10000715_pt1 | contig 16118 bp, 16 predicted proteins | sample HC15DNA2025_MG_FD_203519 | JGI IMG/M metagenome (GOLD analysis project Ga0310343, IMG submission 203519) | Marine microbial communities from station ALOHA, North Pacific Subtropical Gyre - HC15-DNA-20-25_MG | ecosystem: Environmental > Aquatic > Marine > Oceanic | place: Pacific Ocean: North... | reverse complement strand
AATAGGCGTTCCACCTCGCCAAACCGCGATCATATAGGTGGGTAAAAAACCACTATTGAGAATCATGGCTCCAAGCTTGAAAGAGTCCAATAAAAGAGCCTCTGAATCCAAGAAATCTTTTTGAATCATTACGAGTGGGCCTCCTTTGATTTAAGATGCCGGATCTATTTGAGAACGAAACCCTCTCATAGTTAAATCTAAATCTTACTAAGGAAATCAAGCCACGATTTAAACATGAAAAAAAAGTACATTCGCGAAAAAGTTCTTATTCAGGACTCTTTCAAACTAGCAATTAAGATATTTAACAGCGAGTTCAAACCTGATTTTCTGGTAGGACTTTGGAGGGGAGGCAGCACAGTAGGTATATATGTACAAGAATGCCTACAACATCTAGGGGTCCAAACTGATCACATTTCCATCAGGACGTCTTATCAGGGGGAACCAGACTATCAGGAGAGAATCAAAAAGGGTCGAGAAATTAGAGTTCACGGTCTTCAGTATCTTCTGGAGAACCTAAATCATGATCAGAAGCTCCTGATCGTCGATGACGTGTATGGGAGTGGATCAAGCGTAAATGCAGTCATCAAGCAGTTATCGGAACGCCTAAAGAAAAACATGCCGTCAAACTACAAAGTGGCAGTTCCGTGGTACAAACCATCGAAGAACACCTCAGGCAGAGTTCCTGATTTTTACGTTCACGAGACCGACGAATGGCTCGTCCTTCCCTACGAACTGGTGGGTTTAGACACAAATGAGATAGCCAACAATAAACCGGGCGTGAGTGAAATTTTAAGTAGCATTAAAGTTAATGAGAAACCCAACTAACAGATGACATGTAATTCGTACTTACTACCTATCAAGATCATCTAGAGCGATCCATTTCCCGAGGAGCACTCTTTCTTCGTCCAGCATTCCTGTTTTATTCAAAAAAGGCATGTCTTTCGTGTCGACAGACCTCGCTTTAATTCTGCCTGACCATTGCCGAATCTGCTCCAGATTATCCAGCATCACTCCACCCGGAGCGATGGTAAATACTTCATCGGTTGGGTTCGCGGAGTGACAACTCCCGCAACGATCGAGAACTATCATCTCGACCTGCTCGTTTAAGACTCCTCGCTCCGAAACCGTTAATTCACCAACCTCGATTCGCGGGGGCATCAAATAATAAGCAAGTGCAAATATGACTAACAACGATACTGCAATAATTTGAGGTTTATTGACCTGCTTGTGTCTTAGAACAAAGTAATGCCGGACGAATGCCGTCGTCACGCAGACAATCAATAAGATCAGCCAATTTAAGGAATGAGCATAAGTATGCGGATAATGAGCACTTATCATGATAAAAATCAAAGGAAGTGTTAGATAAGTGTTATGAGTTGAGTGAAGTTTTGCACGCATCCCCCACTCCGGATCCGGTTCGCTTCCAGACTCTATCGCTGATACCAATGCACGTTGCGAGGGAATAATCACTCTAAAGACATTACCCACCATTAGCGTACCGATGATCGCTCCGAAGTGTATGAACGCCCCTCGACCGCTGAACAAATTAGTCAGGAGATAAACCAAGAAAACGCCAACGATTGACAGAATCACGGCTATTAGGCGTGTGTTATTCTTAAACCTGCTTTTACACAGTTGCTCGTAAAATAGGTAACTCGAAAAGATTAAGCCAAGCCCCAATGCAATCGCTTCTAATTGGGTGAGATCGGCGATCTCACGATCAATGAGATACGATTCTGCGCCCAAATAGTAAATCACCGAAAGCAAAACCATACCAGTCAACCAGGTCGAGTAAGCCTCCCACTTAAACCAGTGAAGCGTCTCGGGCATTGATTCAGGTGAAAGTTTGTATTTCCCTACCTCGTAAATACCCCCCCCATGTATCGCCCATAGGTCCCCCTTTATCCCCTTATTTTTCTTCCATTCTGGCGGTTCCTGCAAATGGTTATCTAGCCATATAAAATAAAAGGATGCTCCAATCCACGCGATACCCGTGATCACGTGAACCCAGCGAAATATGAGGCTTAACCAGTCAATTAAATAAGATTCCATACTGCTGCCGATTATTGGGTCAAATTCCGAGGAACTCAACCGAGCCATCAATATCGATATCAATGTCTCGGTCATGTACTTTCGAGCCAGCAGACCAAGTTTGCTTCACAGCTCGATCGTCTCCGAGCATGCCGAACACAAATAAATCCTCTATTAAACTTTCAGACTTACCGAGACGAAATTCGATTAAAGGCGTAGCAGATCGATCAAGCACCACAAAATCTGCTTCTTTACCTGGCTCAAAATTGCCTATCGTATGATCAAGATCCAAAACTTCAGCCCCTCCTAGAGTCGCCAGATAGAAAGCTTTCAGAGGAGAGAATTCTTCGCTACGCAATCTCAAAATCTTGTACGCATCGTTCGTGTTTGACAGCATGCTAAGCGAAGTTCCCCCACCCACATCAGAACCGAGCCCTACACTAATAGCATTACTCTCAGCATTACTAAGTGAAAATAACCCGCTACCCAAAAACAAATTTGAACTAGGGCAAAAAGCAATAGATGAATGCGTCGCTGAAAGCCTTGACCATTCATCCTCCTCAAGGTGAATACAATGGGCAAAAATACTTCTTCTGCCCAAGAGTCCATGGCTGTCATAAGTATCAAGATAATTTTTGCTCTCAGGAAATAGCTTACGGACCATGCTTAGTTCCTCTTTACTTTCAGAAAGATGCGTCTGAAGGTAGATGCTTGGGTACTCCTCTCTTAGCTGGCCAGCTTTTTCCAATTGCTCGGGAGAAGAAGTGACAGAGAATCGCGGGGTCACCGCATACTGCAACCTCCCTCTTCCATGCCATTTTTCTATTAGAGCTTTTGAGTCGGTATAAGAACTCTCAACTGTATCCAATAAATTCGAAGGCGCATTTCTATCCATCATTACCTTACCGGCGATCATTCTAAGATTTCTTTTCTCGCAGACCTCAAAAAAAGAATCGACCGAAACCGGATGAACAGTACCAAACACCAAAGCAGAGGTTGTACCGACGCGTAGCATCTCTTTGACAAATCGTTCTGATACCTCATGAGAATAGGAAGCATCACCAAATTGTGCCTCTGCTGGAAAGGTATATTTCTCTAACCACTCAAGAAGATGCTCTCCATAACTAGCAATTATCTCCATTTGCGGGTAATGAACATGAACATCGATAAACCCTGGTACCAACAAGCTATTACCATGGTCAAAAATATCTGCATCTTGAGGTAAAGAGCTCAACAAATCCTTTGAGTCCGCAACTTGTCGGATTAAGCCATCTTCCACAACTAACGCACCGTCAGAATAGTAACGATAAGAATCTTCCTCCCCACTTTTTGCAGGGTCTTCCAAAAAATGCAATATGCTAGCTAGGTGAACTTGGGGCATCTTGGTAACACAATAACTCAGCGTTCTATCGTTATTTCTACATCATCGGGAATATAAAACTCATCGCAATTAAGACCTCGTCCCTCACGCTCAATCACAATAAACCTAGTAGGTGCTTCCAAGCAGAGATTAAAATGGTGCCAGGTGCCTTTCCCAAAACTGATACTTTGCTTGGGCCCCACTAAAAAAGCTTCGAGACCATCAACCTCAAATTCACCTGCTTTACAAACAATAGCTATTGAAGGGTTCGGATCAATTTTAATAAATGTTTGACTGCTTAAGGGGTGACGCTCCATTTCCGTGAGTCTAAAAGGTAAGCCAATGGGTTGTGTTTCATACATACTTATCACTGGTTTGCCGCCCTCCGCATCAGTCTCGATTACCGTGTCGGTGGCAAATTTCTTGGTATAGCCGCGATTGATCGAGACAAATTCATCAACTCTCGTTTCTTGGATTATTTGGCCAAATTCAGAAAAAAGACCAGATGAGATGGGCTTGAGTTTTAAACTAATATTCTCCATTAGCTTCCTCGATAAGTTGTATAACCAAAAGGCGAGAGCAACAAAGGTAAGTGATAGTGTTGCCCATCAGCGGTTATTCGAAAAATCACGTTCACTTTTGGATAAAATGGATCTCGTGATCGATCTGTGTAAAACCCCTCTGTCTCAAAGGCTAACTGGTATTCCCCGGCATCAAGTATTTGGTCCGGTTTAAGAAAATCGCCAATTCGACCAGAATCGTCGGTGATCCCCTCTGCGACAAGGGTAATTCCTTTCGCATCGATTTTTGACAGCTCTACCTTTATACCGGATGCAGGAACACCCCTAGAGACATCAAGTATATGCGTGGTGATCTGGCTCAAAGCAAACTCTTCAATCTCAACTGAAAAATTAGACGCTGCTCCTCTGCAGCAGTAGCAACCTCTTCAGATCGACTATTTTCAATGCGGCGCTCTAAAATGTTCAGCATTTCTTCAGCACTTTTTCCTGAAGCAAAAACAATAAAAATGAAACCGAATTTTTTTTCATATTCAGCATTCCCTATGGACAACCTCTCTAGCGTTTCGATATTCGCTTCAGCGACACTAGATTGCTCATTTCTAGCTATATCATGAGACCCTTTGAATTTTTTCTTTAACGATTCAATATCTCCTATTTTTGGGTGACCTTCAAAGGCCTCCAAGTAATCACTCTCAGATAACCGCCCCCAACAGTAATCGGCGTAATCCCTTAAATGACTTCTATCTCTGTAAGGTCTACCCGAAACCATCTGCTCTGCCCACATCGACGAAGTGCAACACTGCCTAAAGAACGAGCCAGCGCTCCCAGAATCTGCCTTGTTCAATTCCTTCAAGGTCAAGGAGCCGTGCTCCAATCTGGCATGCCAAAAATCCTGAGCCGGCTGATACCTCCGTCGGGATATATATTTAGTCTTACATGCGTATATTGGCAGCTGTCATCTGTGAGGACCTGCTCTACATAAATATGTTCACGGTCCGGATATAGCGGGCACTCCGCGATGACAGTATCCCATTCATCGGAACTATGGAGATCTTTCTCCGATTTTAAATTAATAGCTTCCAAGCTCATCTTATCTGGATAATTACCCTTGAAATGCGCCGTATCCACTAGAACCTTTCTAATCGAACCTATAATCCCGAGTCTTATTATCGCCCAATCGTTTTTTGAGTCACGGCGCCGCTTTGTCTCCCAGCCGTCTCCCATATCCTTTCCTCTACCAGGCATTATTAGATTAGTTGGTGAACTAAAAAACCGGTCACTCGCATCGATTCCTTGACCACCGTTAATAGCAGACGCTAGGTCCACCAACTCGCCCTCAGCAAAATCTTTCTTTACGATCATGGCGTTACCATATGCTCGAAAACGCGCAACTCCACCATCGGGATAAATTCTCAATCGAAGATGAGTCCAGCATCGATCGTCGTTGCAATCAAAAAGGTTCTGGCTGTGGGGTTTCACAGGTACTTTTGGCAATACTTCGATCCATCCGGTTTGCTGATTAGGTTCATTCCTGGTGTTAATGGCATCAACAGCGACATAGTTCGGGGCGTTGCCACGAAAATGATTTGTATCGATATCAAAACCCTGAATGGTACCGCGGGCTCCCATGCGTAAAATAGTCCAATCGAAATACTCCTCTCCATTTAGTCCTGATTTTCTTCCGAAGCTTCGACGAGACTCCCAGCCGTCCATCCACTTTCCAGATGATACGTAATAATCGTCTTTGTATATGCCACGTCCCGGTTTGAGCAAATTCTCTGCTGGAGCGAACCACTCATCGCTAGTTTGGATAGCCCTGCCGCCCAAACGTTCACTTAAAAGGTCTATGTATTGAGAAGATAATCGTTCGTCTGTGTCTAAATCTAATTCACTCATAGATGTTCCAATTCCAACAAGTTTTAATCCAGTTCGCGCAAAATAGGTTTCCCTGTTGGTCGGCCTACGCTCTTACCCGATTCAAAGACCAGGTTTCCTCGCAAAAAGGTCTTTTCTACTTTACCCAACACCGCTCTTCCTTCGTATGGAGTAACTTTGTGTCGATATTTGATAGAGTCCTTGGTAATCACGGTCTCAGCCATTTCATCAAAAACTATAAAATCCGCATCGTAGCCTATACTTAATCTACCTTTTGTGAGGCCAAGCCCTACAAACTCTGCAGGCTTCGTCGCCATCCATTCGATGACTTGTTCCAAAGAAAGACCAAGCATCTTCGCCTCTGCCCAAATAATCGGCAGACCAAACTGAAGAGAAGAGATTCCTCCCCATGCGCTTTGAAGATCTCCACTTTCAATAAGCTTCAATCTGGGGGTACATGGCGAGTGATCCGACACAATAAACCCAATGGTAGAGTCAAGTAACCCCTGCCAGAGTTTTTTGCGGTTCTCATCATCTCTAATGGGCGGGCAGCATTTATACAAAGTATTACCATCAGGAATAAGTTCAGAAGCAAGTGCTAGATAATGAGGGCAGGTTTCTGCAGTGAGCAATAATCCCCGCTCTTGGGCATTACGGATGTCCGATATAGCGTCAGAAGAAGATAGATGGACTACATGGACCCTTGGCTTCAATTCCGCCTCAGTCAGCTCATCCATCAAATCGATTAGCAAGCTAATTGCATCATTTTCCCAGCTTTTCGGCCTAGACTCTAAAAAGGCTTGATAACTTTCAGGATATTCAGCTTGTTCCGAGAGCTTCTCGCCCACGTCCCCGTTTTCTAGCTCTGCGTGAATCAAGTACGGTAGCTCATATTTAGCCAGGATCTCCATCGCCTTCTTCAAGTGCTCGGCCTCAACCATGGGAAATTCGTCAACACCTGATTCGATAGTAAAAGATTTAACTCCGAGAACCCCAGCACGTATGAGTCCCTCCAAGTCAGGCAGACTCTCGGGAACAAGACCACCCCAAAAACCACAATCGACCCATAACTTGTCGGCGAGCGACGTCAGTTTCTCTGCTAAAGCATCCGGTGTAGTTGTGACAGGAATGCAGTTTAGAGGCATATCCACCACCGTGGTTATTCCACCGGCGGCGGCGGCCTGAGTCGCCGTATCAAAGCCCTCCCACTCGGTTCTGCCAGGTTCATTTATGTGAACGTGTGTATCCACTAGCCCAGGCAGAACAAGCTTTTTTCCAAAGTCTACAACGTCAACCACATCTGAGTTTGTAAAGGAATAATCCAAAATTTGCTTTATGGTGCCTTCTTCCACGGCCAAAGTTGCCGGCTTGAGTCTCCCATCCAACAGTACTCGCTTACTTTTAAAATACTTGCTACCCATATTTATGGTCTCCAACGAAGAAAGCACACGACCTCGGATCCCGGGGAAGGTCGACAGTTTCCCCTGATCTTATATATCGCTTTTAAAACACCGTGACATGATTCTTTCACACACTTTTCTCTTGCTCAGTTACTCTGTTGTTTCTCATAGCCATACAAGCTTTAAGGATTCGTTCAGGGGTCGCCGGTGTATCTAATTTTGGACTCGACGCATATTCTGAAATACTCGAAATCGCATCTTTGATCGCGCTCCAGACCGAAATTGCCAACATGAGTGGAGGCTCTCCGACTGCTTTTGATCTAAACACAGTAGCCTCTTTGTTGGGACTCTCAGGTAAAAGTTCTACATTAAATATCGGTGGCGCATCTCCTATCGCCGGGATCTTATAAGTAGCAGGGCCACTAGTGAGCAGTCTACCGGACTGATCCCAGACCAACTCCTCGGAAGTCACCCAACCCATTCCTTGCACGAAACCCCCTTCGATTTGGCCAATATCTATAGCCGGATTGATAGAATTTCCCACGTCATGGCATATATCAACCCTGAGGAGCCTAGATTCTCCTGTCAGACAATCGATGATCACTTCAGATACCGCCGCTCCATTTGCAAAATAGAGAAAAGGTCTCCCTCGACCTTTATCCCGGTCATAATAGACTAGAGGAGTTTTGTAAAACCCAGCAGCCGAGAGACTCACCCGCGCATGGTATGCTAAAGAAATAACTTCATTAAATTCTAAGATTGTATCGCCGATTCGAGCCTTGTTATCGCGAAAACTAATCTCATGCGATGCAACCTCAAATCGTTCGCAGAGAAATTCAACCAAACGATTTTTTATCTTTTCAGCTGCTATTTTAGCCGCCATTCCGTTGAGGTCTGTACCGGAAGATGCTGCAGTAGGAGATGCGTTTGGCACCTTGTCAGTTAGTGTCGCCGAGCAGTATATTCTTTCTAGGCTTACCTGAAAAACACCGGCAACTATCTGTGCCACCTTGGTCAATAACCCCTGCCCCATTTCTGTTCCGCCATGGGCTAAGTGGATAGACCCATCTGTATATATATTTATGAGCGCGCCAGCCTGGTTCAGGTGGGTAACTGTAAAAGCAATGCCAAACTTCACGGGCGTTAGAGCGATGCCTCTTTTTAAAATAGGATTTGAACTATTAAACGTTTCTATATCTCTCCTACGCTGGCGATAATCCGAATTTGTTTCTAGCCGGTCGACGATATCCGCTATCTGATGGTGCTTTATTTTCTGGCCGTAGTGAGTTGTATCTCTACCCCCCTTTGCCGAATAAAAATTATCTTTGCGCACATCAAGGGGATCACGACCAACATCTCGTGCTATTTCGTCAATTATATTCTCGATGGCCGCCATGCCCTGGGGCCCACCGAAACCTCGAAAAGCAGTATTCGAGACAGTATTCGTTTTGACTCTGTGCCCCACCACTCGCGCGTTCCCCAGATAATAAGCGTTGTCCGCGTGAAACATCGCACGATCTACAATAGAATCTGACAGATCTGGAGACATTCCGCAGCCAGCAGACAGCTCTAGGTCCAACCCTCCGATGACGCCCTTGGAGTCAAAACCAACCTGGTAACGACTCAGAAAGTGATGCCTCTTGCCAGTAACCCTCATATCGTCAGCGCGTGCAAGCCGAATCTTTACGGGTTGTTTGGTTTTGTTGGCGAGCAAGGCAGCAATACACGCCCAATGATTGGCGTTTGTTTCTTTTCCCCCGAACGCACCTCCCATACGACGAACCTCTACAGTCACCTTATTCATGGGCACTCCCAATACTTTCGCGACAAGCTTTTGTCCTTCAGCTGGGTTTTGGCTCGAGGTATAAACACTCATTCCCCCGTCTTCAGAAGGAACACACAAGGAAACCTGTCCCTCTAAATACATTTGCTCTTGTCCGCCTGTAATTAGTTCCCCAGAAAGACGGCGTTCCGCATTTTTGATAGCTTGCTCAGGGGCACCTGAAACTTGCTCGTGGCTAGGCATCACAAACTCTTTATTGGCAAGACCATTCTGAATTGAAATGGAGGGGGTTTCTTCTTCGTATTCAACGATACCCATGCGGGCCGCTTTTCTTGCTAACAGCTGACTTGTCGCTGCAACAGCAAATATCACTTGCCCATGAAATTCAACTTCATCGCCCAAATTAACCATAATTGGATCTCCGGGATAAACCGGGCCTATATCCGTTTCTCCAGGCACGTCCGTAAGCACAACTACGTCCGCCACGCCCTCAGCCGATCTGACATGAGTCAAGTCAATTTTTTTTATAATACCTCGTGCTATGTCACTTAAACCCACGTATCCGTATAGCATGCCTTCCGGAGCATTAATATCGTCTACATATAGCGCAGAACCGGAGACATGCTTTTCCGCACTCTCGTGACTGATTGGCATTCCCAAACTTGCAGGTTTTTCCCTTCCAATGATCTCTACTAATGATTCTTCCCTAACCATAGTCATCGATCCTAAAAGAAAAATCAGCCTGGCCATCCAGCTCGAGCCAATATCGCTTCAGCAGGTTTTTTGAAACAGCCATTCTATAAAGATCACTTGCTCTAGCATCGGATATGGGCGTGAAGTCATCCTCCATTTTTTTCGCAGCTTCCACGAAAGCCTCCTCAGACCACCTCGTACCGGCAAGTGAAGCCTCACAATGGATTGCTCTTTTTGGTATCTCTGACATGCCGCCACATGCGATCCGAGCAGAAGTAATGATCTCGCCTTCACATTCGACGGAAATAGCCATACTGCAGCTGGAGATATCGTCATCTACTCGTTTACTGATTTTATAAGCTCTTAAAGTTTTTCCGCATAAAGGCTTGGGAATACAAATACTCTCTATGAATTCTGATTGCTCAAGGACTGTTTCTTTGTAACCTAAATAAAACTCGTCTAATAAAACTGTACGACGGCGATCACCTTTTCTCAAAACGATACCCGCATCGAGAACCATTAAGACTGGGGGCATATCGGCTACCGGCGATGCGTTGGCTATATTTCCGGCGATGGTAGCTTGATTTCGAACCTGCAAAGAACCAAAGCGATAAAGTATTTCTCTCAATCCGGGAAAATGTTCAATCAATACTGGCAAGGCGTTTGTAAGTGTAACCGAGCCGCCTATGATTAGAGACTCCTCGGTATCATCGATCAGAGCCATGTCCCTTATATAAGAAGTGGATACTAACTTATCAAACGTTTTTAAATTCTGAGTAATTTCCAAACCAAAGTCTGTTGTCCCGGCAACAATTTTTGCCTCCGGGTGGTCAATCAGAGCACTTGCAAACAGGTCTGAATTACAAGGTGTCAAAAATCTATTTTTCGCTGTTTCACTAGCATTCTTTTCTATTGCCTCTTGCAGAGCTTTTAATTTGAGTTTTGTCTTATCCAATCGCTCATCAAATTGATCTATTGCTTTCTTCTTAAACATTGACTTTGCAGCTTGAATAATTGGAGCATATCCAGTGCAGCGGCACAGATTCCCACCCAGATCACTCAAAATTTGTTCGCGATCATAATCACTACGATTTTTATAAGAGGCAAACAAAGACATCACAAACCCTGGAGTACAGAAACCACATTGCGAGCCATGCGTTTGAACGAGACTACTTTGAGACGGATGCAGTTTCGATTGATTCTTAAGGTGTTCGACAGTAATTAATTGTTGGCCATCGATATTACCCATTAAGGTGATGCAAGAATTCACTGTTTTATAAACAAGCTGGCCGTCAAGTCCATGATCTGAGGCCAACACAACGGTGCAGGCACCACAATCTCCCGACGCGCAGCCTTCCTTCGTTCCTTTAAGTTTTAGCTCGTCGCGCACAACATCCAACACGGTCTTTCCAGGTTCAGACAAATCGATCTGATACTCTTCGTCGTTGAGCAAAAATCTAGGCACTAAACTTCTCTTCGATAACTAGTTTCTTCAATCCACATCCAGACAAGCATTTTTAGCAAAAGATAGTGTATTCACGAAAACCAAACCCCAGTTATCTACGCTGCCCCATGTGGCTGAGATAACATTCCCTCGGACACAATGAAGTCAATGACGTTCGACAGCCCCTCCCCAACTTTTAAATTAGAGAAGACAAACGGCTTGCCGTCTCGCATCTTTTTTGTGTCACGGTCCATCACGTCAAGTGAGGCGCCAACATAGGGGGCCAGATCGATTTTGTTAATGATCAACAAATCTGACTTGGTAATCCCCGGACCACCCTTCCTCGGTATTTTATCACCGGCGGAAACGTCAATTACATAAATAGTCAGATCAGATAACTCTGGACTAAAGGTAGCGCTCAAGTTGTCCCCACCGCTCTCTACAAAAACGAGATCTAAAGCTCCATGCCTATCAACAAGCTCGTCCACAGCGGAGAGATTCATTGATGCATCCTCCCTAATAGCCGTATGCGGACAGCCGCCAGTCTCAACCCCTAAAATCCGGTCGGCAGCCAAGGCCTCGTTTTCAGTCAAAAACTTTGCGTCCTCCTTGGTATAAATATCGTTTGTCACCACGGCTATATTGTATATATCGCGCATAGAAAGACATAAGCTCTTCAAAAGTGCCGTTTTTCCGGACCCTACAGGGCCACCTACCCCTACTCGTAACGTTTGCTTTCTATCCATTTTTACTCCTTTAAGAACGAAATAGTCTTGAGTACTGATCTTCATGCCAACTACTCGCTATGGCTAAAGCGGGCAGAGAACACCCTATTTCTCGGTCTTTTATTCCATGCGCCTTTTCTAAAACGGGCGGCACATGAGTGATTAGTTGACTTAATAATCCCTGCGCACAATTCTGACCCAGAGGGAATATTTTGGTTGCTGCCGAGACCTGACTCTCTAGCCAAGCCCAGATATAACCGGTTGCTGCAATTTTGGAGTCGAGCTTCCAAGCAACAGAAGCAACAGCAAAACCAGTTAAAAAAGTAAAATCCGAATCTTCGGACATCAAAAAAGAGACATCCAAAGCTCTTAACAGTCTGGAGATTGCTTTGCCCATCTCTAATTCACCAAGTCTTAGCTCCTTGGTTTCTCTGCACGCGAGCAAATAGTGATTCCAGTATCGTATTTTGTCTAAATCGTTATCGCTTACAGATTTTATCTGCCGAATTAACAGAGGCACATCTACTTCGGTCATTGAAGACTTAAGCTGGGATTTGATCCATTCATATAAATCACTAGAAGAACTAACCCAACCTCTATCTACTGCGGACTCGAGTCCCTGAGAGAAGGCGTATGCCCCAACAGGTAAAGTGGAATTCGATAACTGCAGCAATCGCAACAGCCCAATATTAGTGGTCGTGAGCATGAACATGCCCTTTAGAAAACTGAGTATAAGCACCTGATTCCGGGACAAATTCGGCGCTTTCCAACTGAGTACACATGCCCAATTTGTCTAACATATCCTCCAACACATGGTCGGGTAAGATCCGCAACCATCGATCCCCCAACTGTAACTTAACGTGCCGATTTCCCAAGTGATAACAGGCTCTGGAGAAGGTGTGCCAATCATCAGACCTAGCGGAAAGCACGTCCTCCTTCGCTGCTACAACCAAAAAATTCTTACCGCAGGAACTTTGGAGAATGCTATCAATTGCCAGTATCTTACCCCGATCTAGAAAAACTCTGAGTTCTTCACCGTCATCAGCCAAAATTCTAAATCTGGCTTTTTCCCTTTGCAGATGATTCAGAAAAACTTTCCCACTTAACGACACGTGCGAATTTGGAGGAAGAACTCGGTGAATCTCGGCCATTTTCTAAAAAAGAGTGTAAAGTTGGGCGAGTGGCAAAACAGACGCTGGTTCACACGTCAGCAACTCACCATCAGCCCTGACTTCATAAGTTTGAGCATCGACAGAAATCTCGGGGGTCCATGTATTATGGATCATGTCGGTCTTCCTAATATCTCGAGTATTTCTGCAGTCAACTAGCCTTCTTTGTATCCTTAATTGGTCCATAGCTCCACTCTCAATCGCTGCCTTTGACGTGAAAGTCACTGCAGTTTGAAGTGGCGTGTTACCGAACGATCCGAACATTGGCCGATAATGCACTGGTTGGGGAGTAGGAATGGATGCGTTGGGATCTCCCATCGGAGCGGCCGCAATAAATCCTCCTTTTATGATCATAGACGGTTTAATACCGAAAAATGCCGGCTTCCACAGAACTAAGTCCGCCAGCTTGCCTAGCTCCACAGACCCAACCTCATCATCAATACCGTGAGTAATTGCTGGATTAATGGTGTATTTGGCCACATAACGTTTCGCTCGAAAATTATCAGATTGCTCATTATCCTCTTTGAGAGGCCCTCTCTGAACTTTCATTTTATGAGCGGTTTGCCAGGTTCGAGTAATCACCTCACCAACCCTACCCATTGCCTGCGAGTCTGATGCGATCATGGAAAACGCGCCCAAATCGTGCAGAATATCTTCTGCAGCAATTGTCTCTTTTCGAATGCGCGAATCTGCAAAAGCAACATCCTCAGGAATAGAGGCGTCAAGATGATGACACACCATTAACATATCAAGATGCTCATCAATAGTATTGACCGTATAAGGTCTTGTCGGATTTGTTGAGGAGGGAAGCACGTTAAGCTGTGAGCAAGCCTTTATAATATCGGGAGCATGACCTCCACCCGCGCCCTCTGTGTGATAAGTATGTATAGCTCTATTTTTGAAGGCTGCAATCGTATCATCAACGAAACCTGATTCATTTAAAGTGTCGGTATGAATCGCGACCTGAACGTCAAAAGATTCTGCCACTGCTAAACAGTTATCAATGGACGCAGGAGTGGTGCCCCAATCTTCATGAAGTTTCAAACCACAAGCTCCTGCTAAAAGCTGCTCTTCAAGAGCAAACGGCAAGCTCGAGTTACCTTTGCCTAAGAAACCCAGATTCATCGGAAGGTTATCAGTCGATTCAAGCATTCGAGCTATATTCCAAGGTCCCGGCGTACAAGTGGTCGCATTTGTACCCGTGGCTGGTCCTGTTCCGCCGCCCAGCATTGTCGTTACTCCAGACATCAGAGCTTCCTCGATTTGCTGAGGACAAATAAAGTGAATATGCGCATCAATTCCGCCGGCAGTCACGATTTGGCCCTCACCGGCAACCACTTCTGTTCCAGGACCGATTACTATAGAGACCCCATCTTGAATATCAGGATTTCCTGCCTTGCCAATACCAACTATCCTTCCATCGTTAATTCCGATATCTGCCTTAACAATACCCCAGTGGTCCAGAATCAGAGCGTTGGTAATTACCAGATCAACTGTCTCTGAGCTACCTAGCTGACTTTGGCCCATGCCGTCTCGAATTACCTTTCCTCCTCCAAACTTCACTTCTTCACCGTAGTTCGTGAAGTCTTTTTCGACCTCAATCAAAAGCGCTGTGTCACCCAGCCTCACTCTATCGCCCGCGGTGGGGCCAAACATTGATGCATATGACGATCTATCTATCGTAGTCATTTCGCACTCACCAAAAGATCGCCCATAATTTCTCCTCGAAACCCATATATAGTTCTCGTGCCCCCAATACTCACCAGTTCGACCTGCCTATCCTGGCCCGGCTCAAAACGGATTGCGGTCCCGGATACTATATTTAATCGAAAACCTTTTGTTTGTTCACGATCAAAATTTAGGGCCGGGTTTACCTCGAAAAAATGGTAATGGGAACCGACCTGAATTGGGCGATCCCCAGCGTTTTCAACTCTAATTGTGATCACCTCTTTTCCAGGATTTATTTCTATATCCCCTTCCTTGACTATTATTTCTCCTGGTTTCATCTTTACTCTTTTTACTCAACTAATAATTAGGTTATCGGATTATGAACGGTTACCAACTTAGTTCCATCAGGAAAGGTAGCCTCTACCTGAACCTCTTGAACAAGTTCCGGCACCCCTTCCATCACTTGATCGGAGGTTAATATCCTCCTTCCTTCACTCATGAGCTCTGCAACAGATTTACCATCTCTGGCTCCTTCAACTATCGCCATGCTAATGTAAGCTATCGCCTCAGGGTGATTCAATTTTACTCCCCGCGCCAAACGTCTTTCCGCTAAAAGAGCTGCCGTAAAAACCAGTAACTTATCTTTCTCTCTTGGTAATAAATCCATTGATATTCCTAATTAGGTACTCCATATGCGCGGCGGACAGGGAGATCTATTTAACAGTAAAGGCCTAAGAACACTCCACCAAGCTGAGAAAATTCTCTTAGCCGTATCAGCGCTGTTACCTAGGTACCTGCCAACAAAGAATTCCGAGACCTTTGAAATCGCCGTCAAATCGCTCTCTTCCACATCTATAGTTTCACAAGCACTTCTTAAAGACTCTTGAAATGCTTCTTCCGAGTCTAAAAACGGGCCGATCAAAATAAAACCCGAAACCGTATTACCCCTGAAACCAGAGCAAGCACTCAAAACCGATTCGGTATCACCTTTGATCGATAGATGGTCCACGAATTGAGGCTGACCATTTATTCTTAAAAAGTAATTTTGATAGAAAGAGCCTTCTGTAAAGAAATCCGAACTAGCAGGACGCCCAAAACAAGTAATTTCCCAACCTATAAAATTCCCTCCGTCTTCCAAATCTATGGTGGTACTCATTCTGACATTAGCTCTGTTAAATATGATGGTCTCCATAGGAAACCACTCGAAGGACGCTCCATCCCTGACAATTATTTGTGTGTTTTGAGTTTGAACATCCCTGTCCTCACGAGCTCTATAAAACCGAGTTGCTCCGGGCGTGGTCACCAAGCCCGAGGCGCGTTTTGAAACTTCTATATCTACCTCAAGACAGTCACCTGACACTATTCCTCCTGGAGGATGAAGGACATAAACATGCGGATGCTCCTGACCCTCAGGATAAAAAGGTTTCTGCACGTATAGAGGCCCTTTAT
>Ga0310343_10000713_pt1 | contig 16126 bp, 11 predicted proteins | sample HC15DNA2025_MG_FD_203519 | JGI IMG/M metagenome (GOLD analysis project Ga0310343, IMG submission 203519) | Marine microbial communities from station ALOHA, North Pacific Subtropical Gyre - HC15-DNA-20-25_MG | ecosystem: Environmental > Aquatic > Marine > Oceanic | place: Pacific Ocean: North... | reverse complement strand
CAGAGAACCCTTGAGAACGGCAATGCTGCCTTTTTCAGAGATCGGATTGTCCATCGGCCGAATGACGTCCTCATTCCAGTTGTGGGCATCGCTATTGTTCTCCCAAATCGTTTTTCCGTTCACGGTCAGGGCCTCTTTGCGAAGTTGGCCAGCTTCCCCGAGTTGGCGAAGCACTGCTGGCAGCCCGCCCGCGTAATAGAATTCCTCCATCAAGTATTCACCACTCGGACGAAGGTTGACGATCGTGGGAATTTCCCGACCGAGTTGATCCCAGTCATCGAGATCTAGTTTGATCCCGATGCGGCCGGCCAGTGCGCAAAGGTGAATGACGGCATTGGTTGACCCTCCAATTGCCGCATTAGCGATGATGGCGTTTTCAAAGGCGTCACGTGTAAGTATTTTGGACATACGTAAGTCCTCCTTAACCATATCCACGATGCGTCTTCCGGCTTCCTGAGCTAAACGATTGCGGCGGGAATCAGCGGCGGGAATAGCGGCGTTTTCGGGCAATCCCATGCCGAGAGCTTCAGTCATGGATGCCATTGTCGAGGCGGTCCCCATGGTCATGCAGTGCCCGATGGAGCGGCTCATGCACGACTCTGCGTTGGCGAATTCGCAGGAATCCATATCGCCGCAGCGCACCATTTCGCTGAAGCGCCAAACGTCTGTACCGGATCCGATATCCTCGCCCCGAAATTTCCCATTTAGCATGGGCCCGCCAGAGAAACCCAAAGTGGGTAAATCGCAGCTTGCCGCCCCCATGAGCAGCGATGGAGTGGTTTTGTCGCACCCCATGAGCAAGACGACTCCGTCAATGGGGTTGGCCCGGATGGTTTCCTCGACGTCCATGGAAGCTAAGTTGCGAAACAGCATGGAAGTAGGGCGCAAGAGCGGTTCGCCCAAGGACATGACGGGAAATTCCAGGGGATATCCGCCTGCCTCATAGACACCTCGTTTTACTCTTTCGGCGAGGTCCCGGAAATGAGCGTTACAGGGAGTGAGCTCAGAGTAGGTGTTGCAGATGCCGATGACCGGTCGGCCATCGTACATGTCTTCGGGATGACCTTGGTTTTTCATCCAGCTGCGGTGAATGAAGCCGGACATACTCTGATGGCCGAACCAAGAAGCGGAGCGAAGCGGTTTGCTGTTGGACATATGATGAGTGTGGGATCGCATCATTAAGGGATTTTGGTAGAGATCAAGAGCGGAGCTCGAAGGAGTAGCACAGGCTTCTAGCCTGTGTGCAATTCTCTGTAACAACATAGGCAGAATTTGCCTTGGCTACTTCAGAAGCACTTCCCAATAGCGGGTACGCTTGGAAGTTCCTTTAGGCCCGGTTACTTCCAGGGTTACCATTGGGCGCGTATGTTTCTCATTGAATTGATAGATCGGATGTTGCTCGGTTGAGATGGAACCATCACCAAAATCCCAATACCACGATGCAACTTCACCGATCGATTCGTCTTTGAATGCCACCAAGTTGCGTTCCATGTCGACAACTTTGAAAGTCCATTCCGCGTAAAGATCGGGTTTTTGGGCTGCTTCCAAGGGCATTAGTCGAAAAGCGCACAAGTAGTCGCCGTCCTTAACCATATTGACGTTGTGGGCCAAATTGTAGTGCCCATCTCTCTCCGCTCCGTCGAAATCGAGTATGGACCAAGAAAGACCGATCAACTGATTCTCTACCAGTTGGGATTCGATAGCCCGCTCGGGCCCGTCGTGCGGAGCATGATCGTAGGGAGTGACCCAGAATTCAAGTACGAGTTTCCCGCTTTCCCCATGCTCAACATCAAAATCGTAAGCATAGTTCGAATGCGGAAAATCACCAATCCATGGTTGTCCTCCCCAGACGAGGACCCAGGCGTTGTTCACCGGTGGCGTGTAGATATGGTAGTTTTGAGCGTGATTACCAGAGAACCGAGTGTAGTTCTCAATCGAAATAGGGCTCGTTTGATCACGGTGGCGATCTGGGACCAGGTTCTGGTTGAAAATGAAGGCCCCCCCAGAAAGATCTCCATCGACGACTATTTCAAAGATATCGTTCTTGTATCCACGAGGGTTGAATCGCTCGAAATCCCAGAAGTCGTCGTGAGCTTCATAGCGGAAGTACAATCGATTGATCCCTTTCACCCAGCCCACCGTGACAGCAACATCCAAATCGTTCCTGTCAATATTGGTCCCGTGACCGTCCTCCGTATCATTGAGAAGATCGGTTCGGTATACATAGCTTTCGGGAACCATTTCCCAGTCCGATGTATCCCCATCAATACGAGGAATGGCATCTCGCGGAAACTGGAAGATTCTGAACTCTTTATCCGGGCGAGCGATCTTGTATTGGACTTCTGATCCAATGGCAATGGAGGCAAAGAGTATAGGAAATGAATGGAGGATTTGGGCGATTCTTCGAAAGTTTGAATGCATTACTCGATAGGTGGTTGGCCGAGAAGTGTGCTTAAGACTCGTAAGAAAGCAATTTTTCGAGATTGAGTAAGGAGAATTTTTGTATGATCTTGAAGAGTACCCCGGCGAGCATCGCGATCTCCCTTTCTTCTTCCGGGAGAAATTCGGCGAACTGAGAACTATTTATTGAAAATCCAATGAGGTTATAGAGGCATCCCCTTCGGAGACCTGATTCTGACTGAAACTTAAACAGACCTATTGCGAAATATGAAACGAAGAACTTTCAATAAACTCATCACCGCAGGAGCGGTCTCGGCCATGGCAACGGGAACGATGTCCTGCTCGAAAAATCCGAATGCATTAGTCGCCAAGAAGGCGTCCTTGATGCATGTGGGCTGCCAGCGTGGCGATGTGACCAAAGAAGAGCTGCAGTTCAAAGCTCGGCATGGCGTTTATCATATCGATGGTCGGGCTCCGAAGATGATCGATGGAGTGGGGTGGGACATTGCCGACGCGAGACGCCGCAACGAGATGGCTGCTGAATACGGGATCTCTATTGATGCCTATCACTTGCCTCTAACATCAGCTGGCATCGATCGCGTCAAAGTTCCACACATAATGTTGGGCACGGACCCTGAGCGTGATCGGGAGATCGAAATGATCCAGCAGATGATATCGGTTGCCGGGCAAACTGGTGTGCGGGCATTGCTCTATAACACTACGATCCTTCCGATAGTTCGGACGGATCGCACTCCCGGAAGAGGAGGCGTCACTTATTCTTCGCTGGATATTGAAAAGGCAGTCGACCAAAGTAAAGAGCTGACACGCGCTGGAGTAGTGGACAGGGACACGGTCTACGAACGGATAAGCTATTTCCTAGAGCGAGTATTGCCAGTGGCTGAGGAGTATAAGATTCAGCTTGGTAATCATATCGCAGATCCCCCATTGCCGGAAGGTTTTATGGGGGTAACGCGTTGGAATAGTCCTAACGTTTTCGAGGGCATCAGACAGTATTCGCAATTGTCAGACAGCCCCTGTCATGGATTCAATCTATGTCTCGGTTCAACGGCAGAAGGCATGAAGGATCCGGACCAAGAGATCCATGAAGTGATTCGCTATGTTGGAGGGCGTAACCAGATCTTCAATATCCATATGCGAAATATCAAAGGCGGATGGGGCAATTTCCAGGAAGTCTTCCCCGATAATGGGGATATGGATTTTCTGCAAGTAATGCGGTCACTGAGAGATGTCGGTTATAAATATATGATCATGCCGGACCACGTGCCTAAGCATGATGATGATCCGAGAGGCAGCCAGGCCTTTGCCTTTTGCTATGGATATTTGAATGCCTTGATTAAAGCCGTTAACTCAGAGGTTGCGACGTAGATCGTTTGCCCGGTATATTTCGCGAATCATCATTATGATTGCCTCTTTTTTGTATCCATCACACCCATTTCCGCTTTTCAAGCTACTGAATGCCGCCATTGCATTCTTGATAGCCTCAAGTCCTGCAATGGCCCAACAGTTGGTTGCCGATAGAGGACATCCTAACGTGCTTTTGATCTACGCGGATGACCTAGGATACGGGGATGTAGGATGCTATAATCCTGAATCCAAGGTTCCGACACCTCATATGGACTGGCTCGCAACTCAAGGTATCCGGTTTACGGATGCGCACAGCCCTTCAACGGTTTGCACGCCTTCGCGCTACAGCGTCATGACGGGCAGGATGGCTTTTCGACTGAACTATGCAGGGGTATTCACAGGCGTTCAAGGTCCCTGCTTGATATCCGAAGATCGTTTGACCCTTCCAGAAATGATGAAAGAGCGTGGCTACGAGACCGCTTTGTTTGGAAAATGGCACATTGGAATGACGTTTCGAACCGAAGGGGAGCAACCGGTGTACGAGCGGCAAGACGCGATATTGGCTGAGCTCGGTCGCCTGGGTTCGGGCAACAAGCTTGTCGAGATCGTAGATTTCTCGAAAAAGATCGAAGGGGGACCCTTGGATCACGGATTTAATCATTTTTTCGGTACGGCCTGTTGCCCGACAACGGATTGGTTATATTCGTATATTGACGGTGACATCATACCCAATCCGCCCACAGGTCTTCTAGATCGTGAGAAGGAAGACCTTCCGACGCATCCTTATTCACGAGACAATCGGCTTGGCTACAAATCGGATGACTTCGATTTGCAGGAAGTAGACATGGTGTTTCTGGAGAAGAGCCAGGCTTTCTTGAAGAATCACGCAGCCCGGAACCCAGCTAAACCCTTCTTCTTGTTCCACTCCACTCAGGCGGTTCACTTACCCTCCTTCCCAGGCAGGGATTTTCGAGGCAAAACCAACACCGGTCCTCATGGTGATTTTATATTCCAATTTGACCACATCGTGGGAGAGCTGCTGCAAACGCTTGACGGTCTCGGCATGACCGACAACACGTTGGTAATCGTAACCAGCGATAATGGTCCCGAGGTGCCGACTTCCATCGCTATGCGAGGGGACCACAATCATAATGGATCTCATGCATGGCGAGGGATGAAACGGGATCAATGGGAAGGGGGGCACCGCGTACCCTTCATTGCCCGATGGCCGGGACGGATCGAAGCGGGAAGCGAGAGTGATCAAACTATTTGCCAAACCGATATCATGGCGACGTGCGCTGCCATTCTTGGATACGACCTACCTAAGGATTCGGCTGAAGACAGCTTTGATTTATTGCCGACTCTGCTTGGTAAGGATAAAGGGAAAGCAATACGTCCTTACACTCTCCACCAGACGAATCGTCTCGCTTTGGCAATACGAAAAGGTCCTTGGAAATATCTGGATCATCAGGGATCCGGAGGAAACAACTATGAACAGGAACGACTGCTGCCTTTTGTCTTGCCCGAATCCGAGCCTGACGCGCCTGGCCAGCTTTATAATCTGGATACGGATCCTGCAGAAACGACAAACCTCTATTTCGAACATCCTGAGCTAGTGAAGAAGCTGAAGGCTTTATTGGAGGAATCTAAAGAGAGTGGTCGAAGCCGCGGATGACGCTTGCTGTAATAGTTAATCGACTTCGAGTTTGTTTTTTAGAAGAAGATGTTGTGTCTGTAGACTCAGTCGTCGACGGCTTAACGCGATCAATGATCGCATCTACAAGTGAATGAACTAGAATAGAGATGAAGATTTTGTGCCTACTAACATTCCTTCTGGCTTCGGGAGCTTGGGCTGTCGATCGTCCCAATGTGGTCGTCATCTTTACCGATGATCAGGGCTACGGCGATGTGTCGTGTCATGGAAATCCAATACTGAAAACCCCTAATTTAGATAAACTGCACAGCGAAAGTGTACGTTTCGATAACTTTCATGTAGCCCCCGTTTGCACGCCGTCTCGTAGCGAATTGATGACGGGCTTATATGCTATGCGAAACAAGGCGGGCATGGTGCCTTCGGGACGCAATCTCATGCGTCGCGATATTGTCACGATGCCTGAAGTCTTCGTTGCAAATGGATATGCGACCGGGCTGTTTGGAAAATGGCACTTAGGTGATACGTATCCACATCGGCCGATGGATCGGGGATTTCAGCGTGTTGTTTGGCATAAAGGTTGGGGTCTGGCTTCGGAGATTGAATACGATAATGACTACTACTACACGCGCTATTTAGACGAGATGGAGGTCAAGTACTCCGATCGTTTTTGCGCAAATCTTTGGTTCGATGAAGCCATGAAATGGATGGACCACCAAATCGAAGCGAAGCAGCCATTCTTTTCTTATATAGCCCTCAACACGCCGCATAGCCCTTTTCATGCCTTGGAGGAGGACTACAATAAATACAAGGATAAGGTTGAGGACCCTAACGTCGCCCATTTTTTCGGTTTGATCAGCAATGTTGACGATAATTACGGAAGACTCGACAGATGGTTGGAGAAGCGTGGGATTAAGGACGATACGATCATAATATTCATGAATGACAATGGTTCGTCGAGGGGAGATAAAATCTACAATGCTGGTATGCGAGGGAAGAAAGGTTCGGGCTACGAAGGAGGGCATCGGGCAATTTGCTTTATTCGCTGGCCAAATGGCGGGTTGGGGACGCCTCGAACGGTTAATAACCTCTCCCATATTACGGACATCCTTCCGACTTTCGCCGATTTGCTCGAGTTCGATGTTCCCCAGGCCGCGGACCCTTTTGACGGAGTATCATTGAAATCGATTCTCAGAAATCTGGAAACGGTCGATGATAATCGGAAAGTGGTTGTTCAGTTCGGCGGAAGAGTGCGGCCGCAGAAATATTACCGAAGCTGCGTCATTTGGAAGAATTGGCGTTTGAATGGGGATAGTGAGCTCTATGATCTCGGTAAAGATCCAGAACAGAAGAAGAACGTTTCGTCCCAGTATCCAGAAATCGTTCGCGAGTTGAAGCTTCATTATGATGCTTATTGGGCTTCGATCGAGGCTTCGATTGATGTCATCGAACCGGTGGTCATCGGAAATCCAGCTGAATCATATACCGATTTGACAAGCAACAATTGGGTCGAAGTGGATTTCGATAACCGTGGAAAAGTGGCTGAAGCTAACTCAATGGGCGGGATCTGGGAAATCGAAGCGGAGAAGGCCGGTGCGTATTTGGTCCTACTGAGCCGTTGGCCTTTCTACATGGAGCGACCCCTGTCGTCTGTTGGCCCCGCAGAGACGATTGGCGGTATGCCGATCGATCCCGGTGAGGTGCTACCTATAAAGTCGGGCAGTCTGAGCTTAGACGGAAAGGAGCCGATTGTGGCTGAGCCGAACTCAAGTGACACATTCGTCGAGATACGTATCGAATTGTCGAAAGGGCGACACTCTCTCCAAGGCTGGTTCCACGATGCTCAGGGGGCAAGGCTATCCGGCGCTTTTTACGGAAGAGTGATACCCCAGTAGTCGTACAATGATAGCAATAAGAGAAAGGAGAGACGTTTGTTTCGATGCCGTTTTGTTCTCCTTGTTTGCGAGTGCCTAAGCCGTACAGATTTTCTACAACTCCGCGAAATCGCTTGTAGGAGGATTGGATCAACAACTGGGGTTGGATCGAGGATGATATAATCGAAACGAGAACCGTAATCTTTCCCGATGAAAACCGCTACACCGTGGAGCTAAGGTTGCTCCTGGGGGGCTTGGGTACGCAAGCTGAATCACTCGATGGGCTTCTCCGGTACGAGATCTTTTAGAAGGAAAAGCGTGGCATGAAGGTAGATCGCAAAAAGCAGTGGGTTTTACTGATATTATCAGCGAAACGGAAGTCTGGGCGAACGGACTTTTAAGTGACCAGATTGGCCAAATTGAAGATCGATTCTAGTTAGGAAGCCGATCGGATGTCACTTGGGTATAGTTGGTTCTTGGAGCTGATTATTTTTAACATTCTGCTTGTTGCATTGACCGAACGTGGGGGTATACTTAATCGTCATTTCACATGAAAAAGCCAGAAGTCCTATTGATGGGTAGAATACCGGATTTGCCGAAGTCCGAGACCGCTCGGTTGTTTGAAAGCTATACTGTGCATGCCTTGCATACCTGTGAAGATTCCAATGCACTGGTTGAGAGAATCAAGGATCGTGTTACTGTTATTGCGACAAATGGAATCCTCGGGGCGAGTGCGGAATTCATGTCGAATTTGCCGAACTTACAGGCGATTGTATCCTTCGGAGCCGGGATGGACAATATCGATTTAAATTATGCAAGAAAACAAGGTATCCAAGTTGCTAATACTCCTGGAGTACTAAATGACGATGTAGCGAATATGGCTATGGCTCTTCTATTGGGAATTTCCAGAGAAATAGTGGAAGCGGATCGCTACGTGCGGCGAGGCGATTGGGCAACCAAGGGTAAAATGGGTCTGCAGAAGGGCATTCGCAATAAGAAAGTTGGCATTCTTGGATTGGGAGGCATTGGTCGGGACTTAGCCAAGAAACTGGAAGCGTTTGGGTGTGAGATCGCCTATCACAACCGCCGGGAAAATTTAGAAGTCCCCTATAGATACTATCACAATCTTTTGGACATGGCCAAGGACTGCGAGTACCTAATCGTTATTTGTCCGGCCAATGCGGAAACGTATAAGATGGTGAATAGAGAAGTGATTGATGCCCTTGGACCAGAGGGAGCATTAATTAATATAGCTAGGGGTACAATTGTGGATGAGGAAGCATTGGTTTTAGCCTTGCAGGAAGATCGATTGGGAGCTTTTGCATCGGATGTGTTCGCCAACGAACCCCATGTGCCCGATGCTCTATTCGAGATGTCTAACGTGATTCTCATACCCCACCTAGGCAGTGCGACTGCGGAAACGAGAAAGGCGATGGGCGAATTGATGTTGCGAAATTTAGAACGCTTTTTCGCTAAGGAGCCCTTGGAAACGCCTGTGGCTCTGTAGTGGAATCAAGGTTTGGGTAACCGCTTTTCTTCGGCCATAGGATAAACGTCGAATACGCGAGCAATATTTTGAACTAAGAGTCTGCCCAAAACTGCAACCGAAAGCCCATTACTTCTCAGCTCAACGAGTCCATCGGATTTCAGTCTTTTTATATTGTTAAGCTCAATATCGAATCGATCCTTGAAATCGATACGGTTTGGTCCAAGCAATCGTAATCGAGCTCCATGTCGCACATGAGACGTATGATAATATGCCGTCGCAGTTGGTCCTCGGTAGGCATAAAGTAACTTTTCACAACGGGGCAACAATCCACATTCTTAGGGATGCTGAACGAGCCGACAAGACCGTTCTCGTGCAATGATAACCGGACCACCCGCGGGGGCGAAAGCCAGGAAGGTGAAGTAAAAATAAGGCAAGAAAGTTTGAGGATGGTGCTCAGGGCGGGACTTGAACCCGCACGGCATAAGCCATACGCCCCTCAAGCGTACGTGTCTACCAATTCCACCACCTGAGCCTCGAGGAAAGATGGAAAAAAGGAAACTTGAAGGGTGATGTAAAGCGTCAAAACAAACATTTTGATTTATGGGCTCAATTGGGTTGATTAACAAATTCGTTGAATCTAAATATCAAGCAGTGACGTAGATCCGATCATAATAGACTTATACAAACTGCAAACTACGCGGGAGGTGAGAGCCTCCTTTTTTGAAGAAATCCAATGAGCGAGCCGACTTCTCAGGAACCCAAGGGACAGCAGGAAGAATCCAACCCGCTTGACCTATCAAATTTAAAGAGCTTCAGTTTCGGTACAGAATGGACCGACGCTGGGAAGAAAAATAAAGACGACCGAAGGGCTGGTTCAGACCGGCCTCCTGGACAGCATCTACGTCCGGATCGGCGAAAAGGTCGTGCCCGGAAGCAGACCCGAGATCAGCGGCTTGAAAGGGGCCGAGGTACTACCGCAGAGAGGAGAGAGGGGCCCGGACGAGGTTCTTCCAGACAGGGCGAGCGGAGCGATAAATTCAATCGGGGTTACCACGTGAGATTAGAAGGCCGGCAAGGGCGCTCGCAGTTTGACCGACCTTACGAAAGTGCGGTGTTCGATATTGGGTTTTATCCCGATGACGATGCTTTCTCTACCATAATAAAAGCTCTCAGAGGAAATCACATTACCTACGAATTGTTCGAGGTCGCCCGTATTTTCCTGGAGAAATCAGAGCGTTACGTAGCGAGTGTGACGCGGAAAGCCGAGGAAGGCGAGCCGGCTGAACAGGTTGCGGTCGCGATACCGGACGGAATGCCTTTCGAGACCGAAGAACAGGCCATTCAACATGTTATCTCTAATCACGTAGATACGTTTTTTGATCAAGAGGAGATAGAAACGGAACCGCCTTCTGGAAACTTCCCATTCGTTAACCGCTGCGGACTGACGAAAACAATCCTAGGGCCGCCTAATTATCATTTATATGAGGAATTCGTAAGCCAGCATTTCCAGACTCAAATTAGCAGTGCTTCCTTCGAGCGTTTCCAAAGTGCGATTGTCCAGGAACGAGATGAAGAGGCTGTCAATGAATGGCGAGAATCGATGAAGAAGACGATTCGTTATTCGACGAAAACGGAGGAAGGGGAGACTGCGGAAACTTTCGATACACTCAAAGAAGCTGTGGTCTACCTAAGGACTACGAAGAGGGAGAAGATGGTAAAGACCGTCAAATACGCTCGCGTACCCGGTTTGACCTTGGACAAATTTCCTAATTCGGAAGCTAGCCGGGCTGTTAGCGGGGAGGTAGCACGTCAGCGTCGATTTCCGCTAAAAACCGCTAATCTGATCCGAGGAAGGCTACGCCGAGAGAAATTCAGTATTTATAAGCGGGGCTCGAAAGGTATAACATACATTTGTGCAGCTAGGCGAAGTTTCCGCAAACCAGGGCAAGTGATGTCGGATTCGCTGGACCGGCTAATCCGATATATTGAGGTCAATCCGACCGTTAAGGTGAAGGACTTGCCTTCGCAATATAAATCTTGGTTGAATAAAAAGTATCCAGATGCTGAATGCGTTGAGAAGAAGCTCATCCAGGACCTCCATTGGCTGATTGCCGATGGATACATTACCCATTTTGCAGATGATTCATTGATTGCTCAGCCTATATTGGACGAAAAGTCGAGCGAGGGAAATGATTCTAAGGAACAGCCAAAGGCAGCATTGGAGGTCGAGGAAACGCCTGAATACTCAAAGAGTGAGACCCCGGAAACGGAGTCCGTTGTGGATTTAGGGAATCCTTATGAGAAGCCATTGGCTACCAATCCTGTAGATGTAACCACCGCCCCGGTTGAAACGAAGAACGAAAAGGAAGATGCTGCTTCAGGATCTGAAACCTATGCGTCTGCCGATGAGAAAGGCGATGAAGCGGTTGATGTAGATGCCGAAGAGTCATCGGTGGTAGAGGAAACAATGATTGAGAGTCCTGAATTAGCGGATACCGACAATGAGGTTAAGGCTCGGGCAGACGCGTCATCGGGCGAGGAATAGATTAAAATTAGTGAATCGTAGTCGACGCAAGAGGCACCTGAACCTTCTTTGGGCGAAGCCGAAGCGGATATTGAAGCTGTCACGGCAAAAAGCTTAGTTTTAAGTAGTAGGAGGTGATCTCCGAGTGCCCACATTTAGTATAACTGGCATTGAAATAGTAAGGCGGCCCCTGGAAGACGGATCACTGCATACGTTCAGGTTAGATGGCTCGAATCAAGTGCGTTCCTTGCGACATGATAGAAAACGTCAACTCCAGGGTGGGTTTCCAAGGGATCGGTCCTAACAGTTTGGGCCACTCGATCGCTAGAATGAATGGCGGCTTCATGAAATCTTCAAGCATAAGCTCGTCGATGATGCCCGAATTGCCTTCTAGTCGATAAGCATCCAAGTGCAGAAGAGTGGTGGATTTGGCATTTTTCATGTAGCAGTTGAATATATTAAAAGTAGGGCTTGTTATTCGGTCGTGGATGCCGAAGCCGAGAGCCAGTCCTTTAACGAATGTGGTTTTCCCCGTTCCCAAATCTCCTTCGAGAGTGAGAATCGAGTTTTCAGGCAATTCGGAGACCAGCGATTTCGCGATGCTAACAGTCTCTTCGCTCGATTGAGTGGTAATACCGGGCTTAAGGATTTCCAAAATGGGCATAGCCAGTAAGATCGATCCTGGATGAAGCATTCATTAGAACGATAGGTTCATCCTTTTCGCTCCGCTCGACTACCTTTCCAATGCAAGTCAAAGGGGTATCGAATTGATCTTTCCATTCGGATTCAAATCCTCGCACGGACGACTTGTTCGCCATCGTGAAAAGCAATTCGTAGTCTTCTCCGTCGTTCATTGCGTGGTCTATCGGTGTTCGTCCGCTAGTTTTCGAAAACTCCAAAGCGACATCGCTAATTGGGATACTGGAGCAATCAATTTGAGCTGTTTGTTTCGGAGACAAAAGGGCTCGACAGTCTTTTCCGAGGCCATCGCTTAGGTCCAAGCATGATATGGGCTCTTGTCGTTTTGCCAGCCATTGACCTTCTGCAAGCCGAGGAACGAAATCATAATGCTTCCCGTTCCTTGACCCGCCGAGCGAACCGGTAACGAAAATATGAGAACCCGTTACGGTTTGATTTCTCTGCAGGACGCGCTTGCCGGCGAATCCTATCAGCGTAAGAAATGCTCCTAGAAAATCGGACGTTTCACAAACATCTCCTCCGTTGACTTCAATGCCGTAAGCAAGTGCCTCATCGGAGATTCCACGATAGAAATTCTGTAACCAATCTATGGATAGATTTGGTGGAAAGGAGAGGGAAATGAGTGCATGCTTGGGTTCGCCTCCCATAGAGGCGATATCGCTGATATTTCTCCTTAAAAGCTTTGCCGCGGCTTGCTTGGGAGTGACGGAATCATCGAAATGCTTCAAATAGACGATTGGATCCGCAGTCATTAGCATGGTTGGCTTGCTTTTTAGAAGCGGAGTTGCGGCGCAATCGTCGCCGATGCCTCGAGGCGCTTGGGGCGATGAAGTTCCGAGCCAATTCTTGATACAAGTTATGAGAATAGTTTCTCCTAGAGGGCCTGTTTGGGCATCGATCGTGTTAGTGAAGGGATTCATAGCTCAATAGGTTCGATCAAGTAGATCATGACCACGTTGACTAGGTTGAATAGAGCGTGCAGGGTGATGCTGGATACAAGATTTCCCGACGTCCGATAAACGATGCATAGGGCGATGCTCAACACAAACAGTGGAATGAAGCTGTATAGATTGAAGTGCATCAGTGCGAAGATCAGCGACGGTACTAGAATCGAGAGGCTTCCTGGAAGGCGGTGGTTCAAATAGCGAAAGAGGAATCCTCGATAGACTAGTTCTTCGCAAATTGGTGCAACAATGACGATTAGGCAGATCATCAAGGCCATTTCGACAGGCGGTCCGCCATTCTGCACGAGGAGAACCGGGAGCTGAAACTCGTATTCAATGCCGATCGTGTATAAGATCAGCCTCCAAATAAGCATAGTTGGCATCAACGCCAGGTAGACGCAGACGAACCCAATCGCTCCAACTTTTGCCGCCGTTAGCCAATTTACGGGTGAGTCATGACTATCGTAGACCGTGAATTTTTTGAACAAGTACCAGGCTAGAATCGAACTTAGTTGTAGTCCAAATCCGGATGCCAAGACAAAGGGGAGGGATTCAAAGTCCTGTTCGGCACCAATAAAAAAGCTGTAGGCTGCGACGAATAGGCTGGAGAGGAGAAAGGAGCCGACGAACACAAAGCAGACGAATAGCCAAGCGTCGAAAGGTTTGATTTCCCATTTGGCTACGCGATTGGTGCGTAGAATCTTTTGTAGCAGTTCCATCGATTATGCGGATGGCGATTCAAAGGGGGAGAATAGAGCTGGGCGAGTCCAAAACTGATAAGGAGCGATATCCGTAAGCTCAACTCATGTGCGCTTCTGTAGTCGAGAATGGCCTCTGATTAAGTTCGAGTCGAACGTAGGAGCGCGTTTATCCCGCGATAATTACCTATACAACGCTATTAGAATCGCGGCGTAAAGCCGTTCCTGAAGCCCCTTCTGGACGGATATTTCTTCGTCAGAGCGGTAAAATAAACTCTAGTGCATTGCTCAATTCGCGGCTTAGAGCCGATTTTTGATGACAAATTGTAAAAGTGGATTTTGCTTCTCGGCTTTCCGCTATGGTTAGCAGGACAAAAAAACGAGCTTCTTTGCACACTTTGGGATGCCGATTGAACCAATCGGAGACTTTGTTAATAAAGCAGCGTTTAAAGGCCGATGGCTATGAAATCGTCCCTTTTGGAGAACCGGCCGATCTGGGAATTATCAATACCTGTACCGTAACCAATTTGGCCGATTCTAAGTGTCGGCAATCAATCCGTCAGTTTACGCGACAGAATCCAGATGCTTACACGGCAGTGATCGGATGCTATTCGCAAATGGGCTCCAAGGAGATCGCTGCCATTGAAGGTGTTGACCTGATTATCGGGAATCAGGAAAAAATGAGCGTTGTCGATTATATCGGACAGGAGAAGAACGAGAAGCCGGTTATCGTTCGCGAAAAGATCAGTCAGGACGACTTTTCCATTAGCTATTTTGGAGATGCCCCTTTCAATCAACGGGCCAATCTAAAGATTCAGGATGGCTGCAGTTTTGTCTGCAGCTTTTGTATAATCCCTTTTGCTCGTGGCGCTTCTCGATCGCGGGAGTTGGGAAACATCTTGGAGGAAGCTGAGGCAAAGGCAAATCAAGGAGTAAGAGAGCTGGTAATCACTGGGGTCAATATAGGCACCTACCGAATGGAAGAGGCAGACTTGCTGCGTGTATTGGAAGGTCTGAACGCCGTTAAGGGAATAGATCGCATTCGTATTAGTAGCATTGAGCCAACGACGATTCCAACGGAGCTGTTTCACTGGATGAATGATCCGCAGCACGCATTGCTTCCGTTCTTTCATATTCCCTTGCAGGCGGGTAATGATAAGGTGCTCAGAGAAATGCGTAGAAGGTATACGATTAGCGAATACCTTGAATTTCTTCACTTGGCTCATGAGAGCGTGGATAGCCTCTACCTAGGAACGGATATTATGGTCGGTTTTCCGGGTGAAACGGAAGAAGAGTTTCAAGATACTTGCAGTGTATTTCTAGAAAACCCTTTCAACTTTTGCCATGTTTTCTCGTTTTCAGAACGAGAGGGGACAGTAGCGGCAAAGCGAGATGATCAGGTGCCCTTGGAAGAGCGTCAGTGCCGTAGTGCCTATCTGAGAAGATTGTCTTCAAAAAAGAGATACGATTTCTACGGAACCTATTTAGGAACAACGATGCGGGTCTTGTTCGAAGACCCGAAACCTGATTTCTGGCCAGCATACACAGACAATTATATTCGGGTTGTGGTGCCTCGAGACGCGATGAATGGAGAAGACCTGGCCAATCGCTGCGCTGAGGTAAGGCTCAACCGTATTGCAGCCGATTTCGTGGAGGGCGAAATCGTACGCATGCTGGATTGAACTAAGGAATTTTTCATTTAACAGGATGCTCTCACCCGTTGAGCGGAATCGCTACATGTTGACCTCCGCTTACATAATTTTGCCCGACTGCAGCTGGTTGGGGATAGTCAGGCTTCCAGTCGTTTTGCACAAACGTGATCATCTAGCCAGGCTTAGCGAGGTGTGTTTTGTTTGAATCTCTGTAATCGACTTAATCGAGAATCTAGACGAACTCGACTTAATTTTCCAGGATCTCCACTTCGTAGCCGTCCGGGTCGGTGATGAAAGCCATCTTGGAGCCGCCCGATGTGAACTTCTCTTTCCAGTCGTCAGGCCAGACTTCCTCGCCGTTGTCCTCGAGCATTTGGCAGTATTCGACGATGTCATCCACCCCGAGGCATGTGTGGATTAGATCCTCCGGAAATTCTACTTTGTATTCTGGCGAGTAGGTTAGTTCTAGTGTGTGGGCATTGCCTGGCAGTTCTAGATGGACGATCTGATTGCCGGCCGGACTCTTATCGTTCCGCTTTAGGACCATGAAACCGCAATTCTTGCAGTACCAATCGATAGACTTTTCCAAGTCGCTAACGCGAATGCGTGTATGGAGAAATTTGATCATTCCTCGGATTTAAAGGATGGCTTTCGGTATGCCAAGAGCAGATCACGGAAATCGGTATTATCTAGGAATCGATGAGAACAACGCTTATAATTTGATTAGTGGCTCAAAAAAGTTGAAGTCCAGCTACGGCTTAAAGAACGGAACCCCTCCTGGAGATGGTGATGAGCGGGGCGGGACTTCGATGGGCGATTCACCTAGAATT
>Ga0310343_10000710_pt1 | contig 16174 bp, 14 predicted proteins | sample HC15DNA2025_MG_FD_203519 | JGI IMG/M metagenome (GOLD analysis project Ga0310343, IMG submission 203519) | Marine microbial communities from station ALOHA, North Pacific Subtropical Gyre - HC15-DNA-20-25_MG | ecosystem: Environmental > Aquatic > Marine > Oceanic | place: Pacific Ocean: North... | reverse complement strand
TCGACCGGTTGCCGGTGGAAACAATTGTGGCCGATTATGATGAGAAACTAATTCGGCGCGCCATTCAGCGTGAATTGCATCGGGGCGGTCAGGTGTTTTTTCTGCACAATCGCGTGGGCACCATTTATACGCTGGAGAAAAAACTGCAGGGCATTGTGCCTGAGGCGCGTATTCTGGTGGGGCACGGCCAGATGAAGGCCGATGAATTGGAGGAGGTAATGACCACCTTCATCAATGGCGAAGCAGATGTGCTGCTCTCCACCACGATCATCGAGAGCGGCATCGATATCCCGAACGCCAACACCATCATCATTGATCGCGCCGATCGGTTTGGTCTTAGTGATCTTTATCAGCTGCGCGGTCGCGTGGGTCGCTATAAACATCAGGCGTATGCCTACGTGCTGCTGCCGCGCCATGCGGCGTTGCTGGCCGACGCACGCAAACGCATCAGTGCCATCAAGCAATACTCCAGTCTCGGCAGCGGATTCAAAATCGCCATGCGCGATTTGGAGATCCGTGGGGCTGGTAATTTGCTGGGGCCCGAACAGAGCGGGCACATCACTGCAGTCGGGTTCGAACTGTACTGTCAGTTGCTCAAGCAAAGCGTGGCGCAGCTCAAGGGCGAGAAGGTGAAGAAACGGGTTGAGGTGGAAACCAAGTTTGATTTTCTGGCGCTCAGTCCCGAGCAGGACACCGGCCCCAAGCAGGCGACCAACGCTCGCCCGCGTAAAACGGCCGACAGCATTTCCGTGCCTCGCGAGGAAAGCTGGGAATGGGTGGAATACGAGACCGATGCGCCTGAACGATCGGCCGATGAAAACACCTGCGAGGTGGCCCCGGCTTATATTCCGATGGATTACATCCCGCTGTCTCGTCAGCGCATCGATGTGTATCGTCGGTTGGCTCAGGCCAATGGCCGCGAAATGGTGCGGACCTTGGGTGAGGAATTGCGCGACCGCTTCGGTAAATTACCGCCGGCCATGGAGCATCTGCTGTTGGTCGGTGAGCTGAAAGTCATCGCCTCGGGCAAGGGCGTGGATTCGATTGTGGCCGATCGCGATCGCCTGAAATTGCGGCGCGCCGGCGATTATATCTCGCTGGGCGGCAAGTTTCCGAGGTTAACCAAGAAAAAAGCCGGGCCCCGCCTGCGCGAAGTGAAAAAGTTGTTGTTGGCATTGTGAGGGGCGGCCCGCTAAATTTTCCCTTGGCCTGCGGGCCTTGGTTATGGCTGAGCTAAACAGCGCTGACAACAAACTCTCTTCCCGTGAACAGCGGGACTTGGATATAGAGATTCAATTTCTGGAAGGCGTCGTTCGGCGCGACCGGCGTTACGTGGAGGCCCTCCAACTTCTGGGCGACGACTACACTCGCCGTGGCCGTTTTAAGGATGGGCTGCAGGTGGACCGCAGATTGGCGCGGTTGTGTCCGGAAGATCCGCTCGTACATTACAACCTCGCCTGCAGTTTTTCGCTGACCGAGGAATTTCGCAAGTCTGCGCATGCCCTGCGTAAGGCCATCCAGCGCGGCTACCGCGACTTCGATCACTTGCGGCGCGACAGCGATCTAGAGCCCCTGCGCCAGACCGATCTCTTCGCCGCCATCGAGCAAGAGATTGCTGAGCTTGAGGCCGAGACGGATTAGTTCATGAAAGTTCGCGTTCACGGCCGTCGGCGGCATTACCGCACCGTGGACTTTGATGCTCGCACCAACGAGGTCGTGCTCATTGAGCAACGTAAACTGCCGCACCAATTCGAACTCACCCGCACGCGCACCGTACAACAAACCGCGCGTGCGATTACCAACATGACGGTGCGCGGCGCGGGTGCCATCGGCGCCACCGCTGCCTTCGGATTGGCTCAGGCGGCACGGGCTTTTACCGGCAAAACGGAGCCGGCCTTTGCGCGGCATCTACAGCGTGCCTACGAGACCTTGGCCGCCGCCCGGCCGACGGCTGTGGATTTGGTGAATGCCCTTAACCAAGTTCGCGCAGCCATGGTCGGCGATCACACGGTCGCCCAACAACAACGCCTCGCCCTCAAGGCCGCGCGGCAGTTTGCCGATGCCGATGTGGCGCACTGTCAGGCCATTGGCCGGCACGGGGTCAAGTTGATCAAGGGCGGCATGCGCGTGCTCACTCATTGCAATGCGGGGTGGTTGGCATTTGTGGATGTGGGCAGCGCGACCGCGCCTCTGTACGCCGCGCAGGCCAAGGGCAAATCATTCCACGTCTTCTGCAATGAAACCCGACCGCGTTCACAGGGCGCGGCGTTGACCGCGTGGGAACTCACGCAACAAGGCGTGTCGCACGAGGTCATTGCCGATAATGCCGCTGGGCATTTGATGCAGCGAGGGGAGATTGATTTGGTGATCGTTGGCAGCGATCGCACTCTCGGACGTACGGGCGAAGTGACGAACAAGATCGGCACCTACACCAAGGCCGTGCTTGCGGCGCGGCATCGCATTCCGTTTTACGTCGCTATTCCGTTGTCGACCATTGATTGGGATTTAAAGAGCGGCTTGGAGATCCCCATCGAGGAGCGCGAGGAAGCGGAAGTGCTCAGCGCGTGGGGCGCGGATGCTCGCGGCCGGTTTCGCCAAGTGCGCGTGGCTAATCCAGCCAGCACAGCCCGTAACCCCGCCTTCGATGTCACCCCGCCCGAACTCATCACTGGGATCATCACGCCTCTGGGAATCTTTGGGCCAAAAGACCTTTGGAAAGAACGAAAGCGGTTGGGTGGATAATTTCGGGAGGGACGAGTTCCACTTCACTCCCTTGGCGTCCTTTGTGAGTATGGCAATTGACTTTTATTTGCGGGCGGATACAGTCGGCGCTCCCCGAGGCGGGGTAGCCAAGTGGTAAGGCAGGGCTCTGCAAAAGCTCTATCACCGGTTCGATTCCGGTCCTCGCCTCCATTTTCCTTATTTTCCCCAATTCCGACTCAAAACCTTAGTTTTGGACTTTGTGAAAAAAATCACAAAATCCCCTTGCACTCGGGGCCGGAATTCGTAGGATGCGCCGCGGGACGGTTCTTTTTGGATGTCTAACATCTTCCCTAAATGGACCAACCGCTTACCTTTGATCCTCTTGGTGGGCGGATTGGTGGCTGGCGCCTGTGTTGTCGCAGGTGTTACGTATTACTTTACCCCTAAATATACTCGAGTGGGGTACGAGCCGATCCAGCCGGTTGCTTTCTCTCACGAGGTTCATTCGGGCCAGATGGGCATTGATTGTCGATATTGCCATAATGACGTAGACAAGAGTTGGTTTTCGAACATTCCCTCTGCTGAGACCTGTATGAAGTGCCACACTCAGGTTTTGGCTGATGATCCCAGACTCGCCCCTATTCGAGAAAGTTTCGAGAAAAACAAACCCCTTCCGTGGGTCCAGGTTCATAAAACGCCCGATTACGTTTATTTCAACCATGCGGTCCACGTAAACCGGGGTGTTTCCTGTGTGAGTTGCCACGGTAAAGTGAATGAAATGGATGTGGTGAAGCATTCCAAGTCCCTAAGCATGGCTTTCTGTCTAGATTGCCATCGCAACCCCCATGAAAATGTAAGACCGCAGGATGAAGTCTTTAACCTAAATTGGGAGCCTCCAGCTGAGTGGGATTCTGAGCGTGAAGGGAAGGGGCTGGTTGATCAAATGAAGATTAGATCGGCTGAAAGTTGTTCATCCTGTCACAGATAATTTGATGAAGTCACACCAAAGAACAGGCCAATTATCTAATGCTGCGGAATCGCAGTACTGGCGAAGTATTGGTGAATCGATGGGTGACGCTGAGAATGCGGACTGGAACGAACGTGAGTTTCCCGAGGGGGCTCAGGAATTGTCCGATGACTTTTCGCGGCGTGATTTCCTAAAGCTGATGGGCGCTTCGGCCGGTTTGGCCGGCGCGGGCATGCTTGGCGTGGGGTGTCGCCGGCCCGAGGAACACATCGTGCCCTTCGGCAGCGAACAGGTGACCGGTCAGGATTACGTGCACGGCGTGCCGATGCAGTTCGCTACTGCCATGCCTACCCGCACTGGCGCTACGCCGTTGTTGGCTGTGAGCAATGAAGGTCGTCCCACCAAGGTGGAAGGCAACGCCAAAGTTGCCGGACGCAGTGCCACTGATTCATTTGCTCAGGCTTCCGTACTGAACCTGTACGATCCGGATCGGGCGCGGGTGTACACTAAGAACGACAAGGCCATGCCGGGCGGCAAAGCCAGCGCGATCGATGAATTAAAGAATTTCTCCGGCAAAACGGCATTTCTGATGCCGGCCAGCACGTCCCCTTCGCGGGCGGCGTTGATTGGTAAAATTCAGGAAAAAATGGGCGAAAACGCCGCTTTTTATGTGCATGAAGCTGCGGATTTCGGCGTGCACGCCCGTGGTGCTCAGGCCGCGTTCGGCGAGGCGGTGACGCCGTACTGGAAGCTGGATCAAGCCGAGGTGATTCTCTCGCTGGACTGTGATTTTATTGGGACCGAGGAAGGTTCCGCCCGGTTTGCGGCCGACTTCGCCAAGAGGCGCAAGGTGGCCAAGCAAAACGACGGCATGAACCGCCTGTATTCGGTGGAAGCGTTGCTAACGCAAACCGGCGCCAATGCCGACCACCGCTTGCGCGCGCGGGCCACGGCCATCCCGGCAGCGGCGGCGTTTATCGCCAAGGCGTTGGGCAAGGCCATTTCCGTTCCGGCCAATGCCCTCAGTGAGGCGCAGGAAGAATGGCTGGCTGGTGCCACGAAAGATTTGAAGGCGCACGCCGGCAAGAGCCTGGTGGTCGCCGGCTATCGCCAACCGGAGTCGGTGCATCAACTGGCGCACATTATAAATGACACGCTCGGGAACAACGGCAAGACCGTGACGTTCCACAAGACGCCGGCTAATGAATTTGGTTCGCTGGCCGATCTCGCATCGGATCTTGGTAAGTTTGATCAAGTGGTGAATCTGGGTTGCAACCCAGTGTACGACGGCGGCACGGATGTGGACGGCAAGGCGATTACTGAAAAAACTACCTTCCGCCTGACCGATTACGCCGAGGATGAATCTCACAGTGTCAAGGGTGTGAACGCGCCGCGCGCGCACTACTTGGAAAGCTGGAGCGATGCCCGCACCGACGATGGCACCATCGTGCCGGTTCAGCCGCTGATTGCGCCGCTCTTCGGAGCGATGACCGAGCTGGAAGTGCTCGCGGTGTTTGCTGCCGGCGAAAATACTTCCCCACGCACCGCCCATGAGGTGGTGCAGTCCACATTTACGGGTGATAGCTGGGAGCGTTATCTTCACGACGGTTTCCTTAAGGACTCCGGTTATGAAGAGTCCACCGAGCTGACCATTGCCAATGCGGACGTCACCGTGCCGCCGGCGCAAGCGGAAGGTTTGGAGGCGGTGTTCACGCTGGATTACAGCGTGGGTGACGGCAGTTACGCGAATAACGGCTGGTGTCAGGAGGTGCCCGATCCGATCACCAAGATCACTTGGGATAATGTGCTGTCTGTCAGTCGTCAAACAGCACAGGCCGCCGGCTTGGAGAATGGCCAGCTCGCCAAGGTGAAGGTGGGCGAAGATGAAGTGGAAGGTGCTGTCTGGGTGCAGCCAGGCCAAGCCGAAGGCACCGTGGGCTTGACGCTTGGCTACGGACGCGCCGGCAAGCTGCGCATTGCGAATTTCAAATATGAGGGTCAGGCCGAGGATATTCCGGTAGGCGGTTACAATGCCTACGCGGTCCGCGGATCCAGCGCGGTGAATGTGGCCCAGAATGTTTCGGTGGAAAGTACCGGTAAGGCGTACCCGCTCTCCAGCACGCAGGAGCACTGGTCGATGGAAGGTCGGCCGATCGTTCGCGAGGCGACACTGAAGGAATTCCGCAAGGACGCCGATTTTGTGGATCACATGGGCCTCGGTGCCCACGCCCGCAATGAAGGGCCGATCTATCAGCATCCTTATAAAGAGCGGCCGCGTTTGGCGAGCGACATGCATCAATGGGGTATGTCCATTGACCTCAGCACCTGCACTGGCTGCAATGCCTGTGTGATTGCCTGCCAAAGCGAGAACAACATTCCGATTGTCGGCAAGGATCAAGTGGCCAAAGGCCGTGAGATGCACTGGTTGCGAATTGATCGCTACTACACTGGTCGCGATCACGATCCCAGGGCATCCGCGGGCTTCATTAAGGATGAAGGTCAGAACGGCGATGACGAGCAGCACACCGAGGAATGGATCGATGATCCTCAGGTGGTGAATCAACCGATGGCCTGTCAGCACTGCGAAAATGCGCCGTGCGAAAGTGTCTGCCCCGTGAACGCCACGGTGCATGATGAAGAGGGCCTGAACGTGATGGTTTACAACCGTTGCGTGGGCACGCGGTATTGCTCGAATAACTGCGCTTGGAAAGTGCGCCGTTTCAATTTCTTCGATTACAACAAACGGCCTATCAATGACCTTTACGGTTCTACGGCAATGCTGAAGCCCTCAATCCTGACGGATTGGATTACTAGTCGGGAGAAATCCAACCGACCAGAAGATGAGTGGGATTTGGTGAAGTTGGCTAAAAATCCTGATGTATCGGTGCGGATGCGTGGAGTCATGGAGAAGTGCACTTATTGTGTGCAGCGAATTGAGTCTACAAAGATTATCAAAAAGGCCGCCGCCGGCATGAGTGATGATGTGCAGGTAGTTGATAGCGACGGACTCAAGACGGCTTGTCAGCAGGTTTGTGCGGCTGAAGCCATATCCTTTGGTAACCTTCTTGAAGACGGCTCTGAAGTTAATCGAGAGAAGGCGAATCCGCGTAATTACGAGACTATCGATTTTCTAGACAACCGCACGCGTACAACTTATTTGGCAAAGTTGCGCAATCCGAATGAGCAAATGCCTGATGCTTACAAGAAGCCGTTCAGTACAAAGGAATATAAAGCGGCATCGGGTGGGCATGGTGACGAGGCTCACGGTGATCACGAGGAAGGGTCGCATTAATGAGTGATCCGGCGGCACATTCTCAAGTGGAAACCAGCACGCCTAAGGAATTGGTGCGTGAGCCGCTGGTGCTCAATAACCGCCCGCTCGGCTGGATCACGAATCAGGTTGCCGGTATTGTTGAGGGAGACATGCCAAAGTGGTGGAATATCGCCTTTGGTGTGAGTTTCCTTTTGATGCTGATGAGCTTTGGATACATCGGCTACTTGATTACGACTGGGGTAGGTGTTTGGGGCCTGAATCATCCAGTTGCATGGGGTTGGGCGATCGTAAACTTCGTTTTTTGGATCGGTATTGGTCATGCGGGAACGCTCATCTCGGCGATTCTTTTTTTGCTCCGTCAGAAATGGCGAACTTCGGTTAACCGCACCGCAGAGGCGATGACGATATTCGCGGTGATCTGTGCGGGTATCTTCCCTGGCATTCACGTGGGCCGCATCTGGTTGGCGTGGTGGCTCTTCCCGTTACCAAACGCCAATGCAATTTGGCCGCAGTTCCGCTCGCCGCTCCTTTGGGATGTGTTTGCGGTATCTACTTATTTCACAGTCTCACTGTTGTTCTGGTATATGGGCCTAATTCCGGATCTGGCGACCATTCGCGATCGACTGCGTAAGAATGCGGGTCAGTGCAAGACCGGCTTGGACAAGATGATCAATAAGCTGAAACAGTTTCTGTACGGCTTGTTTTCGATGGGCTGGATTGGCAGCAACCGGCACTGGCGCAACTATGAGAAAGCGTACCTGTTACTGGCCGGTCTGAGTACACCACTAGTGCTTTCGGTGCACTCAATTGTGTCATTTGACTTTGCGGTGTCTCAGTTACCGGGGTGGCACACGACTATTTTCCCGCCGTACTTCGTGGCTGGTGCGGTGTTCTCGGGATTCGGAATGGTGCTGACTCTGATGATTCCGATGCGCACCATTTTCAATCTGGAGGAAATCATTACCGTCCGCCACTTGGAGCTGATGTGTAAGGTCATCATGGCTACCGGGACAATCGTGGGTTACGCGTATGGGATGGAGTTCTTTATCGCCTGGTATGGTGGCAATCCATATGAATTGTATGCCTTTAAAAACCGGGCGTTTGGTCCTTACTGGTGGAGCTACTGGATCATGATCAGCTGTAACGTGATCAGCCCTCAGCTCTTCTGGTTCAAGTGGTGTCGTACATCACCATGGTTCATTTTCGTGGTTTCAATTTTTGTGAACATAGGAATGTGGTTTGAGCGATTCGTTATCGTTGTAACCTCATTACACCGTGATTACTTGCCAGCTAGTTGGGGTTACTATAGCCCAACGCAGGTGGATATTCTTACCTTTGTCGGAACGTTCGGGTTATTCATGGTTTTATTCCTCTTGTTCATCAGGTACCTGCCTTCGATTACAATTTTTGAGGTGAAAGCGGTTACTCCACAAGCTGATCCGCATTCAGTTGAAGGCGGAGCGGATAGGGTCAAGGGAGGTGACCACTGATGAGTAAATCCTTTGCCATAATGGCGGAATACGAAACCCCCGCCGAAATCATGGACGCGGCAAAGAAAGTGCACGCTGCTGGTTACGAAAAGTGGGATGTGCACTCTCCATTTCCAATCCACGGTATGGATGATGCCATGGGCTTAGATAATGCCAAAGTCGGATACTTCACGTTTTTTGGAGGTCTGATCGGGTTCACAACCGGAATGACGATGCAGTATTTTATGAACAAGTTCGATTACGCTATTGTGGTCGGAGGTAAGCCCTTGTTCAGTGGTTTCTTTGCTTTTCCGGTATCTTATGAGCTGACCATTTTGCTTGGAGCATTTGGTTCTTTAATTGGGATGTTTGTCCTTAACCGTCTGCCGCGCCATCATCATCCGTTGCTTGCAAATGAAAGGTTCGCGGATGTTACGGATGACAAATTTTACGTGGTGATCGAGTGCGACGATGATCATTACGACGAACAAACAACGCGAAACCTCCTGGAAGGGACCAACGCGGTGCACATTGAGATGGTGGAGGGCACGGAATGAGATACGTGTTGATTGGCATCGCGATGATGGTGTTTCTGGTAGTGAGCCTGGCCGGGTTTCGCGGAGATATTTCCCGCAAAGCACCGATCGAGTTGATTGCGGACATGGATCGGCAGCCGAAGCTTCGTCCGTTGGAACCGAACAGTTTCTTTGCCAACGGCATGAGTTCGCAACCGCTGGTGAAAGGTACTGTTCGCCAAAGCGAGGCAATCCCGCTGGCCGATGGGTCTGATGTTTATCCGTTTGAGACAGAACACCCGGCAGTTAGCGGTTTGCAGATGGGTACAACCAATGCGGTGGCAAACATTCCGCTGGAGGTAACCATGGGATTGATGGAGCGCGGTCGTGAGAAATATACCATCTCTTGCGTGCCGTGCCACGGAGGGCAAGGCGACGGGAATGGCGTGGTGAAATATTTTGGAATTTCCGCCGTCAAGAGTCTACATGATCCGGATGTGGTGAAGCAAAGCGATGGAGATATTTATCGTACTATCACCTTGGGCAAAGGCGTGATGAAAGGCTATGCAAACACGCTGAGCATCGAAGATCGCTGGGCGATTGTGGCGTATGCCCGCGCACTGCAGTTGAGCCGGTTGGGTACGGAAGATGAAGTGCCGGCTCGGTTCCACGTGAAGGAAACGGAGGAAGCAGAGGCTTCGGCCATCGCGGAGGAGGGTCAGGGGAAATGAGCGACGCAGTAACCACACCAGCGCAGGATTCGGAGGAATCCACCAACTGGCGCAGTATCCCGCAGATAGCGGTGGTATTCGGTTTGGTGCTGTGTATGTATGGGCTTGTACAGGACAAACAGCAGTTTGCCTTCTCCTACCTCACGGCGTTTATGTTTTTCCTGAGCCTGGGCTTAGGTTCGCTGTTTATGGTGTTGATCCATCACCTCTTTGATGCTGGATGGTCCGCGCCGATCCGTCGGTATCTAGAACATTTTTCATGCCTGCTTTTCCCATGGTTGGGGGTGGCGTTTATCCCCATAGGCTTCATGGCCCCTGATTATATTTATCCTTGGATGCAGGTGGCGGATCCACACGAAGATCATGCACTTTACGTGAAGAAAGCCCTCTTTAATAAGCCTACTTGGTATGCTGCCTCAACCCTACTTTTCTTATTCTGGGGTTGGCTGACGCATCGGTTGCGCTATTGGAGTCTTCAGCAAGACAAGTCTGGGACGGCGGAATTTGAAGGTAAATTGATGTTCCCTGAGCATCTAATTGCGAGTTTTTACGAAAATTTCCAGGGACTACCATTTGAGAAAGACAATCAACAGGTGCTCTGCACGCGCATGATGCGCATACATGCGGCTTACGGAGTTGTTCTATTTGCTTTCACGCTTACCCTGGGGGCCATTCTCTGGATGAAGAGCATTCAGCATCAATTTTTCAGTACCATGTATGGTGTGTACTACTTTGCTGGGAGTGTTTGGCTGACCATATCTACTGCTTGGATCACAGCTCGCGTGTTAAAAGCCAAGGGCCTCTTGCCGCAAGTGCATAACCTACAGTTTTATCATCTTGGGACCATGCTATTGGCGTTTACCGTATTCTACGCTTACATTCACTTTTCACAGTACTTCCTAATTTGGAATGCAGCAGTTCCCGAGGAAACTTTTTGGTATGTCCTTAGAGAACAGGGTACTTGGGCTTATGTAAGTTGGGCTTTGATTATCGGCCACTTTTTGATCCCGTTTTTGACTCTCCTACGCATAGATGTGAAGTTAACAAACAAGGTGATGGTGCCAGTTTTCATATGGGTCATTCTGATGCATTACATGGATATGTACTTCAATATGATGCCGGAGATTCACCCGGATGGACCATCTCCGGCGGTTGCTGATTTGGGAGCATTACTCCTGATTGGAGGAACCCTCATTTGGGTTTTCATGAGGAGTTTATTTAGCCACCCGATTTGCCCTCTGCGAGATCCCCGGATGGGTGAAGCAATTGAACACCACTAATGAGCGACGAGAACACTAAAGACGATTCGCTGCAGCCCAGCTGGGCCGCTCATGAGTTGTTTGCACTTGCGTTGACGCTGGTGCTGGCAGTGTGGGTGGTCAGTAAATACGGCAAAGAGTCCCGACCGGTTTCCCTCACCACTGAACGCGATGAAGCCCGCGCTGCTAAGCGTGCTGAACTGGCAGCGGCCGATGCCGATGCTCTAAACAACTTTGCTACAGTGGATGCCGAACGCAAATTCTACCGCTTGCCGATTGTAAATGCTATGAGTGCAACGGTAGCAAAAATGAATGCTGAGTCTGGAGATTTTCATAATAATTTAGTAGCGCGCAGTGAATCAGCAGCAGGGTTGGCAGTAGCCACAAATGATACAGACTTGAGTGACCCTAAGCTGATCAGTGAAGGGAAAACTTTGTGGCAAACAAAGATTTGTTTCACTTGTCATCAGGTTGATCCTGCGATTCCCGCCCCAGCTGGGTTGGCACTTGGGGCTCCGAAATTCATTGGTGATTTCTGGGGAAAGGAGCGCGAAGTTCACAAGGGTCTCGGAGGGCCGATAGAAAAAGTTTTTATGGATGAATCTTATTTCATCGAGTCAGTGAGAAAACCAATGGACAAAGTCGTCAAGGGTGCTTTGGCGCCAATGCCGCCCACAGTACCAATAAACGACGAAGAGCTGATGGCACTCCTAGCTTACGTTAAAAGTTTGAGCAAAAAGGAAGAGGAATAGCATGTTCCGGATCGCTGCATACATGTTGTTTGGATTTGGAGTGCTGAGCCTCCAGGCTGATGAAAATCTCATCACGCAGGGGAAGACGTTATTTCAGACGAAGATTTGTTTCACTTGTCACCAAGTGGACCCGGCCGTGCCAGCTCCGGCGGGTATGGCATTAAAGGCTCCGACGTTTCTGGGCGACTTTTGGGGCAAGGAGCGTGAGGTGCACAAGGGACTGGGTGGGCCAATCATTAAGGTAAAGTTGGATGATGAGTATTTCATTGAGTCACTCAAGAAGCCGCTGGACAAGGTGGTGAAGGGTGCACTGGCACCGATGCCGCCGCCCCCACCAGTGACGGATGCCGAGATCAAAGCACTGCTGGCGTACGTGAAAAGCCTGAGCAAGGCTGAAAAGAAGAAGTAATTTTTGATGAGCGAAGAGGAAACACACAACGCGCCACTCGCGCCTGAGGCCAAGCCGGAGGAGATCAATGCCTCCTGCCGCGGGCCCGTGTTGTTTCTGTTCTTCAGCGCGGCACTCTGGGCAGTGCAGGCAACGGGAGTGGGCTTGTTAGGCTCGCTCAAGATGCACGTGCCTGGTTTCCTAGCTGATTTTTCGCACCTCACCTATGGCCGATTGCAGGCCAATGCGTGGGTGGCGTTCCTATACGGTTTTGCGGGGAATGCGGGTATGGGGCTGACGCTCTGGATGTTGAGCCGCTTGCGCGGCATGCCGTTGGCCAAGCCGGGATTTGTGTTGGCCGGCGCGTTTCTCTGGAACTCCGGGGTCACCGCCGCCATGGTGGGCATCACCATGGGTGATCAACCGGGTGTGGCCGGTTACGAATTGCCGGCCTACGCCAGCCGCGTGCTTTTAATTGGCCAGGCATTTATCGCGTTCAGCGCGATTATCACCTATTTCTCCCGCCGCCATCAGCAGTTGTATCCCAGCTCTTGGTTCCTGATCGCCGCACTGGTGGCTTTCCCGTGGATCGTGGGTACGGCGCACTGGTTGCTGGTGGAAACGCCCGTGCGTGGCGCGGCGCAGATTCCCGTCGCGCACTGGACGGTAACCAGCCTGCAGCAAATCTGGCTCGGTTGCATGGGGCTGGCGGCTATCCTGTATTTCATTCCCAAAATTACCGGCCGCGAATTGTACAGTCGTCAATGGGCGGCGTTCGGGTTCTGGATGCTGCTGATCCTCGGCGGTTGGGTGAATCTGAACAGCGGTTCCCCATTGCCTGTCTGGTCGATCAAGCTCAGCCAATACGCTTCGGCGCTGTTTATCTTTGTACTGATCGCCATCGGATGGAACCTGCGCCAAACTGCCAAGGGCGTGCCGTTGCTCGGATCAAGTGACCTGACGCTGCAGTGCATGGGCTTTGCCTTGGGCGCGTGGCTGATCACCGCGCTCTTTACCTTCGGTAACTTCTATTCGGACTGGAACGGACTGCTGCAGTTCACCTATGCCGGAACAGCCATGCGCCAATTTTTTGCCTGGGGTTTCTTCGCTATGGCGATGTTTGGTGCAGTGTATTACGTGGCGCCGCGCTTGTTTAGCGGCGAAGTGGATTGGGCTTGCTCGGGTACTTACAAATGGATTTTCCGCCTGACCGCGATCGGCGCTGTGGTGATTCTACTGGCCGGCTTGGGCATGTCCTACGGGCACGGCCACGCGCTGCAGGATGGATCGGCCGAAGTGATGAAGAAAGCGCTGATGCCCATGCGCATTGCGTTCCTCGGCGAAATCCTGTTCTTCCTTTCCAGTTTGATTTTCCTTGGCAGTATGGCCTGTCTGTTGTTCCGCAATTGTTGCGGCGAGTGCAGTCCGATGGCGCTGATTCGCAAATGCCGCGCGGCCGAAGCCGAAGGAGGTGCTGAATGAACAAGTCTCCGTGGATTTTCTTGGGTGTGTTGTTTGCGCTGAGCCTCTCTTGGTGGGGTATGGTGTTTGGTCCGGCCTCACAGGCGAACGCAGCAAAGGCTGATCTGGGCGACGGCACCTCATTGCACCCGCGGTCAGGGTTGGCTCAGCAAGGTGAACAGATTTATCGCGAAAACGGCTGCTACTACTGCCACACACGTATGGCCACCGGTGGTACCTTTGGGTATGAGATCCAGATTACTCAATTAGGAGCCGACAAAGACCTGACGCGGGAAATCATTGGAGAGGAATATGCTGGTAATAAGATTTTTGAAAAGGCTTATGCGTTCCAAGCTGTAGCGGCCGCCCAAGAAGCCGCAACGGCAGAAGGAGCAGATGTTGAGGCGACCAAAGCCACTTTGGAGCAAGCCAAAGCTTATGCTAACGCCATCGAAACCGAAGATGCCTTAATCGCATTAGGAATTTCCGGTGTAACAATTGAGGGGGATTTGGCCGGTGAACTGGGCTTACCTATCGAAATGAGTGAAGCGGACAAATCCTCGGTCGCCGATGCGACATTTGCCGTGAGTGAGGGGATCGAGCAGTGGGACGAAATTAAAGATAGAGTGCGGGCATTGAAGGATCGCGCGGGGGCCCAGTTCAAACTGTTGCCGGTCGCCGATAATTGGCCGGATGTCGAGTATTGGGGGGCTCGTCGCCAGAGTGTTACCCGGGATTTCCTCTATGATGTGCACGCCATGCCGGGGGTGATGCGTGTGGGGCCGGATCTCAGCAACGTGGGTGCCCGTCAACTGGATCTGAATGCGCTGTACGCCAAGATCTACAACTCGCAAGCCGGTGGGCAAAGCTCACACATGCCGCCATACAAATATTTGTTTAACGTGCGGTCTGCGAAAGAAGGAGAGGAACTTCCTGCCAATGCGGTGACTGTCTCTACCGGTGACGGAGTGAAACAATCGGTCGAACCCGACTTCGTTGTCACGCCGACTCATAAAGCGCGTGCTTTGGCGGCGTACCTGCAAAGCCTCCGCAACGACAAGGGCCTGCCCGAGGCGCCGTTGCCGGCTGTACGGGAGATCAGCAACCCCAAGGAAGGCGAGTAAGATGGAAGAAAAGCATTCCAACCTGAACTTGAAAGAGCATGGCGAGCCGGCTGCAGGAAACTCACAGATGCCCGTGAGTATCATGGTGGTGCTCACGCTGCTCGGTTACATCGGATGTTACAAGGTCGACGAACTGAACGCCAATTTCGCTGCTAATGTGCATGCACCGTTTGGAAGCCCAGCCGAAGTGGCCTCGCTGGCGCCGTCTGAGGCGGAATTGATTTTCGGCAAAGGAAAACAGATTTACGCTAACTGTCAGGGCTGTCATCAGCCCAACGGTGGCGGTACTCCAGGGCAAATCCCGCCGTTGGTGAATTCCTCCTGGGTGAAAGGCGATCCCAAATTGGCCGCTGCTATTGTGCTGAACGGATTACAGGGCCCTATCGCTGTGAATGGTACTCCATACAATGGCGCGATGACGGCCGTGGGGGCGGCTTGGTCGGACGAGGAAATCGCGGCGGTGCTGACTTACATTCGTCAGTCTTGGAACGGCGAGGAACTGGTGACGGCGGAGCAAGTGGCCGAGGCTCGGACCATGATTAAGGATTCTGGTCATCTGGGAACGTGGAACAAGGCATCGCTGGACGCCGCCGGTTTTGCCACGCCCGAATAATTTTACGCTACTTCTTCCGGCCCAATGCCTTGAGGCGTTGGGTCTTTTTTGATGTTCAATGGCGGCCGCGGGTTTGGCTTGTCGTCCGGGCGTTCGCGTAATACGACCCTCTCATGGATTCCCGCGAGGCGTTAGTGGCGCTGAATCTTTTGCCTGACATTGGCCCGGTACGGGTACGGAATTTATTATCCCGATTTGAATCGGCCGCGGCGGTCTTGAGTGCCTCCAAGGGGGATCTAATGTTAGTGGACAAAGTGGGCGTCAAGGCGGCCGATAATATTGTTCGTTGGCGCGAGTTGGTGGATGTGGTCGCTGAACTGGAGCGTATTAAGAAATTTGGCGCCCACATCATTACTTCCGAGAATGATGCTTATCCCTCCTTGTTGCGCGAAATTTACGATCCACCTCTGGTGTTGTATGTGAGGGGTGAATTGAAACCCGAAGATGCCCACGCTGTTGCGATGGTGGGCACGCGACAGTCGACATTATATGGTCGCCAAACGGCTGAGCGGTTAGCGAGGCAGTTGGCGGCTTCGGGGGTTACAGTAGTGAGTGGCGGGGCGAGGGGCATTGATAGCGCCGCGCATGAGGGAGCATTGCAATCCGATGGACGCACCATCGCGGTCTTGGGCACGGGTCTAGACATCGTGTATCCGGCTGAAAATATACAACTCTATCAACGGATTGCCGAACAGGGCGCGGTTATCACGCAGTTTCCCTTCGGGCGAAAAGGCGACAAGCAGAGCTTTCCAATCCGCAACCGCATTGTAGCTGGCATGACGCAGGGTACGGTGGTTGTGGAAGCCAACCGGGCCAGCGGCGCGCTCATCACCGCCAACTTTGCCGCGGAGTATGGGCGAACGGTGTACGCCGTGCCCGGCCGCATCGATTCACCGCGCAGTGCCGGTTGCCATGACC